>Ga0123355_10001701_pt1 | contig 30616 bp, 18 predicted proteins | sample TergutEmb28metaG_3_FD_89872 | JGI IMG/M metagenome (GOLD analysis project Ga0123355, IMG submission 89872) | Embiratermes neotenicus P1 segment gut microbial communities from Petit-Saut dam, French Guiana - Emb289 P1 | ecosystem: Host-associated > Arthropoda: Insects > Digestive system > Gut ... | reverse complement strand
GAGCAGTGGGGATCACCGCTGGTTCAAGAGAAGTACCAGGAAGAAAAGGCCTGTGACAAGAGACATCCATATCGTATAATAATAATAATAATAATAATAATAATAATAATAATAATAATAACAGCAGCGGCAACTATAACAGAAATCAGAGAGTCATATCCTAAAATTTCTAAGCTTACAGCAGAGGATATTTTAAGCCGATTATCGTTTCGTGTTCATTTTTGTTATCCGCAAGGGCTAGCGCGCAAGGGCGGTTTTCCGGGCAGGCGGAAATTCGGCTGCGGCGATTAAACGATCGGGAATATTTACTGAACGAGCACAAGAGCGGAAAAAATCGCTAGCGTATTTTAGTCCTGGACAAGAGTTATATGCAAATGACAGTGGATTTTGAGGAAAGGATTGTAATTTGTGCGTTATTGCTTCGTTTTCGAAAAAAGCTAAGAGGGAAGTTGTGGGTTCGTCCTTTAGGCAGCCAAAGACTGCTTATAGGCCAGATTCATGAAATATATGAGAATGTACGTGCGTATTCCAAAAACAAATATATTTTCCACTTCAATATTAAATTTTTCTGTGTCACAATAGCCGTTTTCACTAATTTCAGTCACTGTGAGAGCACGAAGAAAGCCAGCGGGCTAGACCCGATAGATGTTGCGGAATGTAGACCTGAAAATACTCCTGGGCGGCTGTTTGGTCGCTCGTGCGCGCGCAGTTACTTGTTTACTTTTGTGTCATTTGCTAAGGCGACGAACGCTCCGCAAACAAAATGGAGAAAGTTGCGTTTTTAAAACCCCCACGGTAAATTGACTGCTCTTGCGCCTGGACTCATTTTCGTTAACGTGTTCTATTCAAGGCGGTTAAACACCCGCAACCGCTGAGCGGCCAAAAACCGCCCGTGCGCGCTAGCCCTGAGACTTCTCCCATTTAACTTCATAGCTTCCTTGCACTTAGGTTTTATTGTTTTGTTTGTCGAGTTGCAGAAATTAACGTGGCCTCATTTTTTCACTACTAGGGGAGTGGTAATGAAAGGCCACATATTCTTAACCTCTGGACAAGAAGAAAGAGGATCGTCAGCTTCACGTCCCGAACAAGAGCTCCTGGTACCTTCTGGATGGAATGCCGGGTGGACCCGAGAGACGTCTGAACGCGGTGGAGAAAATAAAAAAATCTGTCCCTCCAGGGTAAAGAATTCTGTTCATAAATCCAAAAGCTAGTTACTAGAAAGGCTGGTCCATTTAGGTTATTACATTTGCAAGGATGATTATGTAAATAAAAACCTTTAACCGAATAAAAGTACGTCTAGGGGCTAAGAACTATACAGAAGATTCAGACCCGCTGTTATAGACGTTCTGACTCAAAACACTAGAAATAAGTAACATGAGATTCTAGATGTGCCACATCGCTGTATTTGTGTGTCAACACCGAACAGCTGATGCAGTAGCAAATCAGCCACCTGATGTTCGGAAGTAAATACAATTGATGCAGCGGAAAAAAGCAGCGAACTGCTTTTCGGAAAAAAAGTAAAATAATTATAATATTTTTGTGAATGATTCATATTTTCAGAATTTTCCTGTCCCGGAAAATGCAGGCATATTCACCCATTATCAAATAAACTTCTTTCTTCTTTCATTCATAGCAATATTTACATTAATTACACCTTACACACTTTGCATAGTTGAAACATCGAGTTTAAAATTCCATTAACCAATCAGATTCTCAGGTATTTCACAGTGGCTTTTGTAGCCGAATTTTAGCCCAAATATTAATTCGGTGTCTAACTAACAGAAGATCCGACGCATCTTTAAAAGAAGCCAGTTAATTAAATTTAGGAATATATGTGACTTTTATTTTTGGAATAGCGCTGAACACATATGTATAGGATACGGTGTGACCAAAAGGGAGTTCCCTGTACGTCAGAAGTATTAAAACATGCATTTATCAAGACGTTGTAAAGGGGGTAACACAGCTGCGTCACGCATGTTGTTAAAGACTGTCAGAAGTTTCAGAGGAACAAAGCATTTATATTGCAGTCTAAATACATAGTTAAATAAAAGCCTCGTGTAACGTGGACATTGTGCAGCGTGTTTGATGTTCGGATCTGACAAGAATAAACAGTCGTATATTGGGAGCCACTGTAAACACAATCACGCCGAGGGGTAATTGACCGACAAACTCGCAATTAACAAGCGCACGCACGCACGCACGCACAGTTATCAGCCAATCGACCATGACCTTACGGGTTACGTTTGATTTCATAAAGAGTTATTTAGTATGAGAATACCAAAGCGATGAGAATACTTTACGATATGTGTCATATGTTTTAACCTATAGAGTGAGGCCAGCAAGAATTTTATATTAATAACAGAACACAGCTCTTCTTGAGAAGCCAGATGATCACCCACGCAAGCAATGCGCCATATTTTGTGGAATCCAAATGTTCTTTAACACGTTCAAAAGGCCTCGTCACTGGAATACATAAATATAGTTAAAAAGTTCCATCCTCTTCCTTTAGAATGGATTTCAGTATTGTAATCCTACTTAAGTCCAGGCCTTCTAACTCGTCTCCTTAATTCGGAAACCCCGACCGAATTTCTAGACGTATTTTTTGGTTACCTTCCATACATGTTACTTGCCCCGCCCATCCTACTCTCTTTCATGTGTCAGCCTAATATTACGAAGCTCCTAAATGTACAGTCTTTTCGAATTTTCTGTCACTTTCTCCCCTTCTATCTAAATTCTTATCCGTTTCCGCATACAGTTTTCGACAGCAGACTCTGCACTTTGCAATTAAAACACATTATCTAAAAGATTTTAATAAACTTTTTTTTTAACTCTTAACACATATCTAATGTTGAGTAAAGAGAAACCAACTTGATGTCACTTGCTTTATTATTTCTTTATTTAATGCTCAACATGTTTCGGATGTTAATACATCCATCCTCATAAGTTTCACATATCTAATATTTCATACAAAAGTTTTAGTCATGTTTATGGTCTTTCTACCTACAAAATTTTTTTTCTACCCCCATAGCCCAAGATATTTCCACTATAAATTGCAGAGAGGCTCTTTTACAATCCACCCCAAAAGAATCGCTGTTTTTCATATATGTATTAGCACCTAAGATTTCAGAAATATATGTGCATGTATTAAGAAGCGATACTGTCGCTACCACTTCAGACGTTTGCACTGCACAAGGACCTCTATTGGTATCAGTTCATATTAAATTTCAATTACGAACAGTCACTTTGGTTCAATGATACATTTCGATGGGAAAAACACATAACACTGGTGCACTGGGGGTTTTCTTGTAAAATATGGACTGCAGGACAGAAAAAAAAACAATTTGGGAGAATGCGAAAACTTATTTTACTCAGCTTTAAAGCTAAACTAAACTTACTAACCTTACGTAAGAGCATTACTGCTTGATATTTACAGGAAATTACTGAGGGCTTCATGACAGTCGTTTGGGAGATGCGAGACAATATAATGAATAATTAAGATATCTTCTGGAAACATTTAAACGAATCTGAGTTATTAAAACGAGTGAATCGAAGACTTAATTTAGTTTAACAACAATGAAGAGGAGTCCTTGAAAAATTAACAGCCGCTCAACAGTTCAATAACATTTTTTTCTCTTATTAACGTGTTTACAAGAATTCGTCAAGCACCGTATCCTAAAAATTTATTCCAGTACTCTTTTATATCCGATTTACTGAAGGAGCCACTTCAATAGTATGTTCTCATCTATACGCATGTCTCCACTTCAGGCTTGTCAAGTAACATATTCATGTATTCTCCAAGAGCCCACGCATTAGAATGTGTCCCACTCATCTCATCCTACTTGATTTGATCATTCTACAGACATAACAAGGCGTAAGATTACAAAACGTATATTATAGCTTACAGGCCACACAAAAATGTAATTTTTGTTTATTTCTGCCCGTACCCCTTGCCCTGCACCGCACCTAAAACAGGACACCCATTGATATTTTAAATTTACGCCGTTCTCTCGGCGTTTTGAACGCGCCGACCTACCAGTACGTACGACAACCACGGTTGAGTTAAGACACATAATCCTGTTCAGCATTTGTCAGTGTCCTTAAAATCGCAGTACGGAAGCCCGTACTTTCGTGCGGTCATAAATGAAATTACCTTATGACATTCTGAATGCAAAGAACACCTTGGTAAACTTTGCGTACTAAGTCACGGAGTGGGCTTTTTGTAGTTTTGTTTTATTGTCTTGTACGGAAACATATGGTCTTGCGACGGGCACAGCAAACCCTGTATTTGCCATTCTTCTGGAGCTTAATAAATAGGTACCATTTTCGTGGTAATATTTTCAGGGAATTTTGAAAGGGTGTTGTCCAGGCATGTGGGTATATGGACTGGATTGGGCTGGCCCAGGATAGAGACAGGCGGAGGACGCTTGTGAGTGCGTTAATGAACCTTCGGGTTCCGTGAAATGCGGGGAATTTCTTGACTAGCTGCAAACCAGTTAGCTTCTTAAGAAGGACTCTGCACCATGGAGTAAATAAGCAAGTAAGTAAGTTGTCCAGGCAACCACCTAATATTGAAGTGTTCTGCATGTACTGCGGTAGGCACAGTTCTGGATATCTCTGGAATTTTAATACCAAATTGTTTTAATTACATGAGTAAACTTAAATTAGGTGTTATTTTTTCGTTAATTTTTAGCTCCTTTGCCTGAATTGTCATATTGATAGGAAAATAAAACACATCCCGGGCTAGGAACGGATACCTCTACTTGAAGGGCAAGACAAATTTACTTGGATATGACGCCTTGTAGGCTAGCAGAAATGTCGAACTCTCAGAGTAACCTTTATCTCCATCACTCGGGAAATTTGCCCTCATGGAGAACGAAGGTTCCTCTGAAATGGTGATAAACATATACCAGATAACACGATGTCACACAAAAGACTAAAGCAACCTTCATGGTTACTGCCGTTACAAAACGAAACCCGGAAAATCATTTAAGTTATGTACATAAATGAATCGGGGAACGCAGTAGCACAGCGGATAAGGTGCTGTGCTACAAATCGGAGGGTCGCTGGTTCGATTCTAGATGGTTTCATTGGCATTTTTCATTGACATGATCCTTCCGATCGCACTATGGCACTGTGGTCGACTCAGCCTCTACCAGAAATGAGTACCAGGTGTATTTCCTGGGGGTAAAAGCGGCCGGTGCGTAAGACTGAGCCATTGTCACGTAATCTGGGAACCTTAACTTCCTGGAACCCTCTGCGCACCTCGGGCCTGTAATGGGACTGATTTACCTTTTGTATAAATGAATCGTTAAATTGCACAGTCATCAATTCACCTTTCTATATATCATCTATAAACAGATTTATCACTTGAAGAACAGCAGGTGTTAGAAGTTCTTCCCAAACGTTCGGCGAAATATAGTTAATTCGAATTTCCCCTATTTTACTGGGCCACGCCTACGTCCAAAGCGACAGATTATAGCATGACTATGATATCTAGATCCTAGTTTCAACATTCATTGACTTGTTTATAAATACGTTCTATCAACACTGTAAGTCTCATAGATACAATTACATGGTCTCTCTCACTGTCAGTAATTTTCACAATTACGCCCAATAAACACAATCTGTTTAAAAACTCTGAATGAGTGAATTAAAGTTAACGTGGAAAGGGGACAAAGTCCAGACATGGGTAGAGCCTTGTGAGGACACCAGCTGTGTGTTAGCTAGAGTGGCATGAAAAACTGGGGTGCCTGCAGCTAATGTGTTTACTCTACCTTAATTCTACGTACAATTTTCTATTTGTCACTCATATAATCTTGCAAAGAAAAATACTCCCCTTCGTGATCTCAGTTCCGTGGCCTTGGGATGTTTTGACACCAAGTATAAGAGCACATAGAGGTCATGTCAATTCGAAGATTAGCGTCAATTTTCCCCTCTCTCTGTCTCTTTGTACCCTTTTTTGAGCAATCAGTTCAGCCTTGACTCAACTACTCACGCCCCCTGATGAACCACTCTTCACAATGGAGGACATAAACAAGAGGGAAGGTGCTCGACTACAGGACACTTCTGTTAACTGTCTGGCCTAACTGAATAACTAAACAACTAACTAACTCCTTGGAGCACAGCCTTTCTTGAAAAGCTGACAGGCCCTTAGCTAGTCAAGAAATTCACCGAATTTTATGGAGCCCGAAGATTTATACCGCATTCACAAGAGCTCGCTATCTGTCCCTATCCTGAGTCAGGTCATTCCAGTCCATGCCCCCTAACCCACTTCCTGAAAATCCATCTTAATATTATTCTCCCATTTACGCCTAGGTCTTCCAAGTGGTCTCTTTCCCTCAGGTTTCCTCCACCAAACCCTGTATCCACTTCTTCTCTCCCCCATACGTGCTACATGCCCCACCAAACCCATTTTCTCCGATTTGGTCAACCGAATAATATTTGATGACAAGTACTGGTCTTCAAGTTCCTCGTTACGTAGTCTTCTACACTTTCCTGTTCCTCGTCCCACTTATACCCGAATATCTTCCTCAGCACGCTATTCTCGAAAACCGTCGGTCTATATTACTCCCTCAGTGTGAAAGACCAAGCTTCAGACCCGTATGAAACAAGAGGAAAAATTACACTTTTGTATATCTTGACCATTATATTTTTGGCTAGCAACTGTAAGACAAAAGATTCTGCACCGAATAATATTTCAGTTAAATGAGATTTAAAGAGTCAGTTCCTACTCCATAAAGACACTCTGCGTCTCCGTCACAATAAGGATCGATAGTGAGCTCTATTCTGGGAATCGCACGAAATAGAAATATTCTGCACGCTGGCCTAATGAAAATTTTAATATTAAACCAGAGATATGTAAAATTACTACCGTGTTTTAAGGGTTTACATTTGAGACGTAAAGAATTCCTTCAGTAAATGATGTCTGATTTCCGAGGAGAAAAACTGGGGTGTGTTGTCGGAGATATAGATTGTAGCATCTGGTGTTCCCTAGCTATGAAGTACCGAATTCTAAAATTTGTAAAACTGTCACCAACACAGTTTCTAGCACCATGTTCTCCACACCGGAGTGAGTCTTCTTTGACCATCAGATTACAAAACAGCGTAACAATGCATATGAAGTGTCTTCAGTTCTCACAGTTCTCTTTCCTTTTGGGTTCACGCAATCTAACACCAGTGTCAACAAGAAAATCATGTTCCCACCATCAGCTTAGTCTCTTTCTTGGTTTTCGGCTCCTCGCTTTATGACGTTACACAACCCGGTGCTATTTTCAGACACTTGTCTTCACTTACATCGACTTCGCATTTTTCATTTATTTAGGCCTACCTTAAATTTCTTACCTACTGGTACTTCAGTGTTTGTGTTCTTCTAAAAAAACTGTTGTTTCCTTATTTTATCATATCTATCAATCCATGTTTTGGGCCGGGTAGCTCAGTCGGTATAACGACTGAGTTACGGGCTGGACGGTCCGGGATCGAATCCCATTGGGGATGAGATTTTCCACCCATCCAGACCGACCCTGGGGCCCACGCAGCTTCCTGTAAAATGGGTACCGGCTCTTTCCCGGGGGTAAAGTGCGGCCGGGGCATGCTGCTGACCACTCACCCCCTTCTAGTGCCGTGGTCACGGAAGAGTAGAGCTATAACTCTACCCGTCCTCTGGGCCACACCAGGCCTGTAAGGGGAACACTTTACCTTTACCAGTCCATGTTACATATCGCACTATAGTAACTGACCACCTGTTAAACCTATCCTTTAATTTAATTTAAAAGCGGCCTATGTGCTGGCGATCCATTAATGTTTCCCTGCATTTATTCCAGTGGAAGTTAAAAGTGATCAAAATCTGATTTGCTTTGGCCTAACACATTTTCTAACTAATCAATTAAATGACTAACTCTAAAAATCACAGTAATGGAGAAGCTAAAAAAATCACACAGTTACTCAACATGCTCCCCAGTTCTTACAAAACCTAAGGTTCATTAGCGTCCGCCTAATGTCCCGCTGCTTCTCCCTGTCACGAGTCAAACAAATCCAGTACACACCAGTTTTCCGGCTAATTTTCTGCAATTGTTTCTCTGTCTCGTATTACATGGCCAAATCACCTTGTTCTCCTTCCCAATCAGTGTTAAATTTTTTTGTTACTCGCACGAACCAAACCTCAACGCGTGAAACAGCCATCGTAAGATCCTCCGAGTAAACAGCAATTATTTTTGTTAACACGTTAACAGACTGGTCTTTCTAATGGAGACGCAGTGCGATCTGTGAGGCACAGACTTATTTTCACTCTTAAACTAATATTATTCAGATTATCTATACGCTGAAATTTAAAGGCACTATCGGAACTTGCTGGAAGCCACAAGGACACACTTTGAAAGTGAAAGTAAATTTCACCCCAAAACAGCCCACGAAGGCCCACAGATTGAGTAGATTATAGCTCTACTCTTTCGTTAATCTCAGCGCTAGATGGGGGTGGGTGGTCAACGCCACGCCCTGTCGGTTTTACCTCCAGTAAAGAGACCTTGTACCCATTGTCTCGGAGGCTGGCTGGGCCTCAGGGCCGGTCTGCACGACAGCGGAAAAACTCGCCCCTAACGGGATTCGATCTCTGGACCGTCCAGCCTTAGCGAGTACTTGAAAGAAAATGCGCCTAGACAGAACCAAATTTGCTGCAGCCTTCATCCAAAATATGACTGGCACATTACATAGTGGGAGGGAGGCGCTACCTTACGCTAGACCAGTTTCGAGGAGACAGACAATTATTTGACAATCAGCTGATTGAGCACATCCGCACGACCTCCACACAACCACGTGACCACATTCCGTGTCCTACCGTACACTACGGTTCGTTTTCTCTCCTTGCTTCCCCTCGACACTGATTTCATCTGTCACAATTTGGAGTCAGAATCACGCAACAAGTGAGTAATTTTGTCCAATTACAATTTTCTTATAACAAAACAGACGGGACGGCATGTAATTTTTGTGTCGCGCTGATCTGCGTGGTAACAAACACCCTGTTTTTATCTTTCTCAGAATTATCACCTTCTCATCGCATAATACTGCAGGCATCTCCTGTGTTTTGATTTTAAACAGCGCTTGCAGGCTTGACACGAATAATGAGGACAACTTATTCTTGCCTTCCACCGCCACCCCCCTCCCCCTCACCCCAGACCTCTTATCCAGACCAAAGAATTCTTTTTCCTAACTCAGTCCCAAGCGAATACCACAATTGCAGAAACAGACGAAAGAATCTTACCATATCGCACTACTTCACGGACTCCGTGATGAAGAGTCCTTAAGAAGCCGGCGGCTGCTAAGATAGCCAAAAACCACGGACTTTTTTGGAAACTAAAGTTTAGTTACTGCCACCACAAGAGCCCGCCACTGGATTCCACCTGAACAATTCGAATCAAATTAACATCTCCTTTCGCATTTCTTTAAATCAATTTTAATATTATCCTTCCACACACGCCTGGGTATACCAATTATTCCATAAATATCCCGTCCAAACCTGTATTTACATGTAGTAGCTGTCATGCATGCTAGCTGCCCCGTCCATCTCATGTTCTTGATTGCATAGCCCTTATAAGGTTCACTAACGAGTACGAATTACAAAACCTAGCATTAAACTGGTCGAAAACAAACAATTCACAATTGCCCCGTGACTTGCTGCTATATAAGCCATGCCGCTGATGAAGCACAGTTGACATACCAGTAATGTCTCATTTGACATTTTGATGCCTGAAGTTCATATAAATGCATGTACTAAATTAAGACAAACAACTCATATGCATAAAATAAATTGCTACACGAAACGGAACATATTGCATTTAAAACACACAGGCGAATCTTTTTATCCTGATAATCGGATAAACACACAAAGACATTTTATGCTAAAATTCAGAGCTTTTGATTCTTAAAACAGGGTTGATCCCAGAAGGTTTGACAGTGGTCACAGATTTTGAAAAGGCCTCCGCAAATTTGCATGTCCCATTGGTGCTGATGTTCGATTTTTCCACGTACAAATCAGTATTTGTGGAACTAGTTAAATTTGGGTGGGCCAGACATTATTTCTCACTTGTATCATTCATTATAAATAAATTATGACTAAATTAACTACATTATGGCTAAATGCTACTATTTCATAAGAAATATTTGAATTTGTGGGTTACGTTAACGTCCAACACTTTTTCCTTTTTTTTACGACGAACTGTTTTGCAAATATACACGGTAGTTACGCAGATGTTAACAGTTTAGTCTAAACAAGGATTAATTTTATACAATCGTCATGCAAGCTGTACTACGGCCCACTGACACACCCTACCGTCTGTGCTGTGGCACGTCTTCATACAGTCCGTCGTGAAGCATACATAAACTTCTACCCACGTCTTAAATTCCCTTTTTGCCCATAATCTGCTTCGTTACCATAACAACTCTTCATTCAGGATTCAAATACCTGCTACACAGAACTCCATACACACATTTTTACCGTACCTGTCCGTATGTCTCTAAATTGGACTATAGGCAGAATACAAATCCGCGTTTGATTCCAGGCAAAGTAAAAGAGTTTCTTTTCTTCAAAGTACCCACAAAGGCTCTGGGGCCCATTTAGCTTTCTATCCTAAGAGTATCAAAGTCTCCTTCCCCAGGATTAAAGTGGGTGGGGATTACGCTGGCCACATCGTCCTTCTAGCCCAAAGGCTAAGAATGCGTGGAATTTAACCTCATCTATTACATACGCGATGTTGTCAAGCGGAGAAGCAATTTTATCTTTAATTCTACTGCGTGTAAAGCAAGCTTTACATTGGAGAATATTCTCATTCAGTTCGCCTGTAGCGTTTAGCGTTCCCACGTCCATCACATGTCATATACATGACTTTCCAATCATGAGTTAATTTTTTGTTGAGTGTGTACCTGGCGGTTGATAGTGAATTAATGAACTGAAACTCGCTATGAAAAGGGGGAAAGCAGAAAAATGACTATTGCTAGAGATAAGAAAACATGTGTAGAGACGAAGGTACTGGAAAGTGACAGCAGCCGAACGACGCACACAAGCTGATGTCTAGCTGCCTGCCCATGAAAGTTCATACTTGCAAATACCCAGTCGCAGACCGTGGGTCCAAGCACCATGCACGTCAACAAATCCTTGCTAGCGCGCACATTTGACATTTAATAAATGTCATCTTCCCAGTTTTGTATTACTCATTGCTTTTACATCACGCACTACGGATATATTACTAGCGTAATAAAGTCCGGGATGATTTTTTTGGCAGGGCACATGGTACGTATGGGAGATAAATACTTACAAGGCGTAGTGGTAGGATGTATTAGAAGGATTCTTAAAGAAATGGAAGTGGATGGTATGGATCAGATTCATGTGACTAAGGACAAAGACAAGGGGTTGGGAATGATTCTACCATCCGCTCTCGTTGTTGAGTTGGAACGAGAACGGATGGTAGTAGATCCGGTTAATAAATAACAGAAGCTGTAATTACAGTTGTACTAGCTCCTGATGATGGGTATCAACATCCGAAACATGTAGAGCTGCCTACAGAAATGTAAGAAACTGAAAAAGTCGCATCTTGTTGGACAATTATTAAATTCGATTCACGATGCACCGACCCATGTATATAAAAGATTCTGGTCTTCCAGACGTTACGCTGTGCAGCGGGTAATTTAACACATCCCGATGTTTCAAAGAATCATAGCGCCTTCATCTCTAAGGGTTGGTAGGACCTAACTCCAGTTTCCAATAAACGTGGGGAAAATCTTGAACAGAAATTCGACTTTTTTTCACTTATTAAGAACTTCGCTCGACGGATTTGGTTAGCTATGTCTGATTTAAGGCCTACCTCTATGAACCTAACAGGATTCGAACCCGCAATCAGTGTACGCTTCCTAGATCATGTGACATTAACATTAAAATGGACTTAGTACGTAAGAAGAGAGGCAATGCACGTATAACTTAACACTGTGGCGCGTTCGCGTAATGTTTATACCTCCTCAATACCACTTCACTCCAAGAGGGCTCTTAAGATGAATTAATGTCGCCAGCGAATATAGAACGCACTTAGCCTTCATGTGAAGTCCCGATATTTTTGTCCGACTTTAACAAAATTTGAAACTCCTCAACAAATTTTCAAACAAATTCTCCATTTTTTTAATATTTGTAGTTCCGTGCATCTTTATTCTAGGTTGAAGAAATCCAACAAGATGCAACAGTACGCATATATTTATTTACTGCTAAATTACTCTACATGTTTCGGGCGTCCATCGCTCCCGTCATCAGGAGTACATAAAACTGTAGTTTCAGCCTCTGGTACAGATCATATTATCTGGGAAGCAAGCTTCTTTAAACGTGACCAAATAAGGACTTCAAGTTTGAAGAAGTTTGCTTCCCAGATAGTATGATCTGTACCAGAGGCTGCAACTACAGTTTTATGTACTCCTGATGATGGGAGCGATGGACACCCGAAACATGTAGAGTAATTTAGCGGTAAACAAATATCTGCATACTGTTGCATCTTGTTGGATTTCTTCAACCTGAAGTCTCCAAAATCAAATTTTACATAAACCGCTCAACAGGAGTTGCGCCGCTGCATTCGGAGAGACTAACAGAGGAGGGGGGGATCCCGATAACCTTTCAGTCGAAGTGGGCGCTTTTATGGCGATTTGATGTCGTCAGCAGCAACAAAAATGTATTTAGGTCGTCATGTAAATTCCTGACACTTTTTGTTCGATTTTAACGAAACTTGGATTTTCGTAACAGATTTTCACATAAGTTCGCAATATAAAATTTCACGGACAGCTGTCCATCGGAAGCTGGATTGATACACGCGGAGAGACGGGCGGACGGACAAGACGAAGGTAATAGGAGCTTTAGCGACTATGCAAAAGAACCAAAGAATAATTACACTTGAAACGAACGACGTACCAAATATCAAACATCGGTGCGCTGATTCAATGAGCTGTTATATATTTCCTTCATGCGCCAAGCTCTTCGTAGCGGTCAGTGGCCCAAAACTAGCGCAAAGATGAAAACTTGTCCAACTTTCGCTGTTTCGCTGTGGCGCGGCAGACAGTTGTTGCACCCACCGAGTCTCTTAGCAAGATGTAACTACTTCATCCAGGCTGCATCTCGCACAAGTTTTCACGACACTTTAAAACCCACACACAATAACAAACAGACAGCTCACACGCCATACTGGGAGCAGCGGTTTGTGCCTGTGTAATCCTAAAACACACAATAATCAATAATTCAGTCTATGTTAAGAAAGTTTATTCAATTTATTACACACTTCCTTTTTGTATACAAGAGAAGAACGAGGAAAATACGCTTTATATAACTTTTAACCATTTAAAAACCAAAATTAAGCTGAAATATTTTTAAGGACTCAGTACCGGACGGTAAAAAGTTCCGTCTCCATTATAAAAATCAGTCAATTAATAAAGTATAGGGAAGTAATCACGATTTGATGTGAGAACCACACAAAACACAGAAAAATAAACCATGCGGGCAGAATGTTGAATTTTTCAGTGTTGAATTTCGTTGTAGTTACATATGCAAAGCAAGCAACGGTATTAAACGGTTGACATGAAATCCTTCCATTACAGGCAGTTCAGTTCAGTCCAATTTAAACCCTAAAGTCACTCGTAATATTAGCCCGTACTCTCACCTGCTTTTGGACTCACAAAGTAATACAGTCCTTTCAGATTTCCCAAACCAAATCGATATTAACATTTCGCAGTTCTTTCCCATTTTTCCCACTTAAACCCTAGAACAGTCCGCGGCACATACATCCTTTTCGTAACAAGGCCTGTTTTTACAGTGAAAAGGTATTAGCACCTCTTCCAACACCCAAGCTGGAATACCTCCCCTTGTCGGCTGTGCGCGACTGCTTATTCAATACATTCGCAGCTACCCTCCATCCGCCACCGGAGGACGCGCCATGCTCTGGTGACAGGGATCCAATTTCCATGGGGGAAAGGAGAGGTTCGTACAGGGTTTTGGCGAGGAAACCTAAGGAAAAGAGCCCACTCGGAAGATCTAGGAGTAGAGGGGAGGATAATATTAAGATTGATCTTCAGGAAGTAGGATAGGGGGGCATGGACTGGATTGATATGGCGCAGGACAGGAACAGGTGGCGGGCACTTGTAAACGCGGCAATGAACCTTCGGGTTCCATAAAATACATGGAATTTATGACCGGTTAGTTTCTGAAGAAGGACTCTGCCCTATGGAACAAGTAAGTAAGTAAAGTAAGCAGGTAAACAAGCAAGGAAACCCTGTAAAAGTACAGTAAAAGCAGCAACTGAACAGGCCTGGACAGACCTTGAGGGTTCCAGGAGGTTGAGACTCTCAGATTTCATGACAGTCGGCACACGAAAGTGGTAAGGTTGTCAGCTCTACGCACCGGCCACCTTTACCCCCAGGGAATATTGCTGGCACTCATTTCAGTTACAGGCTGAGTCGACTCCAGAGCCAAAGTGCCACTGGAAGGACTGTGTCAATGAAAAATTCCAATGACACAATCTATAATAGAACTCGCGACTTTCCGGCTTGTAGTGCAGTGCCTCAATCAACTGCGCCACTGCGTGTAAGAGTACAGTACCTCCTATATACACACCAGCAACTTTAACATTCAAAACACGGTAGTTTTAGGACACTAAGAGTTTCGTATTTTTCTTACGATAAACAGCAATTGCTTCTCTGTACAACACTAAAAGACCGGTCTCTGTAATGCGCATTGTTATATGAACTGCATGCTTCAGAAGGTTAAATCGATACATTTTTCTAGGTATGCTAGTTTCGATGTATTGCACTTTATGTTGTCCCCTGCAGTGAAATGAAATCCCCTCGTAAAGCCAAAGGCGTTATCTAAATTGATGAACACTGTACTGCGGGCAATCCACCCATGAGGCTGCTGCTTCAAGGTAATCGCTTAAGCAGAGGATCGTGGCGAAAACACAGAGACGTCTGTCACGAGGCCCTTCACCTCGGCAACTGATGAATAAACATGGGAACCTACAGTGGCGGTGTGAAAGGTGCAGTGGCGGATATTCTGCTACAGCAACTAATACCGCAATCAGCAGTATCGGACTGGTTTCTGTAGAGTACAGGTATCAAAAAGCAAACATGAAGCTGAAAAGAAGTGTGTTCAGGTGACCACACGGCGTCTTATCCCAAAGACAGTATTCTTCATATCTCAGCATCACAAATTTGAAGTTTTTCGCTCTGCCTTATTGACCCCTTAAATCAGGTAATTTCTCTATGCACCACCAGTTTTAACATTTCAAAATTGCTCTTTTTTCAGAGTGTATTTACTTGTTTTGAAAAATTTGCAGAACAATTGCCTCCTATTTCCTTGAAAAAAATTGGAGTATAGTTTGTTTTTGTATTGTAGGTTCTTCATCTGTGAAGTAAGAACTGAATATTTATATATTATAATATCTTAAATGTGGGCCCGGTAGCTCAGTCGGTATAGCGACTGACTACGGGCTGGAGGTCCGGGATCGAATCCCGGTGAGGACGAGCTTTTCCGCCCGTCCAGACCGGCCCTGGGGCCCACCCAGCCTCCTGTACAATGGGTACCGCGTCTTTCCTGGGGGTAGAGGGGGCCGGGGCGTGTGGCTGACCCCCAACTTCCGCCCCGGAAAAGTTCAACACCTCTTGTAATACACGGTAGACTTGAAGGTTTCCTTCTGCACTGTGGGTCTGCTCTGCTTCCGAACCAATGGAAGACTGTGGTCCATTCGGCATCTTCGTCCGCAAGTCGTTAAATTTTTACGGGACTACACTGCTACATATCTCAGAAGTCAATATTGCTCGTAGCTGCAATGAGAGATTCAAATCTAACAAAAATAATTGTAATTATGAAAACAAGCAATAACATTTAAAATTGGTCCCTTCTTGCGAGTACTTCAACACCCCGTATAAAAATTTAGTCTTATAGCACGGCTTCAAATTTCGAGAGGTTCAACACATGTATGAAGTAACGGTGGCATAACTCCACGAAATCTTAAGTTTGGTACCAGATGGATGTGGTCACCACGCCCAGGAGACTTTACTTCCAGACAAACAGCCACCCTCCCCTGCATGAGATAGACAGAAAGCTGGATGTGTTTAAATCTTCTCTGGACACTGAAGCAAAAGGAAAATATTTTTGTACTGCCGGGAATTGAATTCCACTCATCGCACTCACATTCCAGTCATTGTGACAGCCATTACCCGTCAATGTTGCAAAACAAACAACCCGTATGTTTACGATCCAGAGCACGTGACGCATATGCAGTTTATTGTACGCTTAGCACTGCGCTATTCTGGGTTACTACGTCGGGAAGAAATTACAACTTCTCACTCAACTTCAGTAAGAAATTACCACTACTCGCTGCGTAATAACCCAGAAGAGCGCAGTTCGCATCTACTTCGCGGCGGAAGCCTGAAATCACGCACACTTTACCCTGTTGCCGAGGGTACACACTTCAAATTCAATTGTCGGATAAGATGCAGTAAACAAAAAACAAACAGGAAACAACACGTATTCAGGAGCACTGTATGCTTTACCATTTTATCACTTTTCGTGTCCGGTTTGAAGAGTTTCGATTTAACAGAAGCAATTTTACAGTAGTGTTCTTCACTGTGTGTCCTCAACACCGCAGCAATGTTCCAGCGAGGACACGTTTCTATTCACTCCGAGAACCCTTTGGGCAGTGTTTATTGTACAGGTCTACTTGTAGTGGAAAATAAGAGGAGACAGCAATCATATACTGCGAACTGAAATGGTTGTGGAATACTCAAAGACGCAGGCAATTACTATATCAATAGGCAAACATAACAATACAGGCAATGTACGTATAACTTAACACTGAGGCGCGTTAGTGGAACCATTGTTGCAGTGGAAAGAAATAAGTATTACATATTCTGAGTGTGTGTCTGTAGTCTTATTTATCCAGCACGCAAAGCGGATGTGCCATATTGTTATATTTTCATATGTTGCCTGTCCGGCTCTACCACATTATTCCACATTATCTCATAAACTGCAGGATTTTCTGGAGAAAAATTACCGAACACAAAGTTTGTGATTTTACTCTCTCTACAAATTTTGTTTCAAACATTTCTCATTTTAAGAAGAAATCAGTAACGTACTGTCGTAAATGTACCTCCACGTAAAGTACCAGCCATTCTTGTCAGATTTTAATGAAACTTGAATTCTCAACAGGTTTCCGAAATTTCATGAAAATCCGCCCAGTGGGAGACGAGTTGTTCCATGCGGAGAGACACGCATGACGAAGCTTAATAGTCGCTTTTCAACATTTTGCGAAATCGCCTGGAATTCTGTAGATATGACAGCTGGACCCCATCGGCCATTCAATCCACTGATTTCCAAAAGCGCTGCGGCACCGCTGAAAGGTGTAAACAGAGATAGCCAGACAAGGCAGGTGGAGTCGGGGGAGGCTAAGTCCTGCACAGTTCACGGCAAACGGAATTTGAATACTGAAGTGTCAATGTAATCTTTCGGTTCGCTCTTACTCTGCTAAGTGACATCCCCCGTAACTACGGGAGTTGTCGACCAGGTAGGGCTGAGTTTTCCGTTACTTGGAGGCGACTGCGTTCAGCGAGAAGGAAAACAGCCTCCATTGGCGATTCAGCCAAGAAGTTGATAGGTTACTTCATAACAAGGAAGGCGAACTACTGTCAGAATTATACGTAAAACATAAATTCACTATGTAGAAAGAAAAAAATTAGAATTGTTCTTTGTTAACTATGGCACGTATGAATATATCTGCGTCTTAAATGGTTAATAACACCGGCAAATTGGACTTAAATTTCAGGGAGAAACTAGGGAAGTGCTATATTTGGAGTATAGCTGTGTCTGTTGTTGAAACATGGACACTTCGGAGAGTAGATCAGATATACCTGGGAAGGTTTTTAAATGTGGTGCTGGAGAAGGATGGGGAAGATCACTTGGACCGATCATGTGAGAAATGAAAAAGTGTTTCAAAGAGTCATGGACGACAGGAATATCCTCCAAACAGTAAAAAGAAAGAAGGGTAACTGGATTGGTCGTATCTTGTGTAGGAACTGCCTCCTAAAACATGTTACTGAAGGAAAGGTAGAAGGAAAGAAAAAAGTGACAGGAAGACGAGGAAAAAGATGTAAGCAGCTACTGGAAGAGCTTAAGGAAAAGAGAAAATATTGTAAACCGAAACAGGAAGCAATAGATCGCAGTCTGTGGAGAACTCGTTTTAGAACAGGCTCTGAACCTGTCGCAAGACAGACAAAAGAATGTATGAACACCAGAAATTTGTTACTCTTTATGGTTTAATTCATAAATTCCCTTGTGGTGGGGTAAAGCTATGGCTCTGAAGAAATGCAACCATTGAAATGCCGCAGTATTATGAGATATTGCCTCATTGCCTCTTTTTTCACCGTAAATTACAGTTGGACTTCTCTGAGAGCGAATCCAGACCTTCCCGGTGAGAAACCGATGTAAATTTGTTACTTTCTTAGATGTAAATATTCTTCTGTTCTCTCAGACCAAAGGCCAATACAAGACAAATGGACAGCTTAGCCACTAGGCTTGTCCTGGTACCGGTTCACTGCGCACACGGGCCGCTCCCAAGGCCTCGTCTGTGTACCCAGCCATTACCACTAATGAGAACACCCGTTTATTTTCGTGTGTAACTTTCAGTTCCGAAAAGCTTGTATCGCTATGCTGAAACATCGATAGGGCCAAACACAGCGACAGACCTGCTGGTAAAAGTTTCTCTTCCATCTAATGTCTTTTCGGTAAAAATGTCAACCCAAAAAAAAAAAAAAAACAATATTAGTGGGAATGTGTGTTTAGACGCTCAGGCAGCTAAAACATCGACAGAGGGAAAATCATTTAGCGCCTTACGAAATTCAAGCATCCCGGAATATAATTTTAGAATTTAAAAATGACGTGAATTATAAATTACAAACAAGTGGCAAAGTTGAAAAGCATAATAAAACAAATAGCGGCGTACTAATAACAAATCCGACTAAATTGTCACCACTTCGAAGTCAAATTTCAGATGTTAATTTAAGGTAGTTCTGAATAAGAAAACCAAAGTTTGGAAAAAAACATGCAATTTTTTAGACCACAGCTTGGATTTACAAGAATTTAAAAATATAGAACAAGATGTACAGACGAAATTTGAGGTTCCAAACAGCAGAGTTGATAAAGATTTCCGTCCTGTTAATATTCCGCCGTGTAGACTGGTGAATAGGGTCCGAGTTTCAGAGGATTTCCCTGCTTTAAACTACAGGGTAGTCCAAAAAGAAACAGACACAATACAGACCACCAGCACAAGGTACCCTGAAGATGTAGGAAGCATCAGCCTCCTACATTTTGACAACTATACACCAATCTACACGGCTCGGTATCCTAGAAGAGTCTTATCTCCAAGAAATGTGTGATTATCAGAAAAAAAAAACTTGAGTTTAAAACCTTCGAACGTGTTCAGAGAAGTGAAGAAAATGGACGCGGTACTACCAACTTATCACCGAAAAAATTACGGTCGTCCCAGAAAGAGACGGAAAGACGAAGCTTTCGACGACAGATCAGACAACAAGCTTTGTCTAACCGGCAGCTCCGGAATAACTTTATCTTAATCAATTATACATAAAGTATAATCCCAAAATATTTAAACAAGTCAAATAGTTTCTGTGACAAAACGTGCAAAAGAAGAGACATGTGGGCTTTCCGGTTTGTACGTTCATTTTGAGCATTTTGTACATATAATCCATAATATGGCAACAGGGACATTTAGCCCTTTAAAGCACACAGGTCACTGTATTGTTAGTAACAATTCCTTCGACATAAAAATACTTTACTTTTGCCCACAGATTTTTTGGTTGTCGTGCGATTCTTTCATTGAACAGGTATCATTCCCTCAGCATCGTTAACTAACTGGTTTTTTGTCGGTGTGATGCACTGTTTTGTTATAGCTGATATAAGAAATAAATTTTTAAAATCATTTTCATTGGGTCCAGGCTTGCAGTTGAAAGGACTATGTTATGATATGTTTGAAAGCAAGGCATTGTGACTACACGTGTCGGTCAGTTGTATCCATGTGGCAGGTCTTAATACGAATCGGTGGCAGAGAGTGACCAGACCACTTTCGCTAAACAGAGAGTGAAAGCTGTATTTCCCGCTGTAAGGCAAGAAATCACGAACAAATCAGCCTGGGAGCCGACTGCAATATTCTCTTGTGCTTGCAAATCATAAAAATTTCACTCTATAAATCGTTCGACATATTTATGAGTAACGGGTGTCCTGAAATATTCGCACCGACCTGTATCAGCAAGGATATGATGGAAGACTGCACATTTAACAAGGCTTTGTCAAACGTATAATTTATACGACTAAAGAAGTGAATAAGAAGTGATGATGACGAGTAGAGACGTTATAAAAAGTTGATGGTCGCTCAACTGGTCTTCAAATTTTCTGTCTACATAACACCCGAAGCTGTATTACCAATTCAGTCACAGAGGAACAAATGTTGTAAACGCTCACTTTGCAATATGAACCACTGCGCACTAGAGTTTTGTGTCTCAAGGTGATGATAGGCGCCTGAAAATCACTGTACCACTCAATAACAGCACATGACGTAATAATGTGTTATAGACACTAAAGGTTTATTGTCATGTTCAAAAGACAGAATATTCACCCCTAAACCGGGGCAGATAAGCCCAGTCGATGTAAGCCAACAAAGCATGTAGTATTACCTATAGTAATGGAGCAAGCATAATAAATAAATAAAAATAAATAAATAAAAGCCCAGTCCATATACTCAATATTATTTATTTATTTACTCTTCATTTTAATATTCCTCATACATCTATGCCTAGATCCCCCAAATGTTTACTTTCTTGCCGGGTTTCTTACCAAAATTTGCCATTTATTTACTATCTTCTCACGCGGGTTACATGTCTTGCTACTTTAATAAGAAATGAAATAAAGATAAAAAATGTGTTAGGATCTAACTGGCTTACAGCTACACTATGACTCTTCAAAACATCCGACAGTATTCGCCCAACGACAAGAAGTCGCATTCTAAAAGACTTGAATCTTCAGCATCACCGCTGTGAAAAGCCCAAGTTTCACAAATTTTGAAATTGCTAATTAATTCAGCTTTTAGCTGGAAGTCTGAAAAAAAAAACGCCACCAAAGCCTGCCAGAGAATTTTATATTTTTGGGACCCCAAGGGTACGTAGCGAACACGTTAACGGTTATATCACGGCGGGAAGGAGGTCCCACCTACCAAAAGGTGCAGAAAAACGGTGTAATGGTGCGCGTGTCGACTCTCAAGAGGAAATATATGTGACAAAACAGAGACGGAATGAACACACAATAGAGTAGTGTGGCGCTTTCGCGTAACCATTCTGTAATGGACAGGTAACAATGCGTTCTGTGTCTATTGTTGAGCTATGTCATTGTCAACAATATAAAAATACTGAATATTACACAAAAAGATGCTTCTATGGGGAATTTATGTTCCCGGGAAGATTAAAAGGTACTTAGATCTTCATGTACAGTGTCCGATTTTTTGTGTCCGATTGCAACATAATTTGAAATTTCTTGACAGATGTTCGTACCAGTCCCTTGCATCAAATTTCACGGAAATCCGTCAAATGGTAGCCGCGCTGATACGTGCGGACACATGCACGGGCGGACGGATAGACGGACGCGACGAAGCTCATAGGCGACTTTCGCGAATTTGCGAACGCGCTGCAGAAAGTGCACGTTTACTGCATAACAATTGGCACAGTTTGGCAACGTTGGTACAGAGTGACGCAATGTCTTTTTATTATTATAGTGGAGTGTCCAGTTGTAAACATGACGGGTTGAACGCTCGCCATGCCCTCTGACCTGCGGTCAACCCCTGATTGTAGCTCATTGATCCATTCTGAAGCCTGACACTCGTGCTCACAAAATACAGTGATCCAAGCAACACGAATATCAACGTTAGTTTCTCTCCCCTGTTTGTTCAACAAGAATATAAAATGAACATACAACGTAGAGGCCGTGTCCATACACATGTCTTTTCTTCGAAGCCACTGAGCAGGGACCTGCACCATCATTTATAATACTAGTATGACTGTGGCCTGCATCGGTTGAATGCTCGTAAAAACAGTCCACATACAATATAAACCCAATGAAATCATCATGTTTGTACCGCGCATTAATGACGATTAAAACACTTTATTATCCAACAGATGCACAAATATATAATTCGTAGATACAATTATAATTATTATAAAATATTTAAAATATTTAATATTGCTCCAACATAATTCGGATCACAAGGGATCCATAATCAGGGAGCTCTATTCAGTGACTGGCTAAAATTACAGTAATGGTTCTATCTCGTCCGTTGATACGGACGTAGTCGGTGTTATGGCAGCAAATATGTGATCCGAAATATTTTGGAGCAGTTTTAAATATTTTAAATATTTTATAATAATTCTAATTGTATCTACGAATTATATATTTGTGCATCTGTTGGATAATAAAGTGTTTTAACCAATTAAATCAATTTGATCCTAAGTGACTTCTCAGACGCAGAACTGTATGTTACACAACAATCATTTCATTTCGGCAGCTTGAAGTTACATCTAACAACATCAATATCAACATCAACATCATCATCATCATCATCATTATCATCGTGGTCATCCGTCACGAGTTAGGCTTTTATAGACTTGTTTCGGCCCTTCGATGGTCTTCCAAGTCATCTTCGTCCATTTAGACTATAATTCAGCATAATTTTTGGCATCCTGTTGTTCATTCTTATTACATGTCGTAGCCAATTTTATCTTCTTTGTTTCTCTTTAACTGGTTCTACTTTCGACTCTTCTAAATTTCTCCGTTCATTTTGTGGTTCAGCAGGGTGTAACCAGTTGTTCTGAAAATTTAATCTTGGTTAATGTCAATCGTTCTGTGCTCTTTTTTCCAAGGGTCCAAATTTCGCTTCCATATAAAAGACTGGGAAGATCCTGTGCGTTATATATTTTTCTTCTCGGAAATTTCTGACCCAAAGTTGGTTTAAAAGTGCTATTTAGAATTCCCAGTATTTGAGCAAATTCTGCTTGTTACATCTAACAGAATCTTAAAATCCATACAGTGCAGAAAGGTAAATGCGTCCCTATTACGAGGACCAACAAATCTGTTACGGCGAAAACACACTATTAAAGTGAACATCATATGAAGCACATAAAAGTACTGCGTGAAAAAAATAGAGAATTTTTGTTACGTTAAAGCAGGTAATACCTATAATAACCATTGTATTTCCGAATATTTAGTCTTATTTATACATTCCGAAATGCTGAATTTTTAAAAATTACAGGGTTGCCTAAATATTATATTCTTGTCTTCCACATTAGCAGCCAACTTGTCTTCAGCAACCAGACGGAAAAGGTGAACCACAGACGGTAATTTATATCTACAATAAACTAACATCAGGGCCACAGAGGAATGGAAACTCTCAAACAAACAACTTAAAAAAGTATCTGGGTTCGAGTATGAATCATACTTGGTAAATCTGTGTAACAATCTTAAGATGACATAGAAACCGTAGCGATTAGTAAGGAAGCTGTGAAGGAAGGGTTTTGTCTGCTTCCAGGGTGAAAAGTCTAAGAGAAAGTTGAAGAACAGAAGACCAACTTGATGGTATCCGTGTTGCAGGTTGAAACTTCAACCTGCAACACGGATACCACACCAACCCAACCACACCGAAACTTCAACACACATCGAACCAAGAACAATACTACCAATGTGGTAATTCAACAGAATAGTCGCAAACTCCTGATGATGGATATATTAATGTCCGAAACATGTTGAGTACATAAGAAGTGAAATAAAATAGCAAGTGACACCAAGTTGGTCTTTTATTCTTCAACTATCACAATGACGCACGGTCCAATAAACGTAAGTCTAAGAGAAACTGGTTTCAGGTTTGGATGTCGTCCAGCCAAAGGGACGCTGAGGAGGTGGCCATTATACCTGATACGGTGTTCAAAATGAATTCATTACAAATATCGCAGATGTAAGCTAAACTAAGTTCGTAAAACTCAGACAGTGCAGGAGTACGGTCCGTGTTCAGCTTAATTCAATCTCACTGACGTGAATGGTGCAGAAAACAAGGAAGACCCAGGCGTAACTGAGAGGACAATATTAAATACGATGTTCAAAAACCGCCAAATAAAATGACAAATTGTTTGATTTTTTATGTTGTAAAATTAGCAATGAAATTGTATCTATAAATCAGAAAAAAAAATGGTTAACAGGACACAGTAGAATATTATTGTTTCTCCTGCATCCTGCTTACTTAGTGCACCAGTTTCCGTTTCATAATATTTCATTTCTGTATTCTCACTATACAACCTTAGAAGACTGAAATGCTGACATAACGACAATTTTCAAGCCTGCTGTTTAATAAGTACAGAATCTTGGAATTTACAAATTCAGTATATTTTGTGTCTTGCCAGTACCTTCATACTACGGATTTTAATTTTAACTGTAAGATGAGACACCTCCACTGGTGTTAACAAATCCAAGCTCTACTTTTCCATTACCGCGGCACTAGTAGGGGGTGAGTGGCCAGCAGCACGCCCCGGCCGCACTTTACCCCCCGGGAAAGACCCGGTACCCATTGTACAGCAGGCTGGGTGGGCCCCAAGGCAGGTTTGGACGGGCGTAAAATCTCGTCCGCACCAGGATTCGATCCCGGACCGTCCAGCCCGTAGTCCGTCGCTATACCGACTGAGCTACCTGGCCCACAACAAATCACAAGTACATTTATTAAATCACACACAAAACTAGTGAATAATTGATAAAACTAATGTTGTGTGTGACCGATTTAACACATGTACTTGTGTTGAGGATATTACTTACAGTCATTATCGACTGGTTCATACATAGAAAAAAGTATTTGTTGTATTTAGATCGTGTTATTTTGTATGACACCTTACAGATGGTAATTACGTAGCAATGTTTCACAGCAACCTGCTCCTTCCATTTACGGCCTGAAGAAAGACCTCAAGAGGCTACTCTGCCAGACTGGTAATGACGTATAAATCTTTACTGTATAGTAATAAACGGAACAAATCCCGATTTTATCAACGTGAAAATCTCTCAACTAAATCTGATGATGCTCCAGTTCACAAAGTACTTAGGCAAAGGGATACTTAACCCCAATGGGTTTTACGCGTGTTCACGTCCCTGAAAACCCTATATTAATATCGCTGTCGGACCGTCTGTCCCTGCATATGTAAGAATTAAAAAACAGCTTAAAATTTTTAAAGAAATCTGGAAATGGGGAGTTCTGCGGAAGGTTATGGAGTTACTCGGACGTTCGTTGCAATGTGATAATTTTAACTAACAATTTACATGAAGACGTGCCTGCGATTCTACAAGCTTGGATTTTCGAATCCCTTTCCTGAGCATGTAGGAAGCACTGGCATCTTTGCTGTACGCATGCGCAGTTCCTATTATGTTTTGGAACCATGTTCACTTCGGGAAAATAAAAAAATTTAAATTCCAAGTGCCAAAATGTAAAGCTGGTGCTTCAGATACTTCGTATTGTATCCGCAACCTAGCAACAGCGCTACAATATAGCGAAGTTGGAATTGTCCATCGGTCTATTGTATCGTTGTTGCTAGGATTACTTGTAATGGTACTGAGCCTTTGAGTTCTGCTTCCAGGGTGTTAGTTAATTACAAATATGATTTTCAGGAAGATACTCTGCGGATGAACGCGAGTGGAACTGGTTGAGATCTGTGACCAAAAGCAACATTAGAGCAAAACATTTAATAATTCAACATGTGTCGGTCGGGCGACGTAACCTAGACTGCACACTGTAATTCCTTTCAGATGGACTGAATACAAAACACGGACAGAAATTTCGGTTCACAATAATCCGACATCTGTAATATGTTACTTAAATTAGAGCCCAGACTATCGCAGTTACTCAACATTCGTTGTAACATAGACCTTGAAACACTGTGCGTGTACGTCTTATTTTTAGTGGTTGTGTGAACGCCTGCTCTGAAAATGTAACCAAAGAACCTCGCGTGACATCGTTTATGGGAAATTTTCCGGCTTGCAGCCAACAGGAGACCTCTCTGGCATGTGACACCATGGACGAAATATGTTATTCCAGTAATGACGATAATAATGATTGTGATGAACGACGTCTGGAGAGAGTCCCAGCTGGAAATCATTGCTGTGAAGATCGTGGGGTATTCGTCACCACGTCATGGCTGTTTTACTAACCGACCGACGGTCGTGACTACAGCAGACCAGACCGTGACCAGAAGCTTTCAAGATGGGAGAGATGAATGATTTGGGATTTGATTCTAGACAAGTAATGGGCGACACCAGCATCGTCTCAAATATCACTGTTGTGGTTGTGACAGACACTGTTCACGCGACGTGACGGTCTTTAGATTCTGGCCGTCAGATATGTGCAGTGTGCAACTGGATTCATAGAGTGACAGCCATCAAGGACCACAATTCTTCTACTTGACGCACCACTGGCGGAGCTGTCGCAGACCGTAGGCAAATCCAGGGTTCTCTAACACTAGACAACCTCATATTACCGAAATATTATTTAAGAATTCAACTTCTACTTCACACGAAAACAACATTTTTCCATTACCAAGATCAGCTGGTTCTTTAGATGCGTCATCCCCGTTGTGTACTATGCAAATTAGGAGCGGGTAGGTACGTCAAAACACAACTGTCTTTGTATCTGTTTTATTAGGCTGACGACATGTTTCGGTCACTGTGGGCCATCCTCAGGTCACAAAAATATATAATGAGGAAAAACTGTATAGTGTAAGAACATTAGATGTGGTATATATTCTGAACTTTCAACGAGATCTCGTCTTGTGGTTTATCCGTATTGAACTAATAATATGTTGGACTAGCAAAGTGGTTAGAGTTAAAGTACATACACATGTTGTACGTGATGTCCTATAAGCAAAGTGCCTTGAGTTTAAAGTATGTGGAAAGCTTGGGGTAACCCGAGCATGTTCGTGGCGTTGGTATGTACGTGGCGGCTACATTGACGTTTCAGGCTTGCTGTATGTATGATTGTGGAAGTATTCGTTTAGATCAAGTATCATCAGCTTGAAAGGTCGTAGAGTTTGTTAGCACGTGTGCAGATATGGATGGCCCACAGTGTCCGAAACATGTCGTCAGCCTTATAAAACAAATACAAAGGCAGTTGTGTTTTGACGTACCTACCCCCTCCTAATCAGCTAGTTAATAACGACTGTAGAAATAGCCCCTCTTCATGCTCAACGTTTTAAATGCCAAAGCAGGTGGAACATATAGGACCCACTGCGCTTCTCAAGCTTTACATTTCATTTATGGGAGGTCGCCGAGTTAATTCGCCGTTGTGTTTCCAGCACTGCTTTCAGGAGCCCTCAACACACGGTTTCGGCAAATTAGTGAATACTCTGAAAAGGCATGGTCAATCAAATGGACTGTAGAAAGATCTGTTTCAAAGGTTGCTAGATGTAACGGCGCCATTGACAGCTGTATTGCCATAACATTATTTTCTTTGGATACCGTCCATTATCTGGACAAAAGAAAAGCATAAAAACTATGCTATGTTTTGTCTCATTCTTCGCGTGAAAGGAGAAGAGCTTGGCAGATAGCTGGACACTGACAAATCAGAGGCGGGTTAAAGGAAAGGAAAGGGCACACAAACACCAAAAGACGGTCAGTTGTGAAATAATAAATCCTGTTCACAGGATGCGGCTGCAGGACTCCAATCCTTATTTGGACAATTCCAACCCACAGCCTCTTTAAAATCCAATAGGATATTAGTTTCACAAATGCATCTAAATTCACAGGATGAGGCTGCAGGACTCCATTTTGATTTAGACATTCCTAAATCACAGCCTCTTTATAATCCAATAGGATATTACTTTCACAATTACATCGACGACTCTCAAATGGTATTTTGCCTTAAATTTCAATTCTGGAAGTCTCCATGCATTTTTATCATTTCTGTACTTGATACAAGCTCCGGACCTCCCAGTGTTATTTGCATTACCAGCAGTCACGAAAATTAAGCCTTTGTAAGTCTGAGTCTAGATACTTAATTTTTCCGAAACCGTATTACCTTCTGGACTACCTCAGTAGCCATGCGATCTGAGGCGTAGGTCTGTAGCTTCTTAATTGCTGGGATCGCGGGTTCGAATACCGCTGACGGCATGGATTTTCGCCTGTTGTGTTTGTTGTGTGTTGTGTAGGTAGTAACCCGTGTAACAGGCTGATCACCCCTTCAGAGGAGTCCTACCGGATGTGTGTTTCTAACTGCATCGAATCTAGAAGCCTCAAGAGGCGGTTTACGCCCGATATGTGATATAACGCAACACAAAGAGTATCTTCTGACTCAGCTTTTAAAGTACACTGATAACTGGTACGTGCGGGCACTTTATTGCATTTTATTGCCTCAACATTTAGGAAATCTAAGCGTGCTCAATGTATGAACATAGGGTATATATACGAGTCTCACGTTAAATGAGCTATCTGTTAGCACTGTCAATCGACTGCTCCACATAACGCAGAAACAGTTTGTTTCCTGTGACACACAAAATGAAGGCTGAAGTGCATGTTACTTTTATGAATTCCAAGTTTGAAAAAAATAAGTTCCCTATTTAAACTAATCTTGTTAACTTACGATACCTGCTATCTTCAACAGTGAAAAAAATCACTTTATCCAAAAATAAATTAATTTATTTCTCGGTAACGAGTGAGCTAAGCTGCTACATTTCCCCTCCTCCTTTAAGTAATCATTACGTAAACATCCTGTCATGCGTTTATCCATAACTTGCAACACTTCTAATTTCATACATCATGCCTTCTTTCTTCCAACCTTATCAGTCCCACATATCACGATAAAAGCCTTCATTTACATCCATATGTAAAAAATTCAACATCACGTTCAGTGCTGATGGAGCAACATTTAATTACGCTTTTGTTAATTCACTTTTAAGGCCAGAAATATATCCAAACATCTTTCCCGCTATGACTTTCTACTAATTCACTTTTTAAGGCCTAAAATACGATCCAAAATTCTTTAACACTATTATTTTGTACCAAATTACTTTCAAGGTTCCCTGCTTTCTTGAGAAAAAGACGGTAATGTTCAAATCCTCTGAAGCAGAAAATAATTCTACGTAATCAGTTTATAATGCAGCTCCCCACACAAATACATATTGTCTCTATTAAAAATAACAATCAGTTAATGATCTTTCAGGAAATCTTGAATTCCCCAGCTACTGGTAGTAGAGGTCTCCTCTTCCAAGATAATCCTTGTCATATGATTTAGTAATAAAGAAATCGTGTACCTGAGTTGGTGAAAAACTTGGTAAAAGTCTTTAAAACATTTGAATAACTCTGAACAAACCTCACCTGGCGGTGTAAGTGTACGTTTATAAACATATTTAGTTGAATGGTGAGGTTATTGCATCATAGGCAGCTGCATGGGCTCCCACCATTCGGAGAACACCGAAAATGCTGGTCGGATTTCAGATTGTGTGTGTCAACCATATTTTACGTGTAAATTCTTACATTTCCCTATATACAATGAGTGGGCAGGGCCCTAAAATGTATTGGTACACTGAACACAGAAATGTATTGAAATGACCCTGGTGAGGTCATAGACTTTGCTTAGTTACTTGGTTTACTTAACGGTAGTTGCGGTAGTAAAACAAACGCCCTCCTGTCTGCAGTTTATCTAAGGAACATTAAAAGATCCGGTTCCTACATCACACAAGAAGTCACAGCATCTTTTTGCTGTCTTCACAGTCCGGCTACGAGCACTCCACTTCTCGCCTTTTGCGCATCCATCTTGGGTTAATCAGGTGCTGCTGTTTAGGGAGAAACGCAGAAATTATTTACGTGTACGTGTGGTTACTGTGTGCTTTAGAGAATTATAAGCGACAAACAAAGAAGGGTTAAGTAATGCTGTCCCAGTGCGGGTCAAGACTGTGTAAGGGCAAGTGAATATACAGATCCACTCATTCTTAACCTTGGCACTAAATGGAAAAGGGTGACCACCTCACTTCCCGACCGCCTTACTGGCGTAGAAAGAACCCTCCCTCCCGGCGCCCAATGAATAAGAGGCTGGGTGGGCCTGGAATCTGCAGCCAATTCGGAAGCTGTGTAAAAGAGATAATTCATGTTTTAAATTAATCAGTGAACATTCCATTGAGTGACACGTTCAGACTACTGCAAATAAACAACTAGCTTTCTGGTCGTAGGAACTGAATCTTCAACCTGCTAATACGAGTTCCACTGAACCTCGCAGTCCAATGCGGGAAGTAAAGACATCAAATCCCGCTCAGAATACTGTAGTGTGTGTCAGATTAGAACACAGTGCTGTCTTCTACATTGTTACCATCACGGGTTTTCAAACAGTCGCAAAAAAACGTCTACTAGCTTCGTTAATATCAGTCGTGTCCGTCCGTCTGTCCGCACGTATCAGCGCGGCTTCTACTGGGCAGATTCGGTGAAATTTGATATTGGCGACTTTCTAAAAAAAAAAAAACCTCACAAAACGCTCCAGACTTATTT
>Ga0123355_10001699_pt1 | contig 30622 bp, 27 predicted proteins | sample TergutEmb28metaG_3_FD_89872 | JGI IMG/M metagenome (GOLD analysis project Ga0123355, IMG submission 89872) | Embiratermes neotenicus P1 segment gut microbial communities from Petit-Saut dam, French Guiana - Emb289 P1 | ecosystem: Host-associated > Arthropoda: Insects > Digestive system > Gut ... | reverse complement strand
TTTGCGTACATGCATTGTAGTGCGCGACCGGTTGTTTTCGGGCGATTTTCCCGAAAACGACATCGAGCGCACTGCTTACAATGCATAGCAAATTTTCCGTACCGAATTAAAAACTGCTATATAAGCGAACGCCCTTGAGAACCGTGAGGGCGGGGCGCGGAATTAAAAAAAACCTATCAACAGCTGACCGATTCCCGATAGGTTTTAAAAAGGTTTTAAAAATTTCGCTCGTGCCGACGCAACGAGGCGGAGATTTTAACCCCGCTTCGACATGCGCCCGCTTCAACATGCGGAGTTCGCGGAAAAAACTACAGCAACCCTAACGCGCTTTCCTCACGAGGGTCGTTTGTGCCGAGTTCCCCGCGAAAGGCGCGAGCGAGGATAGATTTTTTCATAAGGTCGATTTTTTCGAGAGTGTCGGATAATTCGCGGGCGGATTTTTCGTTTTTTAAAAGGCTGTCGAGGATGCGGACTATTTCGAGTTGTTCGGGCAGGGTCGGCAATATCAGTTCAACTTCTGTCAATATCCGCAAGTTAATATTTTTTTGGGCTGTTGCCGGGGCTTCGGATTCTAACTTTTGTTGCATAATCGACATTGCGTAGAAAAAAAATTTAGAATTGTTTTGATTATTCGGGGTAAATCCCACTACGCTGTCAGGAAAGCAACTATCGTAGCTAAGTATGGCGACATCTCCAATGTTCGCGGCAATTGTAATACAGAGCGTTCCCGTCGGAAATAATCTGCTTTGCGCCAATCCGACTTCGCTCAACGTTTGCTTATGTGCCGTTATATATACATCTGAATTTGCAACATCTCCGGTTTGTATAAACGGATACACCCCTCCGAATAATTCCGGTGCATTGCGAGGACGATGTTTCGAACGACCACGCTCCAACGAGCCGCACTCGCCCAGTTTTTTTTGACGTCCACGTTTCAAAGCTGACGCTGTTTTCCTCGCGCCAAGCAGCCGTCAATTCTCCGGTAAAGGCTTTGTGGAGAATTGCGGCTTTGCGGTTTTCGAAGCTGCTCAACGCGGACGCAACCAATTCTTTAGCGCGGTCGAGTTTTTCAAACAGGCTTTCGATGCGCGTGACGATGCGATGTTGTTCGGGCAAAGGCGGCAAGGGAAAAGGGAGTCGTTCCAAATCTGATTTTCTGATTGCCGGCACAGTAGTTGCGTTTGCCAAACCATAAAACTCCTTGGCGGTACTCCAAAAAAATGCAAATTTGTGATTGCAAACAGGAAACGGCACAAAAGCTATCAGGTTATTGTCGATACAGCACGGCGCAGAATTTAAGCTGCGGCGATTTAGCCTGATGGCTTCACCGATTTTTGCAAAAATCGTTGAATTAGCGGGAATCAGTGCTGCTTTGAGTTCCGCACGAATTTCTTCATTTATTGTGTTTGAGCCATCATGCAGATAACCGAAATCATCCGTATGTTTTAAACTGCCAACCTTGTAGAATGGTATATCGTATTCCGTGAACCCCTGAAACGCCGGTTTAAACCCGATTCCGGCAGTTAAATTTCCGCAAACTTTCCAATATGTCCAAACCCAATTCTCCGGCACGGCATAAGGTTGCTCGTCCTCCGGCACAAGTGCCTGCGCCAAGCGTTCCTCCGGCGGGAGGGATTGCATTTTAGTTTTCGGCATCCTTATTCCTCCGTGATTCGGCTTTGTAAAACAGCATTCAGTTTCTTATCAAAGGTAAACACGTCATATCCGTATACTCTGTTTTTTGCATATAAAACGGTGTCAACAAAATCGAACTTCCCGGCATCAAAAAGCGAGAATGAAATATCAAGCACCTCGTTTGATTCAACCGATATACTCGAATGACTAAAGAACACACGCAAAGTATTAACAATATCATTGCGTTCAACTTTATATACTTTTTCGAGAACGTATACTACCTCTGCAATAACCTCAAGACCTGCATACACCTTATTGGTTTTAAGCAAGTCCTCGACCTGTTGCGCCATTTCAACATTATCTTTCAAAACATGGCGCAAAATAACATTTGCGTCAATCAGCACCATGCTTTTCCTCCATTGCCATGCCCCATGCTTCTTTTTCCAACGGAATCAGTGCGGGATTGGCATATTTATTTAATAACCCCATTGCGGAAGGGGATTCCGGTGCGCTTGCCGTTTCCTGTTGGCTGAGAGCCTGCAAACCACGTAAAACCGTAATTGCAATTGAAACTTTTTCTTGCGGCAACTCTCTGATAATTTCAAATGCCTGCTCTTTTAACGCCGACATATCAAGCACCATCCTTTTTTGTTATGCTTTTTTGTTATGCTTTATTACATCCTTCCAAACTTTGCAACTCCTTAACCACGCTCATAATAAGGTCGGCAGCTTCTTCAAGCTGCGCGGCAATTTCAATTCCGCTTTCGACAGGGTCTTGCAAGTCATCGTAGCCGATTACGCTGTCATCACGAATCAAGCCGACGTCGAGGGTGTCGCCTTTTTGGGCGATTTCCTCGCGGGTGAATTTATTCCAACGCTCATCGGTAACGACGGAACGGTCGCTTGCCGCGTATGCCGCAGCGAAATCTGCAAAATGCTCCGCTTTGAGCGGATTGGTTTTTCCGAAACCGGGCATGTTTGTACGCAAATCATAAACCCAAACGTCGGAAGTGTTGCCGTGTTCCGTTGTGCCGCGCGTAAAAAACAGCACGTTCGTTTTAACGCCCTGCGCGTAAAAAATTCCCGTGGGCAAGCGCAACACGGTATGCAAATTGCATTTGTCCATGAGGTCGGCACGAATTTTCGCGCCGTCGCCGTCGGCAAAAAGTACGTTGTCGGGCAAAACAACAGCGGCACGAGCGTTTCCGCCGGTGTTAAGGGTAGATATGTTGCAAAAAATTCAGCTGCTTGTTTGAAGTCGGATAAGCAAGGTCGTCACGGGTGGCACGTTCGCCGCCTTTTTTTGTGCCGAACGGCGAATTTGTAAGCACAACGTCAAAGCCGCTCATGCGCTTGCCCTGATTGGAAAGGGTGTCGGCAAGCAAAATTTCGCCCTCGATGTCGTGAAGCATGGCATTCATCAGCGCGAGGCGATGCGTATCGTGCACAAGTTCGCAACCGGTAAAAGCCTTCTCGCGCTGAAAATCCTGCGCGGCTATGTCGCCGAGGTCGAAATAATTATCCGTTGCGGCTTTTTGGTGCGCGTCGGCGGCTATCATAAATCCGAACGTACCGCAAGCGGGGTCGTTGCAGCGTTCGCCGGGCTTGGGGTCAATCAGCCGCACCATCACATCTATGAGAACTCGCGGCGTGAAATATTGTCCCGCGCCGGATTTTTTTTTCGCTTGCGTTTTTTTCAAGCAATCCCTCGTACAGGTTGCCCAAACCTTCTTCTTTGGCAGAATACCGGTCGAGGCCGTCGATGCTTGTGATAATTTTTTCGAGATTTTTCGGCTCACCCACGTTTGAACGCGCGTCTGAGTAAATTTCGCGAATACGCCCTTTGCAGTTTTCGCCCAAATGCGCAAGAAGTTCCGCGTAAAAATGTTTCAATTCTATGCCCTGCTTTTTCACAAGAACATCCCACCGATATTCGGCGGGGATTTGCTCTTCGGAGTTGGTTTCTTTGGCCATTTTCAAAAATAAAATATATGTCAGCGCGGTAACGTACTGGTGATAGGTTATCCCGTCGTCACGAAGCACGTTACACAAATTCCACAGTTTTGATACGATTTCCTGATTTGTCATTTTATGCTCTCCTCCAAAAGGTTGATTGCGCTTTCCTCGTGCGGGTCGTTTGTGCCGAGTTCCCCGCGAAAGGCGCGAGCGAGGATAGATTTTTTCATAAGGTCGATTTTTCCGAGAGTGTCGGATAATTCGCGGGCGGATTTTTCGTTTTTTAAAAGGCTGTCGAGGATGCGGACGATTTCGAGTTGTTCGGGAACGGACGGAACGGGCAATACCAAATTTATCATTATTTTTATTGGTAATTGCGGCTGTGCGCTACCTGTCTTAATGCTTGCAATTTGGTTATAAATGATGCCCGACCTGAAAAGCAAACAAACATATGGTTGGTACAGGGATTTCCCGGCACGAAAAATTACCATGCCGGAGTTTATTCTCATATTCTCAAATAGTATGGTGTCATTGAAATGCGCAACATTTCCAATTGTTCCCCGTGTAGTTAAAACAACATCGTTTTTCATCAATCTGCCCTTGCGCAATATGAGGTCCTTATCTTTTGTGATAAATTGGCAAACATCAAAAACAAATCCATTTTTCGTTACATTTTTTGCATTCAGGAACAAACAATATCCATCCTCAACGAATTCCTCTTTTTTGGGATAATTTTCACCTCTGTCACCGTCAATAATTTCAATGTCCGTTTCGCCAAGAGATGTATGCTCCCAACTGTCGAATGATACCCCGTTTTTTTTACGCCAAGCAGCCGTCAGCTCCCCGGTAAAGGCTTTGTGGAGGATTGCGGCTTTGCGGTTTTCGAAGCTGCTCAACGCGGACGCAACCAATTCTTTCGCGCGGTTTAATTTTTCAAACAGGCTTTCGATGCGCGTGACGATGCGATGTTGTTCCGCAGGCGGAGCGACGGGGACAGGGTAAGTTTTTACGTACTTTGGTTGCGCTCGCATTAGCGAACCGCCGACGCCGGACACATTTGAAAGCATAAATTCACGGAAGTAAACCGACCGCAAGCACCATAACAAGTATTTTTCGTGAATATTAGGGCTGCGAACAACTATCCATTCGGAAGAAGCAACAGCTTGGTTTTTCGTATGTTGCGAAACATTCCAAACACGGTTTATTCTCGGATTTATTTTGCAAAGTAAAATGTCACCTTTTTTCACTGCTTGTTTACTTGAACCAATCTCAAAACCTTGGAGCATTTCGGGGTAATCGTATTCACTGCTCGGCACACTGTAAAGTTCAAAAAAGCAATTTTGCATTCTTGAAGGTTCAACGGATGAGCCTTGATAACCGTTAATACTTTCCAATCTCGTCCAAACCCAGTTCTCCGGCACGGCATAGGGCTGCTCGTCCGCCGGCACAAGTGCCTGCGCCAAACGTTCCTCCGGCGGGAGGGATTGCATTTTAGCTTTCGGCATCAATTTTCACCCCTTCATTTTTCAGAGTGCGATAAAACGGAATTGGGGCGTGTTCCCATTTACGACATAGCAATTTGGTTTTGCATAGCCTCAAACTTCGTCGGAAAACGCGCTGAATCCCGCGATTTTCCGCCTTGTTTTCGGACAACGCAAAACCAAATTGCTCTAATGCCCGGATTTTGAGGCGATTTTTTGCCAATTGAGGAACGGGAACACGCCCCGGATTCCTCCCGCGGAAAATTTATTCTGCCGGCACGCTCTCCATATACAGGGTATCAGGGCAGTAGTCAATATCATTGGGCCACGATACAGAGCCGTATGCAACCTTCACCGATTGAAAAAATGCTTTGTTTGCCAAGGACTTGAATGCAATCGTTTCCAAAAGCGGCGCGGCATTAAACACACGTTTTTCACCCGTGGTAAAGGTTAAAAAAATTCGGTAGTCGTCGGTAGCTGTTGCGCTTGTTACGCGAGGACCGAGTGCCTCGCCTTTTATAATGTCGCTCATGCCTTTCCTCCTATTTCAGGGGGTCGATTCTGAATGTCACTTCGCTGTTTACGGCGAGTTTCCAATTTGCGGCCAACTCGTCCTTCGTGAATCAATGCCCACGCCTTAACAAACACGCTTTGTCTGCGAGGGAACGAACCCGCTATAATTTCGCCGTCGAAACCGAACACCGCTTCATGCTCGCCGTAAAAAGCATGAAAATGCGGTGTATTATGTTGACCTGTGTCTTTCCAGTTCATCTTTATCAGTATTCCTAAAAACATTGATATTGTTGGCATTTAAAATGTTCCTTTCTCAAAAAGGCACCGTGTGCAAAAGCATTCAAAATTGTTTTAATGTCCGCCGGTTCTCGGTTTATCATGCCGTCGCGCCTCCGTCTTCATAAAGGTATTCGTTAAGCTCGCGAATATAATCATCAAGTTTGCCCGCGAAAATTTTATCTGTCCGCGCAAATCCGCCTTGCGATTTGAATGCACCGGCATCAAAAATTTCACGGTCGATAACCGTTTCGGCAACAACAGCCTTTTCGATGCGACTTAACCATTCAAGCTGCATTTTATTGAAGTTGTGATTTTTGCGCAACTTATCGGCGGCGCGTTTTACGCGCTCTTCACGGCTGACGAGTTCCGCTCCCAACGCGCAACGCCGAATATAGCTGATAATATCGGCGGCTATGTCCTCGTTTTTAAGTTCGCGCCATGCTGTGTTTAACTGCTGCTCGGTGAAGCGATTGCGGTCGAGTTCAAGTTTAAGGCTTTTTAATGTTTCCCGCGTTAATTCTTGCGGACGAGTGCAAACTACGTTCAGCGCGGCAATTGTGTTCATGTTGTCGGTTATAAATGCGTTAAATTCGTCCAAGTAATCCTGCGGCGTTCTGCCGTTGCCGTAACCTCGGCTGTGGCGCACCGGTTCATCTTCGTGGATTGAAATCACCACAGCGCGCGAACCGTACACCCCGCCCTGCGCAAGAATCTCAAACAGCCCCGCATTTTCAAAAATAAAATTTTTCGCTTCGGCGGGATTCATGCCGCTGATTTTTTCGGCAAACTGCTCGGGATTTATTCCGCCGGATACGTCGATAAAATGCTCAAACGCCGGCGGGCTTAAATTCCGCTTTCTGCGCTGGACTTTTGCCGCAATCATGTCAATCAAATTTTTAATTTGCCCGTCGGTTTCCGTTGCGTCAAGACCGGAAAGCAAATCCTCAAAAGTTGCGGCGGCATTTTGAACAACGGGTTTCATTGTATTTACCGGGGCGAGGGATTCATAAACGCCGACGGCATCATAAATTTCAAAGTGCGTTTTGCTAATCGCGGAACAAAGGCGCGTTGCGCGACCCAACATTTGTTCAAATAAAATGCGCGATTTTACTCGTCGCATAAAAACAAGCGAAGTTATTTCCGGCACGTCAATCCCCGTTGTAAGCAGGTCAACGGTTACGACGATATTCGGAAATTTTTCATTTTTAAACCGATTTATCGCTTCCTGCACTTTTTTTTGGTTGCCGCCGCCGATGCTTCCGGTTATTTTCATAACGGCGTCGTTTGATATTCCCATCGGCTCGTAAATTTCTTTGAGAATTTTCACAATCAGGTCGGCATGGTTATCGTCAACGGCAAAAATGAGGGTTTTGCCGTCGCCTTCCGGATTGAGATTATCAGCAATTTCCGCAAGTGTCGTACGGTTGAAATTTTCGGTAATCACCTGCCGGTTAAAATGCTCAACGTCAAAGCCGATTTCGTCTTCGAGTTCGTCGCTGTTTGTAATTTCGCCCGTAAAGGGGTCGTACATAACAACGATTTCGCCGGGCTTGTACACAATGCCCTCGGTGTTCAACTTTGTTTCGATAATATGCGGCGCGTCATGGTCAACAAGAAAACCCTCCCCCACCGCATCACGGTACGAGTATTCATACACAGGCTTACCGAAAATTTGCACGGTATGCAATGCCGGAGTAGCCGTAAGCGCGATTTTCACGGCATCAAAATATTCCGCAACGGCACGATATTTGCTTACATAATCGCTTTGATTTCGATAAAGTTGCTCGTCATCGCCGATTTCTTTATCCAATATGTAGCCGCGATGGGCTTCGTCGATGACAATCAAATCATAATCCGAAACTGCCGGCACGGTTTCGGATTCGTTGTACAAAACCCGCCGCACCATGCCCTGAACCGTCGCGATATGAATTTTCGTTTCGCGGTCGATTTCTTTATCGTCCGGATTTTTGATGTTGTAAATTTCATCAAGCGTCATCAGCTCTTCGATTTTTACTTCTTTAAACACGTCCCCGACCTGTTCGCCGAGAGTCGTGCGGTCTACCAAAAAAAAGTACGCGCTTAAAACGGTCGGATTTCTAAGAAGCGATAAATCATGCCGAGAGCGGTTCTCGTTTTGCCCGTGCCGGTTGCCATCGCCAAAAGCACTGCGTGACTGCCGTTAATTACGGCTTCCTCTGCCTTTTCAACGGCTCGAAGCTGATACGGTCGCAAATTAAGCCCGTCCTTGTCCGTAAGCAGGTCGAACGACGTGTCCGCAAGTTTTTGATTTGCGGCGGCGATGTCTTTATCCAACATTTCAAGCATACCCTGCGGGCTGAACCAACCTTTGAGCGGTTTTGGGATATTCGAATCACTCCGAGCATCTCTGAACCAAATGCCCGATTTTATTTCCAACTGCTTCAAGTGCGGTCTGCCGTTTGTTGCGAACAAAAACGGGACCTTGTATGCGCCCCATGTTGTTACCGACTCCGCACGAATCCCCATGCTGTAGTCGCGGCATTGGTTATCAATGACGGATGAAATATTTTTGTGCGCGGGCTTTGCCTCAACCACGCCGACAAGAGTAAGCCCCGCAAACAAAGCATAGTCAACAGCACCCCACTTGCAAACGGCGGAATCTGTCGGCCATTCTGCAATTGCGATGTTTTTTCCTTTTTGCGGGCGTGTTCCGTTGGCGTAACGCAAATTAACCGTGTCGGCTTCCCATCCGACTTTGCGAAGTTGCTCGTCGATAAGCAGGCGGGTCGCTTCTTCGGAAAGTTGCATTTTTGCCGCCGCTTTGGCAGAACGCTGTCTGCGCTCCTCCGGCGTTGTTTTCGGAATTTCCGGCACGGAAGCAGCTTTCAACTGTTCAAGCTCTTCGGATAATTTTTTATAATCCTCTTGCAATTGTGCGTGGTCGTGTCGCAATTTTGCGCGTTGCTTGCGAATATCGCCGGGTTGACGGTACGCGGCGGGTTCAAATTTATAATTCACATAGGTTTGCACGAACCACACACAAAGCTGATGCACCGGTTGCAGCAGTGTTTTGCAAAGCTCGGTGGATTCATATAAGTTGTGCGCCGCAATATTGCGCTCTTTGCGAAGTTGATACAAAATGCCGTCTGTTTCGGGCGGCAACAAGCCGTAGTGCTTCAGATGTTTTATCATCAGATGTTGCGTGGCATCGTACTCCGAAAGCTGAATGTTTTCATATTTCACCATATACGTAACAAGAATTTCGCCCAACAGCCCCATTTTTGTCAGGCAACCGTGAGGGTCGGAGAATAAATAAATTTCGGCAAAACGCCCGAGGCGTTCAAGGTCGGGAAAATCGGGCGACAGAAAAGAAAAATTGCTCATTGATTCGCCTCCTTCGGGTGTTTTTTTGTGACGTCTGCATGTTAATTATTTTAACACGGCTGCCCCCGCTCCAACAACGCAACAGCTTCAACGTGCGGCGTTCGCGGGAACATATCAACCGCTTCAATTTCCTTCACCACATACCCCGCCTCAATAAATGCGGGCAAATCGCGGGCGAGCGATTTCGGCTTACACGCTACATAAATAACGCGCGGCGCACCAAGCGCGGCAATTTGCCCCAATGCTTTCGGGTGAAGTCCGTCGCGGGGCGGGTCGAGAATGATGCAATCGGCGTTTTGCTTTCCGTCCTTCTCAAAAATTTCAGACAGACTTTCGCAATTGTCGGATTCCGCTCCCTCGCCGGAAATCTTGACTTTTTGCAGGAAGTCCAACGTATCCTCGGCGAAAAAATCGCAATTCGCGATACCGTTTGCGGCGGCGTTTTCTCGCGCGGCAATAATCGCCTCCTCCACAATTTCCGCGCCGATTACACGCTCAAATGCCGGCGCGATAATTTGTGCAATTGTTCCGGTGCCGCAATACAAATCAAGCGCGACTCGGCCCGCTCCCGCAAACCGCTTAACAACATCGTACAAAACCTCCGCGCCCCGCGAATTTGTTTGAAAAAACGAAAATACGGAAACTTTAAAGGTAAGCCCGCAAATTTTTTCAAAAAAATAATCGCGACCGTGCAAAAGTTTTACGTTTTCGTTTTTAACGGCGTCGGCAACGCCGTCGTTTTCGGCGTGTAAAATGCCGACGATACTCCCTTCAAGCGGAAGCGCAAGCAAGCCGGAAACAAAATCATCAAGCGACGCCTGCAACGCAGAACTTGCCGAAAGCATCACCAAAATTTCGCCGGTAAATTCGCCGCGCCGCAAAACAAGATGCCGCAACGCTCCGGTGTGCCGCTTGCGATGAAAAAATGTTTCGCCGGCGTTATGAAAAAACTCCGCCGCAAACGCAACGATTTTTTTAAAATCGTCGCATATTAAAACGCAGTTTTCCGGCGATGCAACCTCGTAAAAACTGCGTTTTTTGCGAATGCCCAATGCAAGCGGCGAGTTCGCGCCGCTGTCGCCGAAGGAAAATTCCATTTTATTTCGATAACCTTGCAGAGCGGGCGCGGGATGCAGTTTAATACTGCGGCCGCCCAAAGTTTCCGCCAAACCGGCTTGTTTAATCGCTAACTCTTCCTCGTATGAAATATCCGAATACGCGCACCCGCCGCAACGCCCGAAATGTTCGCAAAGCATATGTTCACTCTCCTTTATTTTTCAAAATTATAGCAGTTTTTGCTTTGACGCGGAAAACTGCAGAATTGACACTAAAAAAACCCGCGCATATAATTCGCACAGAAGTTGAGGCTTCACTCTTTAAAGCTCCGCAAAAAACTCAAAATCGCGCGTAAGCGCGATTTTAATAAAGTTTTTGCCCCGCTTTTAAAGGGCGCAGTGAGCGCAGCGAGCGTTTCCCGCGCCACCCTTCAAAAAGCGGGTGGGGTGCGGGGCAACGCCCCGCATATAATTTCGGAAGAATCGGAAGAGAACGAAAGGATTGACCGCCGTGCCGTTTTTGCCTGTTTTTGCGCATGAAATTCAAAACCCCGATTTTGTTGTTGTAACCGGGGACGCATATGCCGACCATCCTTCGTTCGGAGCGGCGATTATCTCGCGGGTGCTTGTATCGCGCGGGTTTTCGGCTGCGATTTTGCCGCAGCCGAATTGGCGCACAACAGAAGATTTCACGCGCTTCGGGCAGCCGCGGCTCGGTTTTTTGGTTACCGGCGGCAACATCGACTCAATGGTTAATCATTACACCGTCGCGCTGCACAAAAGGAAGGAAGACGCATATTCGCCGGGCGGCGAGGTCGGCTTGCGTCCGAATCGCGCGAGCATCGTGTATTCGAACAAAATTCGCGAAGCATACAAAGATGTTCCGATTATTTTGGGTGGGCTTGAAGCGAGTTTGCGTCGGCTTGCCCACTACGATTATTGGGATAACGACGTTCGGCGGTCGATTTTGCTTGACGCGGCGGCGGATTTGCTTGTTTACGGAATGGGCGAACGCGCAATCGTTGAAATCGCCGAGGCATTAGCCGCCGGAATTTCCGTATCGGATATAACTTTCATCGACGGAACGGTTTTCAAAACGCGAAATTTTTCCGAACTTTCTTTTGCGGAAAAGCCGCTTCTTCTGCCGCATTTTAAGGCAATCAAAGAGCCGAACGCTCCCGGCAAAAAAGAATTCGCACGAAGTTTCATGCTTCAATATAATGCGCGAGGCGTTTTGGCGGAAGAGTATGCAAACTGCGTCGTCGTGCAAAACAAGCCCGCCGCACCGCTTTCCGAATCCGAGCTTGACGCGGTTTACGCACTGCCGTTTATGCGCGAGGCGCACCCCATGTACGAAAACGGCGTTCCGGCAATCGAGGAAGTAAAGTTCAGCATAACGGCAACTCGCGGATGTTTCGGCGGGTGCAATTTTTGCGCGCTGAATTTTCATCAGGGCAAGCATGTGCAGGGGCGGTCGCACAAATCCATTCTTGCCGAGGCGGAAAAATTCACGCACGACCCGTCATTCAAAGGCTACATACACGATGTCGGCGGCCCCACCGCCAATTTTTATACGCGAAACCCTCGGGGGCGTTGCCCCCAAGCCCCCACGAACTTTTTTAAAAAAAAGTTCGACAAAAAACAGCAAATCGCGCATACGCGCGATTCAAACGAGCGCAGTCGGCAACATGAGTCGGCGCATTCGCCCGAAGCCGCCGCCGGCGGACTCGGCTTCGAGGGAACGCGCGGCACACGGGATATGTCCCCGGCTTCCTGTACGCGGGACTGCCTTGTCCCCTCCCCTTGCCCGAATCTGCGTCCCGACCATTCTTATTTTTTGGAACTTTTGCGAAAATTGCGCGAACTTCCCGGCGTTAAAAAAGTTTTTATCCGCTCGGGGATTCGATACGATTATCTTCTTGCCGACCCGAACTGCGACGAATTTTTGGAAGAATTGTGCCGGCATCACATAAGCGGTCGTTTGAAAGTCGCGCCGGAGCATGTTTCGCCAAAAGTGCTTCGCGCAATGAACAAACCCGCGTTCGAAACATATGAAAATTTCGTTGCGAAGTTTAACGCCGCAAATCTCGAAGCGGGCAAGCAGCAATTCGATGTGCCGTATTTGATGTCGAGCCACCCGGGCTGCACGCTTGATGATGCAATCGCGCTTGCGGAATATTTGCAACGTGAAAATTTGCGGCCGGAACAGGTGCAGGATTTCTACCCCACGCCGGGTACGCTTTCCACCTGCATGTACTACACCGGCCTCGACCCGCGAACCGGCAAGCGTATTTTTGCGGCAAAAAGTTCACGCGAAAAAGCAACGCAGCGGGCGTTGATTCAATATCGAAATCCGGCTAATCGCGAAATCGTAAAGAACGCGCTGATTCGTGCGGGGCGCAAGGATTTAATCGGCTTTCACGAACGGGCGTTGGTTCGCCCGGATAAACCGGAAAAATCCGCGAAATCGCATCCGAAATCGGAAAAGTCGAGGTCGCCGCAAAAAAAAGTTGCAACCGCGAAAATTTCGAAAAACGCAAAAAGCAAAAAAAAGACCGCAATCCTGAAAAAGGAGCGATAAATATGAACAGAAAATTCGATTTTGCCGACGCGAGAAGAAAACCGTGGGCAAACACGGTGATTACGCTTGTTCTGGGGGCGATACTTGCGGCGGCCGCGCTTCTTGTTGTGGGGATTATTTTCGTGCTGATTTCATCCGTGGCAGACAGCTCGAATCTCGAACAGGCGTCAGCAATCGCCGACAGCGGAACGGGCGGCGCGTCGCCGGAAGAGTCGAACGGAGAGAGCGGAACGGATGCATTAAACGGGGCGAACGGGGCAAGCGAAACAAACGGGTCGTATTCGTCGGAAAATTTTTCGGATTATCCGCCCGCTTCGCCGCAAACAGCGCGTCTTGCGTTTGTTGGCGACATCATGGCTCACGATACTCAGCTTGCGGCGGCGAGAGTTTCTCCCGGCGTGTACGATTTCAATTATAAATTCCGCTACATCGCGCCGTATTTACAGTCCGCCGATTTTACAATCGGCAACCTCGAAACAACGCTTGTGCGGCAACGATACGCGGGTTGGCCGTTGTTTCGTTCGCCGGCGTCGTTTGCCGACGCGCTTGTAAATGCGGGCTTCGACATGGTTACAACCGGCAATAATCACAGCTTCGACGCGGGCGTTGACGGGGTTCGCTCCACGATTGCAATTTTAAACGAAGCGGGCTTGCCCTTCACCGGAACTTTTTTAACCCCCGAATGTCGCGACGAAATCACCGTTTTTGAGGCAAGCGGTTTCACGTTCGCCATCGTAAACATGACGATGCACAAAAACGCCATTTGTTTGGGCGAATATAATTTCATGGTGAAGGTTATTTATCTCGACCTCGTTGAGCAATCCACCATCGACTATGACCTGATTCGCGGAACAATGGCACGAGCGCGGGCGTTAAACACGGATTTTATTATTGCGTCGCCGCACATCGGCATCGAATACTACGGCACAATGAATCGCGGGCCGGGGCATCGGTGGGATTCCTTCGACCGCAGCGACACCCGTTGGGTAAACTGGATGCGCACGTTGCAACTTTTTCTCGACGAAGGCGCGGATATGGTGCTGAATCATCATCCCCACACATTGCTGCCCGCCGAATTTGTTTATGTATCCAACGACGACGGCACGGTTCGTCGGGGATTTATGGCGTATTCGTTGGCGAATTTTGTATCCGGGCAACGCACTCAGCCGCGTGAAACGAGCGTCGTCATTTATGTTGATGTTGCCCGCGACGCTGTCGGCAACGCCTATATTTCCGCCGCATCATATGTACCGATTTGGGTTCGCCAAAACGACCCCACCCGCGCTCCCCGCGAATGCTTTACCGTTTTGCCGGTGACGTCAACGTTGCGTCGTGCCGCCAACGGAAACACTCCGGATTTGCGCCAACAAGACATCGAACGTATGCGAATTGTGCATCGCGATGTAACGCATATGTTCTCCGGCGAACCGATTCCCCTCGAGCAAATGGCCGCCGAATATCCCATCACTCGCTCACGCAACCGCGAGCAGTTTCCGGGGTTGCTGCTTTGGGGAACGTTGCCGTGGAGATGATTTAGAAAAAAATTTCCTCACCGCAAACCCCGAAAGACCTCTTGCGAAAGTTATGCAAGGGGTCTTTTTTATGCTATAATATCCCCGAGGTGATACCATGCTCAAATTCATAAAAATGCACGGTTGCGGAAACGATTACATCTTTTTCGACTGCTTTGAACAAACACTTCCCGACCCTGAAACCCTTTCGCGTAAACTGTCCGACCGCAATAAAGGCATCGGCGGCGACGGAATTATTTTAATTTGCCCGCCGGCCGACCCGGCAAACGACGCAAAAATGCTTATGTATAACGCCGACGGCACTTCTGCGGCAATGTGCGGAAACGCGATTCGTTGCGTGGGCAAATATTTGTACGAAAGCGGTCGCACGGCAAAAAATACTCTCAACATCGAAACCCTCGTCGGCTTAAAAATTTTGGAGCTGATTATTCTCGGCGGCGTTGTTAATTCCGTGCGGGTAAATATGGGCACGGCGAGCCTGTCGCCGGCAAGCATTCCGGTGGATTTGGTCGGCGACAGCATAATCGGGCGCGAAGTAAAAATCGCGGGGCATAAATATGAAATCACCTGCGTAAGTATGGGCAACCCCAACGCTGTCATATTTGATGACGACATCGACCGGTTCGAGATGGAAAAAATCGGCCCTGTAATCGAATGCGCAAAAATTTTCCCCGAGCGTACAAATTTCGAAGTTGCGCAAATAATCAGCCGGAATAATATCCGAATGCGCGTGTGGAATCGCGGTGCGGGCGAAACAATGGCGTGCGGAACGGGTGCGTGTTCGGCGGCGGTTGCGGCTGTTTTGATGGGCTATTGCGACAAAGATACCGACATCACCGTGCAGGTTCGCGGCGGCGTTTTAACCGTAAAATACACCGACGCCGCCGTTTACATGACCGGCGGCTGCGAAAAAGTTTTCGAGGGGGAAATGCCGGTATGACGGATTTTATTAACGCGCAAGTCGCGCAAATTCGCGAAACCGTCGGCGACCGGAAAGTTCTTCTCGCGCTTTCGGGCGGAGTGGATTCGTCTGTTTGCGCCGCCCTTTTGGCAAAAGCAATTCCCGGTCAAATATATGCAATTTTCGTTGACCACGGCTTCATGCGCCTTAACGAAGCGGATGAAATCGAAAATATTTTCTCAAAGCACGACCTGAATTTCATTCGCGTAAATGCCGCCGCTCGCTTTTTGAAAGGCGTAACCGGCATCACCGACCCCGAGCAAAAACGCAAAATCATCGGGGCGGAATTTATTCGCGTGTTCGAAGAGGAAGCAAAAAAGCTCGGCAAAGTCCCGTTTCTTGCGCAAGGCACAATTTATCCCGACATTGCCGAATCCGGCGAAAAGCATCTTGTAAAAAGCCACCACAATGTCGGCGGCTTGCCGGAAAATCTCGACTTCGAATCGCTCATCGAGCCGCTGTCAACCCTGTACAAGCCGCAAGTTCGCGAAGTCGGGCATTTGCTCGGGCTTCCCGCCGACCTTGTAAACCGCCAACCCTTCCCCGGGCCGGGGCTTGCAGTGCGCGTTATCGGCGAAATTACGGCGGAAAAACTCGACACTCTTCGCCTTGCCGACGCGATTTTCCGCCAAGTCCTCGAAAGCGAATTATCCGAACTCCCGAGCCAATATTTTGCCGTTTTAACCGACACGCACTCCGTCGGAATAAAAGGCACTACCCGCACATTCGACCCGGTAATCGCTCTTCGTGCGGTTAAAACGGCGGATTTCATGCGCTGCGAATCGGTGCGCATCCCGTACGAAATTTTGGAAACCGTCGTCAGTCGCATAACAAACGAAATTCCGGCGGTAAGCCGCGTTGTTTTCGACATCACGCCGAAACCTTCGGCAACGGTGGAGTGGTTATGAGAAAAGCCATACGTCGCGCACAAGCATTGTATTTATTAGTAGCCACCTTATTGGTGGTTGCTGTTTTGTTTACGGGAAGACGAATTTCCCTTGAAATCGCGGACGAAACCGCATACGAACTTGCGCATCAATATGCGGTAATATCGTCGGCAAATTTTCAGGTTTACATGACGCCGCACATGCGCATGATGGAGCAAATCGCATTTTCAACACCGGTTGCACGATGGCTCGCAAACGAACATAACGACGATATAAAAACCGCCGCATTTGACGAAATTATGCGTCACGCTCAAATCTTTCCCGAAGCATACATGATGTTTACCGTGCACGAATCTCTGGCGGCGTACGACTTTTTTGCGCACTTGGAATCTCGCGACGATTTCGTTTCGTGGGGTTACGTTCATCCCGGCACGGAAGTAAGCCAATGGTACGTTGACACCATGAACGCCGAACAACCTTTCATTTTACGAATCCAACGCACCCGCCCCGACGACGAAGGAAATTGGCAGCTCTATATTTGGGCAAACCACAGAATTTATTACGGCAACGAATTTGTCGGTGTTTTTACAATCGGTACGCCTTTCGAATCGGTATTCAGCGCGACTTTCGGCGGATTCGAGGACGGAAACAAGCGCGGCTACATAATTGACGGAAACGGAAAAATTCGCATCGACAGCACCGGCACAATCGAAACAACCGCCGACGGCTTGCCGTTTTTTCCGCCCGTGCCGGAAGCAGAAAAAAATCCCGCCCTCGCCGCAGGAATTGCCGCACATTTGCAATCAATTCGGTACGGATATTTTCCCCTCGGCACATCTGCACCCGGAACCGTTCGCCTCGACGTCGGAAATTTTCACTACAGCGCGATTTCACCCGTCATCGGTACGGACTGGTCGGTTGTGGTGCTGTCGCCGCGCGACGAAAGTCTGCACCCCCGTTACGCGATTTTAATAGCCGTATCCGTTATTTTTTTGCTTTTATCCGTCGTCGGAACGTCTTGGCTTGTTCGGCGATTTGTTTTGCACCCGTTGCAGGAAATCGAACGCCACAAAAAAGAAGACGAATCCGCAAATACCATTTTGCAATCCCTTCCCTTTTCCGTAGAACTTTGGGACGCAAATTACGAACTTATTGACTGCAACGAAACAGCCTTAATTATTCACGAAGTACCAACAAAGGAAGACTATATCGGCGCGGAATACAAACGTTGGCCGGAATTTCAGCCGTGCGGATGCCCGTCGGCGGAAATGTTTAACGAACAGCTTCGTAACGTCGAAAACAACGCGCGCTTCGAATTCATGCAGCTCACGTGGGGCGGCGACCTCCTCCCCTCCGAAGTTTTTCTTGTGCGCATAAGGCAGGAAAACGGCGACGTGATTCTCGCGTACGAAAGCGACCTTCGCCAAATAAAAGCCGCCATGCTTGAAGCCGATGAGCTTAATAAAATTTTCATCGAATCATCGCCTCACGTAATAAATATCTGGGACGAATCCCTCACGTTGCTGTCAACAACGCATCAATCGGCAAAAATGTTCGGCTGCGCAAGCCAAGAGGACGTTATCGAAAATTTCTACAAACTCTCGCCGCAAAACCAACCCGACGGTTCGCTGTCCTCCGAAATTGCCGCGCAACGGCTCAGGCAAACTTTCAAAGAGGGCTATCTTCGTTTCGAATGGATGCATTGCACCCTCGACGGGCAACCGTTTCCCGCCGAAGTTACTCTCGTGCGCTTTCGCAGGGGCGGAGAAAATTTTCTTGCGGCATACACCGTTGATTTGCGTCCCGTTAAAGCCGCCGCCGACGAGCGCGTGAGTCAGATGTTCGACGCAACCCCGCTTTTAATCGACTACTGGGACAAAAATTTCGATATCATAAACTGCAACAAATACGCCGTAGATTTTTTCGGGTTCGAGTCAAAAGAACATTATTTAGCCGATGCGCGTGTAACGCTGCCCACGGTTCAGGCCAATAATCGGTCGTCCGTACTTTGCCTCAGCGAAAATTTAGAAGAAGTTTTCCGCAACGGGTACGGCAATTTTGAATTTGAAGAAATCAAACTTACCGGCGAAAAAGTTTATCTCGAAGTTGAAGCAATTCGCCTCAAAGACGCATCAAGCGGCGAAGATGTTGTTGTGACTTATTCAAAAGACATCACAAAAGAACGCGAAAACGCACGAAAAATTTCCGAAGCCACTGCATATAAAGACGCTCTTTTGGCGTCGTCGCCCGTATTTATCGACATATGGAACGAGGACTTTACCTTAATCGACTGCAATGACAGGGTTTGCGAACTTCTCGGCGTGCCGTCGAAGGAAGAATTCATAAACAACATCGAAAAATACAACCCGATACTTCAACCCTGCGGAACGCGCTCCGACGTACTCTACATCGAAAAATTCAAAATCGCTCTCAAAAACGGCTCTGTAAAATTCAACTGGATGCATACGGATGTAAAGGGGCAACCGGTTCCGGTAGAAGTCATTTATGTTCAAATTGTGATTAACGGCAAGCGCGCGTTGGTAGGTCATAACTACGACCTGCGCGACTTAATCAAAGCCGAAGAAGAACGCAAGCGCGTTGAAGTCGCCGAGGAATCGAATCGCGCAAAAACAAATTTCCTCGCACGTATGTCGCACGAAATTCGTACGCCGATTTCCGCTGTTTTGGGAATTTCGGAAATAGAGCTGCAATCCCCCACCCTTCCCCCGCATTTTGAAGAGTCATTTGCAAAAATCAACGACTCCGCGCAAATGCTTACAAACATGGTAAACGATATTCTCGACCTCTCGAAAATCGAAGCAGGCAAGCTCAAACTTTTCGAGGAAAAATACGAAACGGAATATCTCATAAGCAACGCATCTGCTTTGCATCTTTTTCATTTGGGCGAAAAAAGCATTGCCTTCAGAATGTATGTTGACCCCAACCTGCCCACGCATTTAATCGGCGACGAGATGCGCATAGGGCAAATCTTAAATAATTTACTCTCAAACGCCTTCAAATACACCGAAAAAGGCGAAGTCGGCATTTCGTTTCAGTACGGTCACGACGAAACCCTTATGATTTCCGTAACCGATACCGGATTCGGCATGACCCGCGAGCAACTCGACGCATTGCACCACGAATACTCCCGCTTTCACGAGCAAACAAATCGCTTAATCAGCGGAACCGGCTTGGGAATGTCAATCGTGTACAACTTGGTGCAACTGATGCAGGCCGAAATCGACATCGACAGCGAACCCGACGTGGGTACAAGCATCGTTGTAATTATCCCGCAAAAACGCGCAAGCACCGATGCTATCGGCGCGGAAACCGCAGCTCGCCTGCAAAAATTCGAACGTGTTGACCGCAATATGAAAAAATTTAAATTCGCGCCCCGCCTTATGCCCAACAGAAAGGTTCTTGTTGTTGACGACCTCGAGGCAAACTTATATGTAACAAGCGGCCTGTTGGCCTTTTACGAGCTTAAGGTCGAAACATGCATTTCCGGCCGCGAAGCCATCGAAAAAGTCGAAGCCGGCAACGTTTACGATTTAATTCTCATGGACTACATGATGCCGGGCATGACCGGCACCGAAGCAATGCGCGAAATTCGCAAAACCGGTTACAGCAAGCCTATCGTTGTGCTTACCGCAAACGCAATGATTGGCATGGCGGAAAAATTCCGCGACGACGGCTTTGACGGCTTCATTTCAAAACCCATAAACACAACCCATCTCAACACAATTTTGCTCAAGCATATCGCCGAGTCGCCCGACGAAGCCGCCGACATCGCCCCTGTTCCGGCGGTCAATCTCGACGACTTCCAAAAAGATGAAACCGTGCTCAAAAAATTGCGCAAACTCTTCTCCGAGCAACACAAAAACGCCCCCGCCGAAATTCGTGAGTCAATTAACGTCGGCGACATTACCGCCGCTACAATTGCCGCGCACTCCCTCAAAAGCTCGGCGAGGCTTATTTACGAAGAAGCTCTGGCCAAGGCCGCCGAAACCTGCGAGCTTGCACTTAACGTCGCGAAAACGCCCTCCGCCGCCGAACTCGACGCCCTCGAACGCGAGTTTGTGCGCGTATATTCGTCCCTTCCCGCAACCGCAAATAAAAGAATCCTCGAAATACTCGGCAAATTGCAGCCGCTTTTAGAGGATTCCGACGTTCCGAACGAAACGCTTATTAACGAACTTAAAAATACGCCCGAGGCCGCAATTTTCGTAGCGCAGGTCGAAAATTACGATTTCAACGACGCCCTCGTGAGCCTCAAAACTTTACAAAATATGTTCCGGGAAGCGTTTTAAAGCCAATCAATCCTCACGAATAGCGGGGCTTCGCCCCGCACCCCACGAACTTTTTTTGAAAAAAGTTCGACAAAAAACCAAAAAATCGCGCGTTCGCGCGATTTTAGTTTTTGCACCGCTTTTAAAGGGCGCAGCGAGCGTTTCCCGCGTCACCCCAACCACCGAAAATTTCGGAATGATGCAGGAAGTTAAAGCGTAGCCAAAAACCGCTTAATTGCCGCATCAAGAGACGCCGTTGCATCAAGCAGCCCCTGCTTCAAATGCGAGCAGTCACTACCGTCCTTGCACAGCGAATCAATTTCGGACACGACGTTAAAAACCGTCGGAAAGCTCAAATTAGCCGCAGTGCCTTTAAGTGCATGTGCCGCCTGCAACAGAGCTTTTTCGTCGTTTGCGTCAATTGCGGCAATGATATTATCCGTCATTTTTGCACACTCAAACCGTCCCAACAGCCGCGCATACAACGACATATTTTCCATAATCCGCTTTTTTCCGTCCTCAACATCAATATCCGGCAAAAAATTGCTATAGTCCATGTTATTTTCTCCTTTTTATGAGGCTGTCGGGGGGAGGAACTTTTTGAAAAAAGTTCCTCCCCCCGAACCCCCCTCCTCAAAAACTTTTATTAAAAACCGCGCTTTGCGCGGTTTTTATTTAAGTTTTTGCCGCGCTTTTTTCAAAAAGCGCGAGGGGGCTTGGGGGGGGAGCCCCCAAAAATTATAATCGTATTAACTCCGCGATGCTCATGGCGATGTTGTCCAAAATGTCGAAAAATTTGTCGTTGAGGTCGTAGTATTTGCCGTTGGGTTTTGTGACGGGGTCGTAGGCGGCAACGGATTCGTGGTCGCGGCGAGCGGCAATGTAGGTTGTTACGTCGTAGGATTCGAGCATCTCGCAAATTTGCGCAACGGATTTGCCGCTGTGCGTGGGAACGTGGGGCGGCGCGTCGGTGATGAGAATGAAAATATTGCGAGCCGTGCCGTCGTCGTCGCGTTGCGACTTGAGAAGCTGAACGCCTGTTTCGAGGGCGTCGAGCGAGGACTCGGGAATATCGCCGCCGTACGTGCGCGGAATATTTTTGACTTGCTTTTGGAATTTGGGAATGTCGTCGGTGAAATTGTAAACGGAGGGCTTTTCTTTTTCGCCCAAATCGCCGAACCCGATTAACCCGAGCCGATACATCGCGCCTTTTGCCGCCAAAATTTCGGCAAACTCGATTGCGCGGTCTTTTACGCCGTTGATGTAGGTGTCCATGCTGCCGGTTGTGTCGATGAGGAACACTACGTTTACGCGGTCGGTTGCGCCCGCTCCGCGAATTTCGCGCACAGGCGCGGCGGCGGTTTGCGTACGGTCGAACTCGGCGCGTTCTGTGCGACCGGTCGCGAGGTCTTTCACGAACACCTCGAAAATATTGTTCTCGTCGATTGCATAGGTGATTTCGATTTGCGTCGTGCCGGTCAAGCCGGAAAGCCCGACCGTTCCGATATATTTGCGCTCTTTTTCAAGCCCCTGCTCCCACTGGTAAACGTCAACGTTTACGCGGCTCGCGCCCGACATCGACGCGAAATTTGAGTCAGAAAATTTGCTCGGAATCGGGCTGCCCATGGGGATAATCGCAACGGCTTCGCGCTCCATTGTGGCAACGTTTGTGACGGCTTCCGTGCCGAAAACTTGTCGCGTAATCTGCCCGACTTTTACGTTTGAGTTCGGCAAGTGGATGAGATAATTGTAAATGCTCGCGCCCATCGCAACGGATTTTGCCGGGTCGGTAGCACGATACGGCTCTTTAATAAAGCCCGCAACCATGCGCTTTACCATGGGAATAAGCGTCGAGCCGCCTACGAGTACAACTTTCGAAATTTCGTCGGCAACAACGTCGGCGCGTTTGAGGGCTTCTTCTATAATATCGCGCGAGCGGTCAACATATTTGCGAATCATGGCTTCAAATTCTTCGCGCGTGATTTCCGTGTTCAAATTTTTCGGAACGCCGTCGATAATAACAAGCGGATTTATGCGAACGCTTGCTTTATTCGCGCCGGAAAGTTTTTTCTTGATGACTTCGGCTTCCTGTTTTAATTTTTGCGTAACGCGCTTGTGTTCCGCAATGTCGAGCGCGTCGAAGTCGATGCGGGATTCCTTCTCGCACTTGGCTTTGAGCCAACGAATGAGTTCGAAATCGAAATCGTCGCCGCCGAGATTCATGTCGCCCACGTCGGACAGCTCCTGGAAAACTTCCTGCCCCTGCTCGTCTAACGAAACGCGAAGCACGCAGGCATCGAAAGTTCCGCCGCCGAGGTCGTACACGAGCAATGTTTGCGCGTAACTTTGGCGATACCCGTACTCAATTGCGGCGGCAAGCGGCTCGCTGAGAAGATACACGTTTTTAAAACCGGCGAGTTCTCCCGCCTGTTTTGTGGCAAAAATTTGCCTGTCGTTGAAATACGCGGGATGCGTGATAACAACTTCGTCGAAAATTTCGCCGGCTTGTTCTTCGGCGGCTTTTTTTAATTTCGCCAAAATTTCCGCCGAAATTTCTTCCGCCGATTTTTCCGTTCCGCCGATATTTATTTTTTCACCGCCGCCCATCATGCGCTTTACGGAAAGCACGGTGTTTTCGGGATAAATAATTGCGCCCGCTTTAGCCTCCGCGCCTACAATTACGCCGTCCTCGTGGAAGCACACCGCCGACGGCAGAATTTCATCCGTTCCGTCCACCGTAACAACGTCCAACGAATCCTTTTTGTCGTTGTAGATAATTGCCGCCGAATTCGTTGTTCCCAAGTCAATGCCCAAGTAGCCCATGTTGACCCTCCTGTGTATCGAAATTTTTATGATGTTTTATCGCTTACTCGCCGACTCGCGTAGTAACCCCGTCGATTTTTATATATTGCCGGCGTTCGTTTTTTTCAATTTTCGCCAAAATTTCCTGCTCCAAGTCGATGCCCAAAATTTCCGCAAGCCCCAAGAGATAGATTGCAACGTCGGCAAGTTCTTCGCCGAGGTCGGATTTTTTCTTTGCATAGGCTTCGAATGCTTCCGAAAGTTCGGCTTGCATGTAGCAAAATTCCATGTAAATGTCGGTTGTGTTGAAGCCTTTTGCAATTTTGTTCGCGTATATGCGTTTTTGAAGCTGCGGCAGGTCAATCATTTTCATCACGCTCCCGGACGTATTGCCAATATTCGGCGGGAATGTGAGGATTTTTTTCCATGTCACCCAACCTCCGCGCGTTTAAACCGGTTCGGGTCGAAGGCTTCGCGATAACCGCTTGCGGGTTGGTCGTCGCCGAAGCCGGCATCTTCAACAAGGCCGCGCACAAGTCCGCCTTCTTCTTCAACCATCAAAGTTATGCGCAATTTTGTTTTGCCGCTCGGGCGTTCGGGCAGGCCGCGAATGGCAACTTCGCCGATTAAGCGGCAGGCGTCGAAGGGGTCGTCTTGCTGTATGCGTTCGAGAATGCGCAGGTCAAGCCCGGTCATTTCCTCGGGGGTTGTGCCGGAGAGGGTGAACACGTGAGATTTTTTTGCGAGGGCGAAGCTCGTGCCGCGCCGTATCATGGGGAAAAAGGATTTTTTCGCGCCGGATGCGATTTCAAGCCCGATGTCGTGGGGGACGGTTACTTCAAACTCGACGGAAATTTTTTCGCTTTCGAGGTCAGGATGGGAGAGCAGCCCCATTTTCATGGCGGCGTAATAAGTTGCGCCGAGAGAAATATCCAACGCAGGCCGTTCCGACGAATAAATTTTGCTTTCGTCGCCGAAAATATCCAAAAGCATCTCCCGAACCCACGGCATTTGCGACGAACCGCCTTCAAGCAAAACGCGGTCGATGTCGGCGGGAGTGAGGCTGCCGCTGTACGTTTCGCGCAGGGATTTAAGCACGAGTTTGCGCGTTTTTTCGATGAAAGGTTTGATTAAAAGATGAAGTTCGTCTCGCGTTATTTGCTCAACAAACGGCGGAATGCAAAAGGTAAAGGGAATCCTAAACCGCTGAACGCCGCTGAGCCGCTCCTTTGCTTCGCGGGCGCGGGCAATGAGTTCGACCTGGTTTTCTACGGCGAGGTCAGCCATGGCTTGCCCGGTTTTGCTCCGCACGAAGTTGCCGCACGCTTCAATTAAAAAGGCGTCCACGTCGTCGCCGCCGTGGTACGCCTCGCCGCCTTGCGATATAACCTGCAATTTTATTCGCATGTCGTCGCGCTCGGTTACGTGAAAAATCGTTATATCCAACGTGCCGCCGCCGAAGTCGAACACCATGATTTTTTCGTCCTGATTCAATTGATGGCGAAAATTATATGAAAGCGCGGCGGCATTCGGTTCCTTTATGAGGCAAATCAAACTGTCGGCGACACCGGCAAGTTCACATGCGCGAACCGTTGCTTTTTGCGCCGCGTCGTCGAAATCGTAGGGTACGCTTACAACAAGCCCCGCAATTTCGGCTTTCGGGTTCAAATTTTGCGCATGGGAGATGATTTCCTCCAAAATTTTTGCCGAAAGTTCTTCGGGGAGGTAGTCTTTTTTTCCGAGGCGGATTGTTTCGTTTGTACCCATTTTGCGCTTGATTGAGCGAATTGTTGTTTCGGGGTAAATTTTCATGCTGCGCCATGCTTCTTCGCCGATAACCCACTCGTCTTCGTCTTCGCGATACTGCACAACCGACGGCAACGGAATTTTGCCGAAACCGTTACTTACGTCAATGGCTTCGGGGCGTCCGGTTGACACGTCCCAATATGAAATTACGGAATTTGTTGTGCCGAGGTCGATTCCGAGAATATATTTATCTTCGGACAGCTTGCCCGACGTTTCTATTTGTTTGCGGTAATTTTCGTGGGTCACAGCGACTCATCCTTTCGTGCGCATCGCCTTCATTTATCCATTATTTTCGCTGTCTTGTCAAGCTAGTAACATCCTGAACCTTGTGCATCCGCTCGTCAAGTTCGGAAATTTTTTGTGCGCAAGTCCAAAGTTCGCGAATTATTGATTCCGGCATGTCGTCCTTGAAACTGTAACGAACCTTGTGTTCGAGCGACGCCCAAAAATCCATTGCTTGCGTACGAATTTGCACTTCCACCGGCAAATGAAGCGTTGTATCCGTCAAATGAACCGGCACATCCATTATAAGATGAAAGCTGCGATAACCCGATACTTTAGGGGTTGATATATAATCGCGCATTTTTTTTACTTTGATATCGGGTTGGCGAACAATCGCATCGGCGATTTTTCCGACGTCAAGCGAAAAAGAACAAATGCATCTGAGCCCGGCTATATCGGTGAGTTGGGTACGGGCGTTTTCCGCCGTAAGAGCAAACCCCCGCCGATGTAATTTTCGCGCAATGCTTTCGGGCGTTTTAACCCGACCTTTTATATGTTCGATAGGATTATTTTCTTGCAAATGCATAAATTCTTCCAAAATAACGTCTACGCGGGTTCGCATATTTTTTAACGCACATTTGTACAAAACCAAATCTTTTTTCATCAATGCGAACTCGTCGGGAGAAAATAAAATTGCCATAAATTCATCCTTTCATAATTTTAGTCGACGTTTTAGGGGCTTCGCCCCCAAGCCCCCACCCGCTTTTTGAAAAAAGCGGGGCAAAAACTTAAACTTAAATCGCTCATTCGCGCGATTTTGAGTTTTTTGTCGAACTTTTTTCCAAAAAAGTTCGTGGGGGGTTCGGGGGCGAAGCCCCCGAAAGCCTACTTCTTACCTGCCAACGGAATATTCAGCGTTAAAATTGCGCCGCCTTTCGGGCTGTTTTCGGCAACGGCAGTGCCCAGGTGCAATTCCGCAACCGCCTTAACCGTAGACAGCCCGATGCCCGAAAGCCCGCCCGTTCCGCGATAAAACCGCTCGAAAACATGGGGCAGCGAGTTGGGTTCGAAGCCGGGGCCGTCGTCGCTTACACGTATGGTTGCCATATCGCCGGAGGTATAACACTCTACGATTATAACGGTTTTTGCATAACGAATCGCGTTGCTGATTAAATTATTTATCGCGCGTTCGATATGGTTCATTGCGCAGTTGGCGGAAACCGGCGCGGCAATCGGCACATAGCGAATTTCAACGTCGCGCATTTCCGAAAGCGGACGCTGTTGTCGTATGCATTCCGACACAATAATGTGCAGGTTAATTTCCTCCATCTGCGGAACGGACACGCTGCCCAACCGCGAAATGTACAAAATTTCGTCTACCATTGCGGCGAGCCGGTTTTCCGCATCGAGAATCGTTGACGCCGCATCTTTGTTCATAACGCCGCTGCGAATTCCTTCCGCATACATTTTAATAATCGTGAGCGGCGTCCGAAGCTCGTGCGAAACGTTTTGGAAAAACGCCTTTTGTTCATTATCATATGCAGCGAGGCGAAGAGCGGCACTGTTCAGGCTTCGGTTCAGCTCGTCAAATTCCTCGTTGACGAAGCCGTGGGTATTGGGCGTGAAATCGCCGCGTCCTATTTGCCGCACAAAATCGCGCAAAAGTCGCAACGGCTTCATAAAAGAATCCGCCAAAACTCCCGCAACAAGCGTGGAAAGAAGCCACAGTACAACTGCGGCAATCACTAAAATGCGCATTGCAACGGCGGAAAATGCGTGCATATCGGTTACGTCGGTATAAATAATCCGCGCGCCCGCGTCGGAAGGAATAACCGACACAAAATAAATGTCATTCCAAAAAGAATACGGGTGATGAATTGTTAATCGGCGGGAATACGTAAAAGCGGTTACGCATTGAATTTCGCTCAACGCACCCGCAACAGCAAAAGCCGTTTCGGGTTGGCTTAACGAACCGGTCGGGCGGAAATTTTCGTCAACCTCGAAAATAAAAGCCGGCTCAAACATATGGCTGCCGCGAAACATTCGCATAACAACACGCTCCGGGGGAACGGGTTCGCCTGCAAGGGCTGTTCGCGCAACCCGCAAAGAACGTGTTGCACCGCTTGAAATGTAATGATTCATCGACATTCCGAACGTCAAAACAACCATCCCGAACGCCGCAAAAAGAAGTACGGAAAACGCCGTTACAATATGTGACTGAATCGCGCTGTAAATTTTGCCTAAAATTTTCATGTGGTTTGACGTTTTTCCGCCGCATCTCTTTCGTATTTAATGCGCCTGAAAATTGCATTAACGCGCGAAACAACGTTAAGCGGACTTGTGGGTTTTGTAAAAAAATCGTCGCTGCCCAAATCCATAGCGGTTTGATAATCGAGGTCGGAATCGCGCGCGGTAAGCATGATAACAGGCACATGCGAAAACGTTCGCAGTTCCTGGCAAATAACAAACCCGCTCGACCCCGGCATCATAACGTCGAGAATAACCAAATCGGAAGGCCTGCTTTTAAATTCGGCAAGAAGAAGGTCGCCGTCTTCAAAAATAATAACCTCGTACCCGCCCATGCTTTCCAAAAACATTTTGAGTGCCTCACGAATGGCGGGGTCGTCGTCGGCAACGTAAATCAATTTTTTTTCATCCATATGTGCATCGCACCTTTCTTTTTTGCAGCAGTTTTTGTTCGCGTTACGTAAAATTTTTTCAACCGGTTACCGATTGATTTTAACATTTCCGTATAAATATTTTAACACAGGTATAAAATCGTGCAAGGGTGTAAAAAATCGCATATGGCGAAAGAAATATATGTCCTTTGCGGAATATTGTGCAAATACAAGTCAAAACGGCTTGTTTCGGCGAAATTCGGCGTTTGCATAATTTTTCCCGTAACATTAAACTGTCTTTAGCACTCGCTCGTTATGAGTGCTGATAATTTCATACAGGAGGTCATCCATGAAGCTGAAACCTTTATGCGACCGGGTTGTTATAAAACAGCTCGAAGCGGAAGAAACAACAAAATCCGGCATCGTTCTGCCCGGTACCGCACAAGAAAAACCGCAGCAGGCCGAAGTTGTTGCCGCAGGTCCCGGCGGTGTTGTTGACGGGAAAGAAATTAAAATGGAAGTCAAACCCGGCGACAAAGTTATTTATTCAAAATATGCCGGCACGGAAGTTAAACTCGGCGAAGACGAGTTTATTATCGTAAGACAATCCGACATTTTAGCAATTGTAGAATAGGAGGCAAACTATGGCAAAGCAAATAAAATACGCAATCGACGCAAGAACGGTTCTTGAAGCCGGCGTGAACAAATTAGCGGATACCGTTAATATCACGCTCGGCCCCAAGGGTCGTAACGTTGTGTTGGACAAAAAATACGGCACGCCGCTTATCACAAACGACGGCGTTACAATCGCAAAGGAAATCGAGCTTGAATGCCCGTTTGAAAACATGGGCGCGCAACTCGTAAAAGAAGTCGCCACAAAAACAAACGACGTTGCCGGCGACGGAACAACAACGGCAATCGTTCTCGCGCAGGCAATGGTACGCGAAGGGCTCAAAAATATTGCCGCCGGCGCGAACCCGATTATTCTTCGCAACGGTATGCAAAAAGCCACCGACGCCGCCGTTGAAGCAATTAAAGGCATGAGCCAAGCCATCGACGGAAAAAATCATATCGCAAAAGTTGCGGCAATTTCCGCAGGCTCGCAGGAAGTCGGCGACATGATTGCCGAAGCCATGGACAAAGTTTCGAGCGACGGCGTTATCACCGTCGAGGAATCGAAAACCATGTTCACCGAGCTTGAACTTGTTGAAGGTATGCAATTCGACCGCGGTTATCTTTCCGCCTACATGTGTACCGACATGGAAAAAATGGTCGCGCATCTCGACAGCCCGTACATTTTAATCACCGACAAAAAAATCTCCACGGTTGCCGATATTCTGCCCATTTTGGAGCAAATCGTGCAAATGGGAGCAAAACTGCTTATTATCGCCGAAGACGTTGAAGGCGAAGCACTCACAACTCTCGTGCTTAACAAATTGCGCGGCGTATTTAATGTAGCCGCAGTAAAAGCCCCCGGCTTCGGCGACCGCCGCAAAGCCATGCTTGAAGACATCGCGGTTTTAACCGGCGGAAAAGTTATTTCTTCCGAAGTCGGTCTCGAACTCAAAGAAGCCGAAGTTGCCGACCTCGGTCGTGCGAAGTCCGTTAAAATCGACAAAGAGAACACGATTATTATCGACGGCGGCGGCGAAAAATCCGCAATCGATGCTCGCGTAGTTCAAATTCGTGCGCAAATCGAAGAAACCACCAGCGAGTTCGACAAAGAAAAATTGCAGGAACGTTTGGCAAAAATGGCGGGCGGCGTAGCAGTAATCAAAGTCGGCGCACCCACCGAAACCGAGCTTAAAGAGAAAAAGTTGCGCATGGAAGACGCCCTTGCGGCAACCCGCGCAGCCGTTGAAGAAGGCATCATTTGCGGCGGCGGCTCGGCATTTATCCACTCAATTCCCAACGTGAAAAAAGTGACCGATGCTCTTTCCGGCGACGAAAAAACCGGCGCGGAAATCGTGTTGAAGTCTCTCGAATCACCGGTTCGTCAGATTGCCGACAACGCCGGCTTCGAAGGCGCGGTTGTCGTAAATGCCCTCAAAGAAAAAGAAAAAGGCACCGGCTTCGATGCCCTTTCGGAAACTTTCGTAAACATGGTTACGGCCGGCATAATCGACCCGACAAAGGTAACGCGCACGGCTCTTCAAAACGCAACTTCCGTAGCGGCAACTTTGCTCACAACCGAAGCCGTTGTAACCGACATCAAAGAACCCGAACCTCCCATGCCTCCCGGCGGCGGAATGGGCATGATGTAGGACGGTCAAACCGCCTTTGGAAGCCGGGGGCAAGTGCCGGCAGCGACGCATTCCCTCGAAGCCGAACCCGCCAGCGGGCAACGGACGCCGAGGGCGCATCCTTGTATAGCGAACGTACTTGGGAAGTCCGTTCGCGGTAAAATAAAATAATATCCGCAGAGAAAAATAAAAGGTTGAATGTGAAATAACATTCGACCTTTTATTTTTTTGCAAATTTTTGCATCTGTGCCGAAAATTTGCAAACAGTTCGCAAAGCTGTTAGGGTGTGTCGTCAAAAGCGAAATGATATAATGGAGAAAACCCAAAGGGGGTAATCTCCGTGAATGAATCATGCCACCGCCACGATATAACGGACACGCTGTGGAGCTTGATAGAACC
>Ga0123355_10001698_pt1 | contig 30635 bp, 8 predicted proteins | sample TergutEmb28metaG_3_FD_89872 | JGI IMG/M metagenome (GOLD analysis project Ga0123355, IMG submission 89872) | Embiratermes neotenicus P1 segment gut microbial communities from Petit-Saut dam, French Guiana - Emb289 P1 | ecosystem: Host-associated > Arthropoda: Insects > Digestive system > Gut ... | reverse complement strand
TTGGAAAGATTGGCATTTCGGTATTCTTCCAACTCTTTCACAATGGAGAAATTTGCCAGATCGCTTTGCAGAATATTATCAAACCATAATGAGTGCATCTACGGCAAGTGAACTCAAAGCTGTATCTCATCTGTTGATCACATCTACACGACAGTTTATTTCACAGTATAAGCCGAAAAACACTTCTGGGAAATCTCCAAATTATTCATGGTTAGCAGATTGGTATCAAGAGCTTCGCACAACATGGAACAGAATATATTATTATTGTGAAACAAAAAACGCAGATGCAACATTTGTGGATGCGTGTAATTTACAAAATGAACTTAGCATAATTGCCGAAGAATTTGGACTTGATGAAATGGATTTACTTGGCTGTTACGACATACATAACCTTGAACAGTTGGCGCAACGCGCAGAAGAATTGGAAAGAACCATCATTTCAACAATCGAGAAACAAGGAATCAAAATAAAACGTTATGATACTTTAGAAGATTTCTTAAATAATGCTAATCCCTGATAAAAGTCACAGAAGGAAAACAAAGCGATATGAAATACCGAAATGCATCAGAAATTCTGCCTGATGAGTTGCTGAAAGAATTGCAAAAATATGCACCGGGAGAAGTGCTCTATGTACCCTCGTCCGGAAACCGAAAAAAATGGGGTGCAGACTCCGGTGCTCGACTCTTCTACGAGCAAAGAAACGAAGAAATTCGGCATAAATACTTTCACTTAAAAGTTTCAATAGATATACTATGCGATGAATATAGTCTTTCATACGAGACTGTGAGAAAAATAATTTATAAGTGAATAGAAAGACATTGGGACACGCAGGTGCGTGTCCCAAATAATATGTGCAGTTACTACATTACTTTCCGGAAATAGTAATACCGTTGAAGCCTACCCATGGTAAAATATTGTAACCATTTTTATTGCGTTCTTTTGAGATAGCAGTAATGTTTTTTAGTGCGTCAAGGACATTAAATGAAACCATAGTTTCCGAAATTGCATCTGTGACTTTGCCGTTTTCAATTAGAAAACTATTCTTGGCGACACCTGATATTTCACCACTTGAACTTGGCGAACCACCTGAGAAACGATTTAACAAAATACCACGACTTACATCTTTTATCATGTCAGCAACGGAAACATCCCCCGGGCTGATCTCAAAATTCGATGCGGTGTTTTTAGCACGCGGTTTGCCTGTTTTATTTGCGGCATAAAGCCCAATCATAAATGATTTTAGCACACCGTCTTTGATAATATCCATATCTTCACTAATAAATCCGTCTGATGTGTAACGTTGACCGCCCACTATGTCAGGGCTGAGAGGAACTGTGCGGATTGTTAGTCGGGAGTCGGCAACGACGGTATCCAGAGCGTCTTTCCATTGGCTTGTACCCTCGATTAGCGCTCTATCGCCTAGAAAACAATCGTTTAATGCTTGCCACAAATCAGGGCAGGTTGGGGTGACGATGATCTCTCCTGTAAACTTGCCATCAACCATTCTGGTGTCAAGTGACTTAACAGACTCTTCAAGTTGCTGTCTATGTAACGGGTCGGCATTCATAAAAGGACCATCGAGATTTGCCATTAATGCACCTGTATAATTAAATGATGATGATTTGTCGCCGTCTTTTGCAGTAAACATAGTGGTGTAACCGTAATTTTCGGTGCCGCTTTCGAAGCATACTCCATTTGAATTAACGTAAGCAGACTCAGAGCCATTAAATTCAGAAACAAACCCCTCAAGAATAATTTTAGGAAACTCATCTTTGACTTGTTCTAAATACTCACTTGAACGAGTGAATAATTTTGCTTTGTCCATGCCGCCGATGGTTTGGTCGAAGTTTTGATTACTTATAAGTGGGGCAATGTCTTCAGCATCATCAGGCGTTGCAGATTTTGCAAGTTCAATACACCCTGCAACTGCTTCGTCAATACTATCTTTGTCCAGCTTATTGACCACTAAAACACCTTTTCTGCCGCCCACAAGTGCTTTTAAACTAAGGGAATCATCAAATAATGTGCGAAGCAAGGTGAATTTGTTTGCCTCAACATTAAATTCGTCTTTACGTGCTTTTGCCGTGCTGCAAGATGCTTTGTCAGCACCTGCTTTTTTTAGCTCTTCAAGAGCGTATGATGCAATATCTGTAATGTTATTCATTATCGTCCTCCAATATTAATATCGCAGCGAAGTGCCGGACCGCCCATGCCTGTTGTCATGGCTTGTTTTTTGCCGCAGAAACCACTAATATTCCATGACATATCATCTGAAACCATATCGACTGTTTTGAGCATATCAAAAGCGACACCGGAAATTGTTGTTTCACGGACAGCTTTACCAAGTTTTCCTTTTTTAATTTCATAAGCTACGTTTACAGAGAACATAAATTCTCCTGTGCTGTCAGCTTGACCATTACCTGTTTTAACAAGGAAGTAACCATCATCTACGCTTGCGATAAGGTCGTCAAGCTTGTCTTTGCCCGGTAAAATAGCTGTGTTTCTCATGCGGATAAGAGGTTCATCAGAAAATTCAAAAGCTCTTGCATTACCTTGAGGTTTTACACCAAAGTGGTTTGCACTGTCACGATTGTGCATGAAACCTCTTAGAACGCCTTTTTCAATAAGCATTGCATCTTCCGCAGGCGTACCTTCATCATCTACATATACAGGTAGTGGTGCAGCTTTGCCGTCGTATGTGTGAGCATAGTCAACCATTGTGACAAGCTCGCTTGCAACTTGTTTATCTAGGTTATATCCTGCGACAGAACCTCCAAGAACCAAGTCGGCTTCAACTGTGTGTCCTACTGCTTCATGAGCTAACATTCCCGCTAAATCAGGATGTAAAATGCACTTTGAAACACCTGCTCTGGCATAAACTGCATCTCGTTGATCCATCAAGGTCTTATAGAGTTCATCAAGCTTTTCTTCCAGTAGTTTTGGGTCTGGGTAGAGTTCATCAAACTTTCCAAACATACTAAAGGATTCAAATAACTCTATTGGCACACCCTCGTTGTTTTCGGCAGTCAAAAAAACCAATATTGAACTTCTTGGCTGGAATAGGTGGGAGTCTACACCATCACTGACAACAAGGCGTTTTTCCATTCCCAAAAAGTTTGCAACAACTGTTCGGCTTGCTAAGTTATTGTACTTGCGTGTGATAATGTCGTCTAGTGTTTTGGCGTAATCAATGAGATAACTTTGGGGGACAGGGTCAAAAACAGGTGTTTTCAAGCCGACAGAGCCACTGCCGAGAGAGGGTAGTGGTGGATCACCTTTTTTCACTTGATTATCCATGAAGACGGCATTCTCCGTTGCCGCGGAGACGACGTTTTTCACACTGTCCGGTGAATATTCCGCTCCGCTTGCAAATCCCCACAAGCCTCCGCGGTATACCCGTGCCGAAACACCACCCTCACTACTTTGTGCGTTAGCTGCCATATTTCCTGCAAGTAAAACAACTCGTTGTGATGTGTTTACTTGTGCACGCAGTTCCGTATGGTCACTAAACGTGCTTTTGTGTGCGGTTATAAAATCTTGTAACACTAAAATTCCCTCCATTTATTGTTTTTCAAGTTCCATGGCTAAATCTCCATTTCTTTCCTCGTGCTCCAAACTTAATGCAGAATAAAAGTCATAAGAACATTGTATCATGTCTTTGAATATTCATCCATCTTCTTTATACAATTCTTTTATTTGGAGAACCCGCCGAAGAATATCAGGCTAAAAGTTGTGAGATATTCCATTACTCACAATAATAATTGTAAACAATTTGAAAAGATTGTCAAAAACCTCGGGATAAAGTTGTAAAATATTCAGGTTTTTATGAATAAAATTGTGAATAAATTATAAATATACTAAAAAAGTATACATTTATGTACCTAATATGATATAGTATCCACGCTGTATTTTCCTGTCTTTTGTCCTATATGCTACTAGCTCCTCAAAATCACACCATTTTGTATGGGCTAAACTCCAAGTCACAGAGTCAAAGTGAATCCAATTTGTTGAGTTTATACCTAGGCTAGTTTCGCCGTGACACAACCAGTAAAAAGTAGATGATCAGGCGGATCGGAATATAAACATCTTAGCGAAAGGGTGTAACATAAATACTTGAACAGCGGTAGTTCTTGGCGCTATTTTGTATTAACTAAAAAACCATGGTAGCTCCCACGGATGAGATGAAAGGGTTAATAAGTTAAGGCAAATAGTATTAGCAAAATGCGATCGCTGTAATAGCGCTACGATATAACTTGTGTGTAATTTGTGTACAAACTATGTATAAGTTGTGTACAATTCGTGTACAATTCGTGTATAAATTGCCAGTGCATTTCGTGTTTGCAAGTTACAGTGATGAAGCATAATAACACTATCTGCAAGGAATATACTTTAGGAGGATGTTTACAAAAAATGGAGTATCGAACTTTGACGGAGTGGTTTGAAAGCCAGGCACAAAAAACGCCGAATAAGATTGCCGTGGGCATAGAAGGGAAGAATTTGACTTATTCGCAGTTAAATGATAGGTCAAACTATGTCGGATGGGCTTTACACAATGCCCAAATTGGCAAAGACGATATTGTAGCAATCGTAATGGAACGGTCTATTGAAACAATAATAGGCATACTTGGCGTGTTAAAAGCCGGGGCGGCTTTTCTACCGATCGATATAAGCGCCCCCATAGATCGCATTCGATTTACCTTACAAGACAGTAATGCAAAAGCTGTTTTGACCAACACATATAAATATGACTTTATGAAAAAAAATGTCAGCACAGAAGTCTATTCTGTTGACATCGATGATATCAAAAAAGAACCTACTGGCGTCGTACGTCAGCCTACAGATACTGCTTACGCAATATATACATCCGGCACAACTGGTGAACCCAAGGGTGCACTGCTTGAAGATGCCGGGCTGGTTAATTATATGAGAGAAATTACAAGCGACGGAAGCTATTCCGAAGATAGTGTAATGTTACAAAAGGCAATTATTTCATTTGATGCATCTATATTCGAAATATTTCTCGCTCTGCTGTCGGGAAGCAAACTTCAATTATTATCAGAAAGCGAAAACGAAGATTTTTCCGAGGTTTTGAGAGTTATAAGAGAGAATAATGTAACTCATGCGTTAATGGTTCCAACCGTGCTGTCGGCACTGCTGGACTATATGGAAGAGAATAATTTAAGGACTAGCTTTGATGGCATTCGCAGAGTATATACGGCTGGTGAAGAGCTTACATTGCCTCTACTCGAAAAATATAGCCGAATTACCGGAACAGATTGTAGCTACATTAGCAATTTATACGGTCCCACAGAGTGTTCTATAGGGGTTATCGGATATGATATAAACGAGCAAACACTTAGTCACGCAAAGTATATACCGATAGGAAAACCAATTAATGGAGTATCTATATATATAATAAATGAAGGAAAGTTATGCGACGTTAATGAAGAGGGAGAGTTGCATATCGGTGGGGTCGCTGTTGGTAAAGGATATATCAATAGACCAGAGCTTACAGCAGAAAAATTTATTCAGAATCCCTTTAACACAGATGAGCGAATCTATCGCAGTGGGGATTTGGCCAAGTGGGACGAGGATGGAAACATAGTATTCCTGGGAAGGATTGACGAGCAAGTCAAGATAAATGGCTTGCGCATTGAGTTAGCTGAAATTAAGAACAGGCTGGCAACGTATCCCGGCGTGATTGATGCTGCAGTCGTTATGCAAAACAAACCAGAACATAAGTATCTGGTCGGGTATTTGGTGGCAAAAGAAGAAGATCACCGTGACCGCATTAATGAACACTTAAGCAAATTCTTGCCCGAATATATGATTCCACAGCACTATATCTACCTGGAAAAGCTACCCTTTACAGCAAGTGGAAAATTAGATAAAAAAGCACTTCCGGATATTCAAGTAACAAAACAGCAAGAGTTCGTAGAGCCGACTACCCCAGAGCAAAAAACACTAGTAAAGGTCATGGAAAAAGTTTTAGGCATTAAAAATATAAGCATAAACAGCGACTTTTTCATGCTAGGCGGCGATTCAATAAAGGCAATCCGAATTGTTTCAAAACTGAGAGAAGAAGGATATCGGATACAAGTCTCAACAATCATGAAAACACGCCGCATACAAGATATAGCTGAAAAGTTAATTGTAGCAAAAAGTGAAAGCAACAGCAATGATACTGTTGTTGGTGAAGTAGCTCTTACGCCAATTCAGCATTACTTTTTTACGGAAGAGTTTGCGGCGCGGAATCATTTCAATCAGACTTTTTTACTACAAGGTGAACAGCTCAATCCTGATTATCTTAGAAAATCAATAGAAGCACTGTTAACTCATCACGATATGCTAAGAGCAATTTATCCTGATGGAAAGCAAATAATTCAAGCTGAAAATGCAGAAAATTTATATGAATTTATCACATACGATTTCCCACAGGTTAAGTCGGAAGAAGATGCATTAGAAAATATCTATGAAACTGAAGGAGATATTCAGAGAAGCATAATTCTAGAAACAGGACCACTAGTTAAGGTTGTGCTATACCGCACGCCATTTACCGATTATGTACTATTTATCATCCACCATTTAGTTGTGGATGGGATATCTTGGCGGATTGTTGTAGAAGATTTTAACCGTGTTTATAGACAATTAAATAATCAGGAAGCTGTGCATTTGCCGGATAAAACAGCTTCTTTCCAGGCATGGAGTAATGCACTGCAACAATATGGAAAGAGTAACCAACTGGAAAAAGAGAAGCCATATTGGCAAAATGTAGAAAATACAATTCGCGATGAAGTCAAGCCACTTCGTATAGCCCGGACTGAAGAAGGAAGAGGACGTACACAATTCGTATTCTCGCAAAAATTTACAGAAGAACTGATTATAAAATCCGGCAAGCCTTATAACACCGAGATTAACGATTTATTGGTGGCGGCATTAGCGCGTACTCTAGCTTCCATAACTGAATCAGAAACAGTAGCCTTTAACATGGAAGGTCACGGGCGTGAGCCAATCCACATGCCAATTGATATTGATCGCACAGTAAGTTGGTTTACATCTGTATTTCCGGTTATGTTACAACAAGTAGGGAAATCTGTCCGTCAAGACATAAGAAATGCCAAAGAGATGCTCAGACGTATTCCAAATAAAGGACTTGGTCACAGTGTACTAAACGCTGGCAAACTGCTTGATTCTAGTAATAGACTGGATGTTCTATTCAATTATCTAGGCGACTTTGGGATTGAAACAGATGACTATGATATGAAAATCCACACTATAGAGTTTGGTTCACAGGTCAGCGATTCCTACAATTTCATATCTCCAATTTCCATTGATGGTTCTATTATCAATAATCAATTACATGTTATATTTTCCTATCACAATTCATCTTGTGATGATCAGTTAATCACACGCATCAAAGACGAATTTATCACACATATCACCGAAGTGGTCAACCACTGCATCGAATCCGCTACAGTGGAACGCACTGCCTCTGATTTTGGCGAACTTACATGGCAGGATGATGAGTTCTGCAAAGTATTCAGTGATTTTTCACGCAATCAAATGGAAATAAGCAAAATTTTGCCACTGACCCCGTTGCAAGAGGGAATGCTTTACGATTTCTTGTCCGGCAAACGCAAAACATCATATCATGTACAGTCAGTTTATACTATCGATCCAGACGTATCTCCGGAAATGCTCAGTGCCGCATTTAGTTTACTTTGCAGTAAGCACAGCGCCTTACGCACAAGGATAGTTTACAAAGGTACAAGCGACCCCAGACAAGTAATTGTAAAAGAGGCATTGGCAGAGTTTATTAATATTGATGCCACAATAGATTGTCCAGAGTTGGCACTTGCTCAAACATTGCAAGCAGATTTAGACCGTGGGTTTGATCTAGACCAAGAGGGTCTGTTCCGTATGATTTTTATGCGTTGCGGGTCAGGTCAGGCAAGACTCGTTTTTAGCTTTCACCATATCACCATGGATGGTTGGTGTATTCCGATTTTGTTAGAGGACTTGGCTTACTTCTACGATCAACTCTGCCAAGGGAAAAAGTCATTACAGGACGAAATCTCTGAAGATTATACCTACGAAACGTTTATTCACAATCTACTACATTCAGATAATAGCGCAGGACTTAGCTATTGGCAAGATTTGCTTTTAGATTATGATAAAAAAGCTGAAATACAAGATGAAGGCATTCCTGAATCCGAATATGGAGAAAGTCATGCCATTAGCATAGAATTGTCAGCTGATATGACTAATAAAGTAGATGCATTCTGTAAATGCAATGGCATTACAGCAAACACTTTGTTTGAAACCGCATGGGGTCTTTTGCTACAACGCCTTACAGGAGTTGATGATATCGCATTTGGAAAAGTGGTATCCGGTCGTAATGTAGACATTAGCCGAATTGAGGAACAGGTTGGATTTTTCATCAACACAATCCCCGTGCGTTTGACGACCCAAGATAATGACAAGTTAATCGATGTGCTAGAGCGCATGCAAACACAGGCACTCAATAGTAGTGAACATGATTATATCCCACTGCCACTTATCCAAAATCAAAGTGCTTTGGGATCAGATCTGCTCCATTCTCTTGTGGCGTTTGAGAGCTTTGAAAAAGATGTTCCCGCAGCGCTTGATCGACTAGGAATGAGGTTTGTGAAAAATAGAGAGCAAACTAGCTATCCTATTACGTTTAGCACCACAAAACCAAACACATACCGCATTGAAATCATATACGATGCGCACATATACGGGCAGGCAGAATGCTTTAGAATGCTTCAAAAAATAAACTGTTTATTGCAAGATATGTCGGATGGTGCACAAAAACTCGTGAGTGAACTTGATTGTATAGGTGAAGAAGAGCGCGATATAGTACTAAATGCATTTAACCAGACCACAACAAATTACCCAAAGCATGAAACTGTAGCATCCTTGTTCCAAACACAGTTGTTAAAATATCCAAAACGAGATGCCGTATACTATCAAAATGAATCCATAACTTACGAAGAACTAAACGACAAAGCCGAGCGTCTCGCACAACAATTGGAGCAAATGCATGTAGGCAAATGCGATGTAGTTGCAGTTACAGCTGCAAAAGGGATAGAAGTTATTATCGGATTTTTGGGCGTTTTAAAATGCGGTGCAGTATATTTGCCGCTTGATATAAATAATCCACCCGAAAGATTCAAATATATTATGAATGACAGCCAATGCAAAGCTATTGTGGATCTGCAAAATAAGCTGGATATTCCACAAGATTGCGATATCCCAGTCATTCGTGCGCTGAATACTCTGCCGCTCACAATGCGTGATAGAACATATCTTACGTCAAACTCAGATGATTTGGCCTATATCATATATACCTCTGGGACAACAGGTGAGCCAAAAGGTGTACTAATTCGCCATAAGAGTATTGTCAGACTGGTACGTGATACAAATTATTATGATTTTGATGGTACAAGGATATTGCAAACCGGATCGCTCACCTTCGATGCATGCACTTATGAAATATGGGGTGCTTTGCTAAATGGTGGTGCCGTATATTTAGCTGATATGGATGTGCTGACCGATCTTAACTTGCTGAAACACACAATAGAGAGCAATCGCATTGATGGTATGTTTCTAACGACAGCATTATTCAGGCAAATTGTAGAGATCGACCCTACTGCGCTAGGCGGTCTTAAAAACATAATTTATGGCGGAGAGAAGTCATCAAGGGAGCCGGCAGAGCGGTTTTTGCAAGCTAATCCCCATGTAATTCTTACACATGCATATGGTCCAACGGAATGCACGACATTTGCAACAACAGATGCGGTCGAACAGCCGGTGCCGCAAATATTATCCATCGGCAAACCTATTTCAAACACTACGGCATATATCCTAAGAGGAAGCACCTTATGTGGGATTGGTATGCCTGGTGAATTGTGTCTGGGTGGAGATGGTCTCGCTGTCGGTTATTTAAATAGCGAATCTTTAACAAATGAAAAATTTATTGAAAATCCCTTTAACCCATCAGAAAAAATCTACAGAACCGGCGATATTGTCAGGTGGCTTAGTAATGGTAATATCGACTATTTGAGCAGAAACGACAGACAGGTTAAAATTAGAGGATTTCGCATCGAACTCGAAGAAATCCGCAGTATCCTGGAAAGCTTGGAAGATGTCGATATCGCTGCTGTGCTAGTGCATGAACTGGGTGATGAGAAGCAATTATGTGCATATCTTCAACTGCGCCAAGGTTCGTTACTTGATACAGTTCGTGAAACAGCAAGTCAATACCTTCCGTCATATATGATTCCACAGCATTTTGTCGAGATAGACGTGTTCCCTGTCAATAAGAATGGCAAACTAGATCTATCGGCACTGCCGAAACCAACTGCAAAAGCCAGTCAAAAACGCCGCCAGCCAAAAGATGCCTTAGAACACAGTTTATTGGAAATCTATCAGCATGTATTAGGCATACAGGATATTGGCGTGGACGACAGTTTTTATGACCTTGGCGGTCATTCATTAAAAGCCATTCGATTAGCGCATATGATTGAACAAAAAATAGGAATACGCCTATTGGTGGACGATCTAATGGAAAGAAAAACAGTTAGCAATCTTGCTTCTATGCTACGCAATATGGAAGAAAGTGAATCTGTAAAGATTCCAAAAGCAAGTGATAACGAGATGAATTCGGTACAAAAGCGGATTTTTGCACTTGAACAACTTGGAGAAGACAGTGCAGCGTATAACATTCCTGTTGTGCTAAAATTGGACGGACGCATTGACATTGACAGGTTAGATGAAACCATTCGCGCGCTATGTGAGCGTCATGAAATTCTAAGAACATCTTTCCGGGAAGAGGATGGTCGCCTTATCCAAGTGGTTTCTGACAATGTTGATCTGAAGCTTATCACAAAAGAATGCAAAACTGATGTGGAGATCGAAGAGCTGATTAATGAAACGGTTCGTCCCTTTGATTTAGAAACAGCTCCGCCCTTACGAGCGTATCTATTCCATCTGCCGACGGGGCAAGATGTATTGTTGTTTGATATTCACCATATTGCGTTTGATGGGTCATCAATCCCAATTTTCCTAGATGAATTAAGTAAACTGTACAATGGCGAAATGCTGCCGGCATTGCCACTACAGTACATGGACTACAGCGCATGGAACAACAAATATGACTATTCAAAAGCGGAGACATATTGGCTAAATGAATTAAAAGGCGAAGAGTTTAACACACATCTGATGGAAGATTATGTGCGAAGTAATATGCAAACGTTTGCAGGAGACACTTATACTCTGACCCTTGATGACCATATCAGCAAGGCAATAAAGACCTTTGCATTGCAAAATGATGTTACCGAATATATGGTGTATCTCACTGTTGTATCTGTTTTACTCGCCCGTTATTGCAGGCAGGACAACGTGTTTGTCGGCACAGCTGCTTCTGGTAGAACACATCCGGATATTCAGGATATGGTTGGCATGTTTGTTAACACTCTTGTATTTAAGGGTGAAGTAAACGAAGAAATGCGTTTTTCCGAACTACTCGCACAAACCAAAAAGAAGTGTCTGGAGATGTATAAGCATCAAGACTATCCATTTGAAATGCTTGTAGAAAAATTAGGCATAAGCAGAAGCAGTGCGAGAAATCCAATATTTGATGTTCTGTTCAGCATTGAAGAGGGTATTGATCAACCATATCCTATGGGAGATGTTAAAGGCTGGGTACAAAGTGTAAAAAATACGTCGGCAAAATTCGACTTGGTCATCAATGTCAAGCAGAGTAGCGGGCAAAGCAGGGTATGCTGGGAATATAACCGATCTCTATTTTCTGAAAGCTCTATGACTTACATGGCCACACATTTTGAAACAATTTTACGACAAGCAATACATCAACCGGATCAAAAAATTGCTAAAATCAAGCATGTTGATGCACATGAAGAAAAGACCCTTTTACAAGAGTTTGTAAAAGGCACTGAGTCAAATTGGCATGATCAGTCCTTGCTTCAGCTGTTTGAAAAACATGTTGACAATACCCCAGATAAGTGCGCAATAAGACTCGGGGAAGATAGTCTGACATATCAGCAATTGAACAATCGCGCAAACGGTGTAGCCGAAAAATTGCTTCATTACGGTATGGGGCGTAATGATATTGCAGCTTTACTCATAAAGCGATCAATAGAAACGATTGTCGCAATTGTGGCCGTGCTAAAAGTCGGCGCATCGTATCTTCCTATTGATCCGACGAATCCGAAAGAACGTATTGAGCACATTTTGGAGGACAGCAAAGCGAAAGTCATCCTCACAAACTGTGGTTCTAACTTGGACTGTGCAGGGTCACTACCATGTATTGAGATACAGCACATTGGCGCACTCAACCAAAATGTGTCAGCACAGGTCCCGATGGAAGCAGACGATATTGCCTATGTAATTTATACATCAGGAACAACCGGGCAACCGAAAGGCGTGCCAATCAGGCAAAAAAGTTTAGTCAATCTGATGGAATGGCAAATTAAGCAGGCAGATATTCGAGAAGATAGTGTCGTTCTACAGAAATCAACCTACACATTTGACGCTTCAGTATGGGAGATTTATCTAAGCCTATTATCTGGTGCTACCTTGCAAATGCTTTCTCAAGAGGAAAACCAAGACTTACACAAACTAACACAAGTAATAAAAACACAAAAAGTCACACACACATTAATGGTGCCGACTATGTTTGACGCATTACTTGACTATATGATTGACGAAAATGAAGGTGATGCACTAAATTCATTAGAAAGATTGTATCTTGGTGCGGAAGAATTGACAATGGATCTGCTTGGAAAATACAAGAGTATAACCGGCAAAACTATAGATAATATCACCAATCTCTATGGTCCGACAGAGGGAACAGTTTGCGTAACATCATACGATTTGAATCAGCATGCCGGAAAAAGGCGTGTCCCAATTGGAAAACCCATACAGGGTGCAAATATATACATCTTGAATAACATGCAATTGTGTGGTGTCGGGATGGTAGGTGAACTATGTATCGGTGGAACCGGGATTACGATGGGTTATATTGGTCTGCCCGAGCTGACTGAAGAAAAATTTGTTCCAAACCCCTACAAACCCGATGAAACGTTATACCGCACAGGTGATTTGGCGCGCTGGAATGCAGATGGAACAATCGAGTATCTTGGCAGACAGGATGATCAAGTAAAAATTCGTGGATTCCGCGTAGAGTTAAGTGAAATTCGGGAAAAATGCATCCAAATAACAGGTGTTAATGCCGCAGCTGTGGTAATTAAACATGTAGGCAACGAGCCAGCCATCTGTTGCTATGTTGTCAAGGATGAGGCGATAAGCGTTTCCTCTATTCAGGATGAATTGAGAAATACACTCCCGGATTATATGATACCTGCCCATATTTGTGCTATGGATGAATTACCATTTACTGTAAATGGTAAATTAAATGCAGCGTTACTGCCTACCCCAGAGCCAGCAGCAAGTAAAAACTATGTAGAACCGGCAGGCGATATCGAGTGCACACTTGAAGACTTGTTCAAGACTGTGTTGGATTTGCCACAGGTAAGTGCCCTTGACAACTTCTTTGAAATTGGCGGACACTCGATCAAGGCTGCAAGCCTGGTACGCCAAATTGAAAAGGCACTGCATGTACGAATTTCAATGAAGGACATCCTGCTAAAGCAAAACATAAGAAACATTGCAAATCTCATAACCGAAATGAAAGCACATGTAAATAAACAACCAACGCAACGTCCACTAATGCGCGCGAAAGCTATTAACTAAAGAGGTATAGGTCATGATTGAAAAATATCTAATGAGTTCGGCACAAAAACGAATTTATGCAATAGAAGAATTTCACGATCAAAGCATTGCATACAATGTTCCAATGGTTTTTGAAGTAGAGGGGCAAATTGATGTAGATCGACTGGAATCGGCATTTCAAAAGCTTTGCCAAAGGCACGAGGTGTTTAGGACTAGCTTTGCAGTCGAAAACGAAAACTTCATACAAATCATCGAGCCTGATATTCAAATAAAACTACAACAAACCCACATCGAAGCAAGCGAAACAGATACATTTATCCGTGAATTTGTTCGACCATTTGATTTATCTGCTGCACCATTGATTCGTGCAGGTATTGCCAATGTGAAAGATTCGCCTTCGATATTTATCGTAGATATACATCATATTGTTTTTGACGGAGCATCTGCACAGGCGCTGTTGAACGATTTGTCCCAATTGTACAAAGGCGAAACACCAGAACCGCTAGAGCTTCAATATAAAGATTTTGCAGCATGGCACAACGAAATGGATTTTGAGGAGCAAGAATCATATTGGTTAAATCAGCATAGTGGAGAAACAGAGGCAGCAGAGCTTACCTCCGATTTCCCACGTGTCGCTCAAGCCAAAAAGCGTGGACAATATGTTATCAATGAAATCAGCAGCGAGATGGCAGAGCAGGTTAGCCAATTTTGTGCATCAAACCATGTTACAGAGTATGTGGTGTTCTTGACTGCATTAAACATGCTTATTTCTCGTTATGGAAATGCAGATCAAGCTGTAATCGGAACTGTAGCAAGTGGACGTGCAATACCGGAAGTTCAAGATATGATAGGCATGTTCGTTAATACATTGGCAATTCGAAGTACAATAGAACCGAATAAATCATTTCATGAACTTTTAACAGAAGCAAAATATAAATTCATGGATGCGCTAGATTGTCAAGACTATCCATTTGACGAGTTAGTGCGCAAGCTGGGTATCGGAAATCATGGTGGCAGAAATCCCTTATTCGATATAATGTTTTCCTATGAAATGGATGAACCTGGAGCAGTAGATTTTGAGAGTTTCAAATTATGGCCACGTGCCAGCTATTTTGATGTATCAAAATTTGACCTTACCCTTACAGTAATCCGCCGAGGTAATGGACTTGAGATCAATTGGGAATATGATGAAGGACTGTTTAAGAGAGAGACTATAGAGCGATTAAGTCAACATTTTATTGTGTTCCTGAATAACTGCCTCAAAAACCCGGACCAGAAGATTTCACAAATCAGCAACATAGATTCTGATGAAAGAGAGCAGGTTTTGTCTGTTTTCAATCGTAGTAGCGATTCTAGCGAGGCAACCGACCAGACAGTTGTCCAGCTATTTGAAGCACAAGCGGTCGAACACGCCGAAAAAACTGCAGTTCTAAGCAGTATGGGCAATCTGACTTATGAACAGCTAAACCGAAAAGCAAACTGTATAGCTACTCAGCTTAAGAATCGTAATATTGGACGCGGACAGATTGTTTCTATCTATACAAATCGTTCGCCGGATATGATTTGCGGCATTATTGGGATACTAAAAGCCGGGGCAGTGTATCTGCCGATAGATCCAAACTATCCAGCCGAGCGAGTTAAGTATCTCTTATCTGATAGCAACACTGCAGCTGTACTGCTGGATAAATGTTTTTTACAAGAAGATCATTTTTCTGAAATTGAAGAATTAATTGCGATTGATTCGACACAAGAAGCAGAAAATGTTTGTACCACTATCTGCCCCAATGACGGTGCATATATGATTTACACATCGGGCACAACCGGTATGCCAAAAGGTGTTGAAATCACCCATCAATCTTTGACGTGTTTGGCACATGCAAAAGGACCGGATATGGCATGTGTAGAAAATAGTGTAATGTTACAAAAATCTACCTATGTCTTTGACGCATCGGTATTTGAAATATTTATTGCACTGTTATCAGGCAGTACGTTGCAATTATTAAGCGAAGATGAAAACAACGATTTCGGGAAAATGTTGGACTTGATTGAAGAAAATCAAGTTACGCACACCTTAATGATCCCCACAGTATTTGATGCCGTTCTTGACTATATGAGAGACTCCCAGCGTACAAGCGCATTGAATGGATTCAAGAAAATCTATTTAGGCGCTGAGGAAATAACGAATGATTTACTAACGAAATATGTAAATGTCACAGGTCGTAGACTCGACGCACTTGTCAACCTGTACGGTCCAACAGAGTGTACAGTTTGTGCTACATCATATGACTTTGTGGATCACGTGATAGGTGAGCGAATACCAATAGGACGCCCACTTCCGCGTACCCAAATTTATATTGTAAGAGATGAACAATTGTGTGGAATTGGCATGCCGGGAGAAATTTGCATAGCAGGTACAGGACTTGCAAAAAAATATCAAAACCGGGAAGAGCTAACGAGCGAAAAATTTGCTGCGGCACCATTTGACAAAACAGTACGCCTATATCGTACCGGGGATATAGGTCAATGGCGAGCAGATGGGCTAATCGATTACATGGGTCGCAAAGACAATCAAGTAAAAATTCGTGGTTTTAGAATCGAACTTAGTGAAATTGAAACACAAATCAGGGCATGTGAAGGTGTATCCAGTGCAGTTGTCGTGTTAAGGCAAGACGGGGAACGAAAAACTCTATGCGCCTATTTAACCGGAGCCAAATCATTGGATCTTGATGTGATTGAACAGCATCTGCGATTTAAATTACCTGAATATATGATCCCACATTTCATGATGCAGATCGAAGCCATACCGGTTACCATTAATGGAAAACTAGACAAGCAAGCGTTGCCTGAACCCGCCGGGGCAAACCAAAGAGAGTTTGAAGCACCAACTACAGAACGAGAAAAACTCGTTGTCCAAACACTTCAAAATATTTTGGCAATAGAATCTATTAGTTGTGGCGACAGTTATCAGGCATTGGGTGGTGACTCAATTAAAGCTATTCGCATTGTGTCTAAGATACGCGATAATGGATATGATGTTCATGTGCGAGATATCATGGGTGGTGGCACAATCCGTAATATTGCAAGTAGGCTGAAAAGAGCACAGGCCTCGAATATATGCCAGGAACCCGTACAGGGCGACGTGCCGTGGACGCCGATTCACAAGTTTTTCTATGATAGTAATATGGTTGATCCGCACCATTTTAATCAATCTGTAATTTTGGAAAGCAGAGAAAATATTGACGCCACTGTCTTGGAAAACGCATTGATCGAAATTGTCAAACATCATGATATACTGAGAATGACAACACAATCTGGAAACCAAATAGTCAGACCAATAGATGCAGAGCAGCTACTGGACTATCGTGTGATACATATAGCCGATGCTGATTTGGAAAAGCAAACGTCACAAATCCTCACTGAGGGGAAACTGATACAAAGCACAATTAATTTAGAGCAAGGTCCGCTCGTCAAATCAGTATTGTTTGTAACCGAAGAGCGCAGATATCTTTGGATTATCGTTCATCATTTAGTAGTTGATGGAGTGTCATGGCGAATTTTGCTTGATGATTTAAATCAGGCATATGATCAGATTAATTCTGGAATGCCTACAAAACTGCCGTACAAAACATCTTCTTTTGTTGATTGGGGCAAGCAGTTGAAAGAATATGCCAATTCTCCTCAAATGCAGACAGAGCGCGAATATTGGGAAAACGTTAATGCTAATATACAAAGTGACTTGTTCAAAGTGCCATCGGCTAAGACCGCGGATAAAATCGAATACATTGCAACAAAGCTAGACCGTGAAATTACGGAAAAACTGCAGTTTCAAACCGGGCATGCCTACGGAACAGACGTAAGAGATATTTTAGTCACAGCGCTGGGGCGTGCAGTCTATTCGTTGTATAACAAAGAGCAAGTTGTGATAAATCTTGAAAGTCATGGTCGTGCTTCAATTTCTCCAAAACTTATAACCGATCGAACCATTGGATGGTTTACAGCGATATATCCTGCAGTTTTGACGCTGAGCGATTCTTTGGAGAAGGATATTCGCACACAAAAAGAAATGCTCAGAAGGATACCAAATTATGGCATTGGTTATGGCATACTTGCCATGCATTGCAACAACTTTTTGAGTCAAGAGTGCGAAATCACCTTCAATTATCTGGGAGAATTTGTAGAAGACAAACACGTTGACAAAACATTTGATATAAGCGATTTGGAAAATGTCGGCGATGTTTCTGAACAAAATGTGTTCGGAAGTCCGGTTACAATCAATTGCAGCATTGTGAAGGGACAATTGGACATTTCACTTCATTACCATAGCCCAACGGTACCAAAAGAAGTAGCACAGGTTATACAAGAGCAATTTTGCCATCAATTAGAATGCTTGGTGGAACATTGTATCTCTCAAACTATTTCGCAAAAAACAGCCTCAGATCACGGAGAATTAGAATGGACCGATGAGCAGTTTCAAAAAATAGAATCCCATTACAAAACTGAGCAACTAAAAATACATCGTATTATTCCACTATCACCTATGCAGGAAGGGATTTTATATCATAAAAGGTTGGCGGTTGATTCTACGAACTATGTCATACAATCCAGTTATCGAGTTTCAACGGAATTTTGCCAAGCAACCTTTCTAAAGACTTTTGAACTCTTGCATGAAGCACATCCTACACTGCGGACTGGCATTGTATACGAGCGTGTAACAGAGTCAAGGCAAATTGTATTTGCCGATAAGCAGCCAGATTACAAAATTTTTCACTTTGACGGAGACGAATCTGCGTATGAGGCGGAAAAGCAACTTGACATACAACGCGGATTTGATTTAGAGCAAGACACTCTTTTGAGAGTATCAATTCACCATTTATCTAAAGATGACATTCGCTTGGTATTTTGTTTCCATCACATTGTCATCGACGGCTGGAGTTTCGCGCTTTTAATGAGCAAGCTACAAGACTTGTATACACGACTAATAGAAGACGAAACACCGGAAACAATTAGAGCAAATTTGAAAGTCGATGGCGTTCACGAAGAGCACATAAGAACTGTTCTCAGTAAAGAACGCACTGATGCGCTGAAATATTGGGACAATCTGTTATCTGATTATGAAGAGCCCGCCAAGGTTGTGCCTTGGGAGAATGAAGTGCCCTCCGGACTAGGAGTAGAGGCTCTCTTCGCTGAACTTTCTGAAGCAGATAGCACCCGCTTATGCGAGGCTGCTAAATCTGCGGGTGTAACACTAAGCGTAATGCTTGAAACTGCTTGGGGTATCGTACTACAACAGTACTGCAATCGCCATGATATTGTATTTGGAAAGGTCGTGTCCGGCAGAAATAGCGAAATCAAAGGAATCGAATCGGCTATTGGTCTATTTATCAACACAATACCTGTCCGCGTACAAACTGATGATCAAGATACCTTCCGCGGGTTATTAACTAAAATTCAACAACAATCCGTTGACAGCCATGAATTTGATTATGTACCGTTGTTGGAAGTTCAACATCAAAGCGATTTGGGTAGTGAGTTAGTCCAGTCACTATTTGCATTCGAAAATTATGAAAGATCTGAAAGCGTCTCAGATGGCTTATTTACCGATGTCGAAGATTATCGTGAAGAAACAGGGTATCCTCTATCACTTAGTGCCGCATATCAAGATCAGTTTGGCATAAAACTCATGTTCGACGCCGAAATATATAGTGAGCAAGAAGCTCAATGCGTTTTGGATCAATTATGTCATGTATTAACTACCATGGCTAATAATTTAGATGCAAAAGTCTTAGATGCCGAAATGGTATCCGCTCAGACTCGCACACAGATGCTTGCTGGATTGAATATACCGGAAATTGATTCTACACACGCGAATCAAACCGTTATTGATTTACTTGAGTACAACGCAAAAACATATGGGGATGCGATTGCTGCATCTTACGGAGAACAGCAGATTAGTTATAGTCAGTTATGGACACAATCAGAAAACTTGGCGTGTGAGCTGATGACGCGACAATCACAAGGAGAGGGCACAAAGATTGTTGGGCTAGTCTGTGATCGTTCTATTGATATGATAATCGGTATATACGGAATTTTACGTGCAGGGATGACATATCTTCCGATATCACCCTCGCTACCCCATGAGCGTGTGAGATTTATGTTCGAAGATAGCCAGGTCAAGGTGTGCGTACACAATTCGAGTGCCACAACTATGGTACAACAACTCGGAATTGATGGCATATCAATTAACCAATGCATAAGTTCCCCTTGCCAAAACATACAACTTTCAAAACCATGTGCGGAAACACATGCCTACATTATCTATACCTCAGGAACTACCGGAACTCCAAAAGGCGTTGTAATTTCACATAAATCCCTGATGAATTTAATTCTCTGGGAAGTTGAATATTTTAGTCTCAATAATGAAAGTAAAATCTTGCAACAGTTTGCGTTCATTTTCGACGGGGCTGTATTTGAAATATTCCCTGCTGTAGCAGCAGGCGCTGAACTTGTGATTGTGCCTGACGAAACAAAAGAAAATTTGCAGGAATTTTTGAAGCTACTACCTGATACAGTACTCGTTACCACGCCATCCTCATTTAAGTTATTGCTAGAATATGCAAAAGAAAATAATCAACAAGCTTATATCCAACGCATGAAGCACATTGCACTTGCTGCAGAGGTTTTTCCCAACTCATTGGCAAAGCTCTATTTTGAGGTTGTTCCACAGGGTGGGAAGCTACACAACTTATACGGTCCAACGGAAACTACAGTTTGTGCAACCGCATATGAAGTGAAGAATGATTTTTATCGCAGTGTTCCAATCGGAACGGCAATTCGCAATATGAGCACCTATATTCTGCAGGATAATCGCCTTTGTGGCATCGGTATTCCGGGTGAACTTTGTGTTAGTGGCACGGGAGTGGCAGAAGGTTATTTAGGTCAGCTAGAGCTAACAGAAAGCAAGTTTATCAAACACCCCTACCATAGCGATGTGAAACTCTATCGGACAGGCGATTTAGCAAAGATAAATACTGAGGGGCAAATCCTGTATGTGGGGCGCGTCGACGATCAGGTGAAAATAAGAGGATTCCGCATCGAAGTAGGTGAAGTTGAAAATAACCTGTACAACATTTCTGAAGTCATTGATGCCGTCGTTGTTGTCAAAAAAATAGCAGAAGAATCTTTCCTTTGCGCCTATGTTGTAACAAAAGGCGAACAAAATGAAGAGCAAATCAAAAGCAAACTGAGGGCAAAGTTGCCGGAATATATGGTGCCGTCCTATGTAATGCAGATAGAGAGTATTCCACAAACAAGAAACGGTAAGATTGACAAGAACGCACTACCTGAGCCAGAGGTTGCGGCACTTACCATGTACATCGCACCACAATCACAAAATGAAGAAATAATTGCGGCGGCATTTGCTGAGGTTTTGGAGCTGGATCAAATAAGTGTGGAAGACGGCTTTTTGCAAATGGGAGGTCATTCCCTCAAAGCCACCAAATTGATCAACGTATTGGCTCAACAATATCAAATAACAATTCCACTTAGCGTTGTAATGCAGCGACAGACGGTAAGAAGCATCGCAAATTATTTGGATGAAGCAGATACAACCCACCTGCCTGAGCCAGACGATCTATTTGACATTGCCGCGGCAGAAGAATTGGAGATGTAGTGCGATGTTTAACAAACGATGTGCCAGTTGCACTCAGATGGAAGACGCAACTGATACACAAAATATAATAACAAAGGAATAATCATTAAAATGGCTAAAATGTATCTAATGAGCTCAGTTCAAAAAAGGCTCTTCTCTCTAGACCAAATACAAGAAAAAAACATCACTTATAATATCCCCATGTTTTTGAGTTTGAGTGGAAAATTTGATGTCGAAAAATTTGATAACTGCATCAAGCAAATGATAAAGCGGCACGAAGTGTTTCGCACCCGTTTTGAAATAATTAAGGGTAAGTTCGTTCAAATTGTTGAAGACGATGTTGATATTAAAATAGAGCACGAAAATGGCGTGGAACATGATATCCCAAATGTAATTTCTGAGTTTGTTAAACCATTTGATTTAAAAAATGCACCTCTGATGCGAATAAAAATATTCACTTATTCCTCTGAAGAAAGGCTTCTATTATTTGACATCCATCATATTATAATGGATGGCGTTTCTATAGGAATATTCTTGCACGAACTGATGCAATTATATAACGGATTTGAATTACCGGAACTTAAAATTCAGTACAAGGATTATAGTGCTTGGCTAAGTAAGCAAAACTTTGATAATCAAAGGGAATATTGGAAAAAGCAGTTTGCCGACGGTGTCCCGCAAATGGATATGCCTCTCGATTTCCCTCGCACCAAAACTCAATCGTTCCAAGGGGATTTTGTTAGCACACGCCTTGATCCGGAACTTAGTCAAAAACTCCTCCAACTGGGAGAGTCTGACGGTGCTACAGAATATATGTCAATGTTGGCTGTATTTATGATTTTCCTATCGAAATACAGCTATAGCAAGCAAGTCGTCGTTGGGACACCTATTGCCGGAAGAAATCACCCCGCAACACAAGGAATGCTGGGCATGTTTGTTAATACGTTAGCCATAACGCAAAATGTTGACCAAAAGCTTAACTTTACTGAATTTCTTACACAAGTAAAAGAGACCTGTTTCGGTGCATTTGACAACCAAGATTATTTGTTTGAACAATTGGTTGAAGACTTAAATGCCAATAAAGCAGAGAATCGAAACCCAATTTTTGATGTCATGTTCACCTATTTGAGTAACGAAAAGCAAACAATTGCAATGGGTGATGCTGTAGCTAACGAATATCCTGTGAGCAGCAAAGCCGCAAAGTTTGACCTTACATTTAGTTTTGGTGAGGCAGATGGACAATTTGAGTTGATTTTAGAGTACAATGTAAATCTATTCAAACGCAGCAGTATCCAGCGAATGTTGAAGCATTTTGCGACCCTATTAAAACATATTGTCAAACATCCAGAGCAACAGCTTAGTACGATTTCCTGTACCGATGAAGAAGAGTTTCAAACCATTGCAAAAGACTTTAACAACACTGTCACAGACTATCCACGCTACGAAACGATTCATTCGTTATTTGAGTCAGTTGTAGAAAGTAGGAAAGAACAAATTGCTCTTATGTATGAGGGCAAGACCATGACATATGGCGAGTTGGATAACACGTCGGATATAATTGCAAACATACTTCAAAAGCATGGTGTTAAGTCTAATGACTTTGTCGGAATTGTAGCAGAGCGAAACCTTTTTGCTGTTAGCGGATTACTTGGGATACTTAAATCCGGTGGAGCATATCTACCACTTGATCCTCATGATCCGCCAGGTCGCACACGGCATATTTTGGATGATTGCAACTGCATGATCGTGCTTGGACCTGCAGACTCGCAACCACATTATGATTCGGATGTAAAATTCATCTGTATTGATGATCCGCTGTTATATCAACAACCTGCTTCAAAAAAGGAGTGGTCAGCACAGGCGACTGATCTCGCCTATCTAATGTACACTTCAGGCACAACCGGCAAACCCAAAGGCGTCATGATCGAACACAGAAGTGTTGTTCGACTGGTAAAAGAAACAAATTATTTCGATCCCGAAAATCTTCGCATTCTACAAACAGGTTCACTAACCTTTGATGCTTCTACGTTCGAGATATGGGGAGCGTTATTAAATGGCGGTTTTTTACTCCTGGTTGACAGTGAAGTGCTGGCAAGCTGTGCATTGTTGAAACAGCATATTCGCGAACATCAAATTAACACAATGTGGCTAACATCCTCCCTATTCAACCAAATGATTTCTTTGGAAGCAGAAACATTTGATGATTTGAAATGCTTGTTAATTGGCGGAGAGAAATTATCAGAACCTCATGTACAAATTTTACTAGATCGTGTAGAGTCACCCGATTGTGCGTGTAACGTTCAATTGGTAAACGGGTATGGTCCAACAGAATGTACTACCTTTGCTTTAACTCATCGAATCTGTCAGGAAAATCGTGAAGCCCCCATTCCTATTGGGAAACCCATCTCGAATACTACAGCTTATGTAATGGACGGAACTGTGTTATGCGGAATAGGAATGCCCGGAGAACTGTGTCTGGGCGGCGATGGTTTAGCACGAGGCTACTTTAATCGTGAAGAACTGACAAGAGAAAAATTTATAGATCATCCTTATGAACTGGGAGAACGCCTATATCGAACAGGAGATCTGACTCGATTATTGGAAACAGGCGAAATCGAATTTTTAGGTAGAATTGACGATCAAATTAAAATCCGCGGATTTCGCATCGAGCTCTCAGAGATTAGTAACTGGATTATGTCTTATGATGGCATTAACAATGCCGCAACAATTGTAGATGACAGCAAAAACAGCAAACTAATATGTGCATATTTTACAGCGACACATCATATCGATATATCTGCATTGAAAACATGGCTTAATGCAAACATGCCAGCGTATATGATTCCATCTTCATTTACCCAGCTTGAAGAGCTACCAGTCACAAAAAACGGTAAATTACTCACAAGCACGTTACCTAGACCGCAAAATACTACTTCCGATACACGGCAAGCACCTGAAAATGAAGTACAAGAAATGATTGCCACAATATTTACAGAAATTTTGAATTGTGGAGAAGTTTGTATTGATGCCAGTTTTTTTGACCTTGGCGGAGATTCGATCAAAGCCATTCAGCTAATTTCTAAACTACGTGAACAAGAGTACGAAGTACGCGTTAAGGATGTGCTAAGTCTCAAAACAGTACGAGCAATTGCCAATGTGGTGGAACGAAGTACAAACGACATGTGCGAGCAAGGTGAAATTGCTGGTGAACTAAAGCTATCACCCATACAGTCATTTTTTTACGGACAATCAATGTATGCTCCCGCACATTTTAATCAATCATTTATGCTGGAAACAAGCAATGAGATTGATCTGGTGTGCCTACGCGATACATTCCGATTATTGCTTCAACAACACGATGCACTAAGAGCAGTGTTCCCAGACGGCAAGCAGGTTATACGCCCGATTTCGGAATATGATGACGTTGAAATACTGCAAATGGACTTATCAGCTTGTGCCGAAGCGATTCAAGAAATTGAGTCCATAGGTAACGCACAACAAGCGAAACTTAATATAGAGCAAGGTCCTTTGATAAAAGCAGTTGTATATCAAACAACAGAAAAATGGTACTTGCAAATAATTGTCCATCACTTAATCGTTGATGGAATATCTTGGAGAATTTTGCTTGAGGATATTAATTCATTCTATCATCTGTTGATAAATAAAGTACAGCCAACATTACCTCCTAAAACCAGCTCATATAAAGCTTGGGTTGATATGTTAAGTCAGTACAGCCAAAGCGCAGCTATGGACGCTGAGATGCCCTTCTGGCAAAAGACAGAAGACGCAATACAAAAAAACCAAACCGGACATGTGTTGCCAAGTGAGTCTGTAGCAGAAGCATTGGGCACGCGTATATACACACAACGAATTCCGGCACGTGAGATGGAGCAAGTTTTCCATGCGCTTCACGGTGATTTTGACATGAACAGCCTATTAATATTCAGTTTAGCAAAAGCACTTCAACAAATCTGTGGGATTGATCAAGCTACTCTGTTTATGGAGGGGCACGGTCGTGAAACATTGGATTCAAATTTGAAAATTGAAAGAACTGTGGGCTGGTTTACCTGTGCATATCCCCTAACATTGCAACATCTTGAAGGAACATATTCGAACGATGCAAAATTGGTTAAAGACGCATTAAATCAAATTCCAAATAGCGGAATAGGATATGGGATAGCAAATGCATATCGAAATGATTTAAAGAGCATATTGCCTGATGTCACATTCAATTATTTGGGCGAATTTGCATTACAAAGTAACCAAGACGATCTTTTCTCAATTAGTGAAGTTTCCGGAGGCGCGGATATCTCAAGCAAAAATCGATTTGGAACTCCTATCTCAGTCAATAGTATCATGGCCAGTGGAGAACTATGGATTAATGTCGGTTATGACGCTGACAGAGTACAAGAAGACTTTATAAAAGAACTCGCAGAGCAATATATACAGAATATCAAGACAATAAATAGTGGAGTTCAGCCTAAGGCGATAACCAATGACGAGATTTATGCCCCACCAAGTCATGACTACATTAAACATGAAGTAATTGGGACATATCTGCCGAGTGCTATGGAAACTATGTTCTTCGAATTGGAAGATAGCTGGGTTACGATAGAGCAGAGTTTTACATGCCAATCGCCTGAGGTCTTTCAAGACGCTATTCATGAAGTGATTAGAACACAGAGTATTTTCCGTACATCATATATGACATGCGGACTTAATTATCAACTGATAGAACATGACTTTGACAAGCAATGCAAGCTTAATTATTACGATATTCGCTACACAACTCCTGAAACAATTGAAGCGATTGAAAAACAGATATTAGATGCTGAAAATGATCTTCAAGTCAAAGAAACAAACGTAACTCGCCCGCTTTACTTAATGAGCTTGAAGCGAAGTTCTGAGCAGGAGTATCATCTACGACTGAGAATATCACATTGCATTTGGGACAAGCAAAGTGATGGACTCTTGTATGAGACCGTTAAAAATGCATTGCAAAACCCTGGCGCAGGACGTGTAATAAGCAATTTTGCATTTCGCAATGCCACAGAACAAGCACGTGCCAGTGAGCAGCTCAAGCAATCAGATATCGAGCGTTTGCAGGAGTTTGCTGCATATGAAGAGCAGTACAAACAATTAAGCAAGCAACAAAAAATCGTCCGATTCGACACAGCAGTTGTTGAGTTGGGAGAGCTGCGTGAAATGTATGCACACTCACCGTATAATGTCATTGCACATTTAACGAAAGCAATTGTACAAATGAACAGTGGCTATTGTGGCGAAAAAGTACCATTATATTTGGTGGTAGAAAACAGAAAATATGTAAAGGGCGCATATGAAGACGCAATTGGACTACATCTGGACGTTGTTCCAGTGTTGCTTGATGCCCAAAGTAATGCTAAGGAAAATGACGCAAGTGATTGCATTGCAGACTATCTTCAACTTAAGCGAGAAACAGGCATCAATATCATGGATCAGATGCGTGACCTTCAAGAAAACTTCACACTCGAGGGAGTTTGTACATTGAACATCCAAACAGGATTTGGTCTGACAGATCAGCAATTACTACACATTATGCACGCATTAGAGCATAAGAAAGCCGGGACACACTACGAAATCCTTGCTAATGAGTATAAAGAAGATCGCATTGTCCTCGCATATCCGGTAACTGATGCTTGCAAAGGCGATATAAAACAGATGTTACAAGAAATATGTCAACACGATTTTGTCACGGCGTAGAGCTTAAGGGTGTGGACACCGTCATAGGCAGCACATAAATTAGTTTCACAAGGTGTTCTTAGATTTTCTGAAAGGAATGGTCATTATTAGCATGTTAAAATTCATCATGCTCCCACACGCGGGGAGTATTTGCGGGGCCTATAGCGAATGGAAGGCATTTTCGAACCATAAGGTTGAGGTCGTCTCGATTGACTATAATGGCAGAGGAAAATACTCAGCACTTCCTGAGCCTAGAAGCTGGAAGGAACTCATTGTGTCAACAGCTAAACATGTGCTAGAACATGTTGAAGAATATGAGGAGTTTGTCTTATTCGGACACAGCATGGGGGCCAAAGTTGCCATTGACATTTATTTCTATCTCGCAGAGAACAATTACAAATTACCACAAAAACTAATTTTCTCAAGCTCTAAACTATTTTCAGAACCACAGGAACATCTACATCTGATGTGTACACGGCGATTTGAAGATTATTTCATCCAATTGGGCGGAATAAGTGACGAAGTGCTGGCGTTTGTGGAATTGAAAGAATTACTCTTTTATTATTTAAGACTTGACACACGATTACTTAGCCAATTTAAAGCCAGGCAACCATACAAGCTGGTACAGCCCAGTATCGTAATATTATACGGTGATCAAGAAAATGGGCATCCAAAAGTTGAGTGGAATGAACTATTTAGACAAGCCTGCACATATAAAGTTTTCCCAGGAGATCACTTCTATTTGTTCGAACAAAAGCAAGACGTATTCGATTTTGTCCTTTCGACATTGCCCAAACATGCGCACATCCCAGAGCGTACCATCGCTAGCTAATGCTAATACTAAACACCAATAAAAGAGTAGATACGATTTTATCGGTGTTCAGTATTAGCATTATTTCGTGTAAATGATTACTCCCAAATTTTCCATACATCAGGACAATATCCAATGGTTGCCTTTTTGCCATTTCTCACAATGGGTGATTTTATAAACGCAGGGTTTTCAAGCAACTTTTCTTCCTTATCGGCATCATACGCAAGATAATTCAATATTTCAACATCGTGTGCAGACTGGTCAATCATATTATCAAGACCTACGGCATTTTTGACACTCGTAAACTCGCCACGACTGAGTCCTTTGTCTGAAAGGTCAATACGCTGATACTTAACACGACGCTCCTTGAAGTAACGCTCCGCCTTTTTTGTATCAAAACATTTAGATTTCCCAAAAATTTGAATGTTCATATTTCCTCCGCTGTATTTTAAATGAAACTCCATTGCATTTTCACACTTAAAAGTATGAATTTTCAACACTTTGTTCATCACAATATTCATATTGACAACACTCGATTGCATGGTATAAATTATACTTAGCAAGCAATCGGCGGTAAGGTTGTTCCCTCGATAAAGGGGGTGATTGCAATAGTAGAATGGTCAGAGCTAATTCAACTTGGACTATTGATAGTTGCTATCGTCTGTTTGTGCAGAACGCATAGACGGAAATAACCGCCTGCTATGAAGGCAAGCGGCGTTCCTATTGATTCCAAATCGATTGTTGGAACGACCGCCACCCAATTGGCAACCGCTCATTGCTTGCATCATAGCAAATATTCATAGACTTGTCAATTGATTTTTACAATCCTACACGCCTTCTTTACTGCGTCTAAGTTGTTCTATTTCTGTAAAATTGTTCGTCGGAACATGTCCAGGTAATGGCAATATTTTCTGGTGAATTGCATCAATTATCCAGTCCGGTTGCGGGAAGAAATCGCTTTCCAGTTCATACGCAGGGGTAATCCAATTGCGTGAGCCTACGGTCACAGGTGGTGCATCTAAGTAGTCAAAGGCTAGTTCAGTAATTGTCTGTGCAAAGTCCTTAATATGAGAACCTCTCTCGCAAGCATCAGATGCAAGTACTATTCTTCCTGTTTTCTTCACACTTTCAAGCACTTTTTCAAAGTTAAACGGTACGATAGAACGTGCGTCAATAACTTCGGCAGAGAGTCCATATTTTTCTTTAAGCTCTTTGGCAGCTTCAAGGGCCGGATACAATGTTGCACCTATGGTCAAAATTGTAATATCATCGCCTGCAAGTTTGATATCAGGCTCACCGAATGGAATCTCATAATATTCTTCCGGCACACCGGTTTCGACGAATTGTTCACCAATGTCATAGACACGTTGACTTTCGAAAAATACAACAGGATCACTTCCATTAAGTGCTGTGTTCATCAAGCCTTTGGCGTCATAAGGCGTGACAGGAAATACACATTTCAAACCCGGAATGTGTGCAATTAGCGATGTCCAGTCTTGGGAGTGTTGTGCACCGTATTTTGAACCAACAGACACACGCAATACAACCGGCATTTTCAATACACCTGCACTCATCGACTGCCACTTAGCAAGTTGATTTAACACCTCATCTCCTGCACGACCGATAAAGTCACAGTACATCAACTCAACTAATGCGCGACCACCTGACAGCGCATAACCTACTGCACTACCAACGATTGCCGCTTCGGAAATCGGTGCATTAAAGAATCTGTGATATGGCAACGCTTCTGTCAGTCCTCTGTACACAGCAAACGCTCCACCCCAATCACGGTTATCTTCACCATATGCCACAAGTGTTGGGTCAGTGTAGAACTTATCTATAATAGCCTCAAAGAGACCATCGCGCAATTGATAAATCTTATTCTTAGAGACAGGCTTGCCATTTTCGTCAAATGCATATCTAACCTTACGTGCAATCTGTTGTACACGTGGGTTTTCTTCTTTTGGCATTAAAACATCAGGCTTACGATCTTCCATCTTTTCGATGCTCATGTTTGAGAACATTAGCTTGCCGACTTCTTCCGGTTTAATTCTTGGTGATAAATTATCATCAATTGAAAGTTTGCATGTTTTTGTCATCAGCTCTTTTATAGAGGACTGTATGCTCTCAAGCTTGTTTTTATCACAAACTTTCGCATCAACAAGTTCTTTGCCATAAACGATAAGTGAATCATGCTCTTGCCAAAGTTCAACTTCTTTTTTTGTTCGATAACTTCCACTATCGGACGGTGAATGACCTGTAAAACGATATGTAACTGTATCAAGAAACACAGGAGCTTTGCCAGACTTAATGAGCTCCATCTTTCTGCGCATTGCATCAATTACTGCAAGGGGATTAAAGCCATCAATTCGCTCAGAATGCATCTGATCAGGATTAACACCTGCGCCAACACGAGCCAGCATATTATATGCCATCGTCTCGCCCATTGTCTGACCGCCCATGCCATAAAGGTTATTAAAGAAGTTGAAAATTATTGGCAACCCACCATTATTGAATCCTTCTTCCCAAAGCTGTGTATACTGATCCATTGCCGCCATGTTTAGCGCTTCCCAAACAGGACCGCAACCCATAGACGCATCACCAACATTTGAAATGACAATGCCTTTTTTACTATTTACCTTCTTATAAAGGGCAGAACCCATTGCGATTGTTCCG
>Ga0123355_10001697_pt1 | contig 30638 bp, 21 predicted proteins | sample TergutEmb28metaG_3_FD_89872 | JGI IMG/M metagenome (GOLD analysis project Ga0123355, IMG submission 89872) | Embiratermes neotenicus P1 segment gut microbial communities from Petit-Saut dam, French Guiana - Emb289 P1 | ecosystem: Host-associated > Arthropoda: Insects > Digestive system > Gut ... | reverse complement strand
GTGTTGAAACACCCCCCCTTTTAAAAAAAAAAAAATATTTATTTCTGCCCCCCCCCCCCCCCCCCCCCCCCTTCAGGCATTTCCTTATTCCCAAAAGAAGTGCCGTGTCGCACACAAATATTGCGATGTCTGCAGGTTGCTAACTTAGATAAAGCAGTTTATAATTTAGTGCAGTGTGTAGTCCTAACATTATATTAAGATGCTACACATTTTTGTTTTGTAGCAGCAAGTAAAGTCTGGCGTAACATAAATACGAATAAGTTCTATATAATATTATTTCACATAAAGATGTCGAGTTTTCCTTAAAATTTTGCATTCTAATAAATTTACTCAAACTTATGTCATAAGAAATCGTCAACAAATGGCAAGAACTGGCCATCCTACTGAAGGTTTGGGGCAGCTGTCATAAAACCTCTCATTTCCGGCAATTCCTTAGGCACTACGACACGAAGACACATGGGAGGGTTCGGAGAAGACAAAGCATAAACCCACGCTTTCATAGTTTCGGTACCGAAAGGTAAAAGATCAGCTTCAAGTCCCAGCCGCCTTACCCTCTAGTACTGGTTAGCCAAATGACCTAAAAGACACCACTGGATGCTCGGGCAAAAAGAAAAATGTCTGTTCCTTAGGGGAATCGAACACCAGCAGACCAGCGCATAAACCTTAGCAATGTTATTTAGCTATTCCGTTATGTTACGAAGCTTTACACATAGATTTAAAGTTGCTGGCTGACTTAATGAATTCGGTAATGAAATTCTGGACTTTGTGAAAGGTTGTAAATATTTGAGTGGCTCAGCGACAAGCAGAAGCTCAACATGACGTCTGCAACAGGAAGATAGACCTAGTGACAGCAAATGTTTCCCATTTATGTTGCCTCAGTGCTTAATTGTCACGTCATGTAGACAAATGGGAGAGTGGATTTATAGCTCCACGTATTCTTGATCGCCGAATTATATGTACGTAAATAGCGTTACTTGCCAGGCGCTTTGATCCTGACGAGAAGGGCCCACAGTACTGGACGCTATGTTTGCCTCAGAGTCTGTCTGGAGGCTTTGGAAAAAAAAAATATATCTTTCCCCTTCAGAGAATGGACCCACGATCCCGCAGTTGTCCAGTCCGTATCCAAGTCGCTAAACTGACTGGACTCAGCTAGTCTTCGTTTCTTCCCAATGTATTTATTTACGTCTCAAGAATATAAAGATTGACACCTAATAAAGAATTGTAAATATTCTATCAAAAAACATTTATTTTTGTTTATTTAAAGCACAGCATGTATATTGTAAGAGATTCAAAGGGTTGAGGTGCGTTAATAAAGAGGGGTAAGAAATTATGAATCAGTTCACCAGCAGAACAAAATTTATAACCTCCACACTTCTGTTCGCAACATGAAAATCGCCTACCACAGTCACTGTAAATCCTACGCACCAGCCTAATGTCACATTTAATGCAGGACACACACAACACTGCATCTTATTTGGTGTGTACAGGCCTATACGGTGTCATGCTCCGTCTGGCATCTACGGATAACCAAAAAAAGGAGCTAAAAACTGCAAGAAATAGAATTTTGTCTAACAATTCATTTGCCAAGCTAGTGAATACATCGCTAGCGTTTTGTGGAATACGAAGTTTTACCAAATTTCACTACATTCTGAACCAGAGAAACGAAGTGCTTATTCTCCCAACCACCTTGTTTAATATGCATTTTAATATTATTCTTCCAACTACGTCCAGTTCTTCGAAGGATAATTCGGAAAAAAAAAGTATTATTAAAAACCCAAAGCATCTTCAACTTGTTGTCCTTGAGATTTTATTCATCGCGGTCAAACAAATGAGTTGCTATTTAAAACCTGTTAATAACGGCAACGTTAGTGTCGGGTGGGAATAAGCCTGGGGTTCTAGAACTGTAACCTAGCAGTGGAAGCTCGAGTGGTCATTCCGGTGTTGCAGTCAACAAGACGAAGAAGTGGAGAGTCTTCGATGTGCAGCAGTTCGGTCAGTGATAACAGACGCGCAACTACGAGACTGATGTAGTCAGCTGAAGAAAGTCGCCCGTATGGTAAGTTGCAAGTGCTTTTTCAAACGGCAGTACTGCGCACGTCTCACCAAACAAGATTACAGTGCTATGTATAGGAATATGTATTACTTTTTTAACTCTAATTACAACAAACCACATTTAATAGTACTGACATCCCACAATTTTGACATGCTGTGACCACCACAGCTGAGACATTTATCTTGTCGTGGAACAGTCTTGTACATTCCTTGTTGACAAGAGACCGTGTTCTTTGTGGCCAGCCATAATGTCACAGATGTTACCAATTCACTGCCATCTTTAAAGCTGTATCAGCTAACATTTGGCTTCATCACTGGAAAGGAATGATAATCGCTTGGCGACGAATTTCCCTGATATAAGATATCTAGGGAAAATCGACACCAATTATAATGAATGCAGTTGCTGTGGTTACGAGATTATACGCCGTACAAACTTAATAGCTTACTGAGTCTCATTCGTTGGGTATTGATGCTTCAGGTCGTCTGTGTTGTTACGCCGTGTCGACTGGTAAAAAGTTACCGATGTTTGTTAGGGGCGCAATGGCTCCAATTTTAGGGTGAAGAGATCGTGGTTAGGTTAGGTTAGGTTAATGCCAGCTCTAAAATTTCGAAAATGTTTAGCAAACCACAAGACATAACAGAACAGAATACTTGAATCTTCATCATCATAACTCTAAGAACCCCATATCTCTCATTTTGACATCATCTTTCAAGCTACTAATGTTTCTGAACTTGGTTCTTGTCGGGCCTTCCAACAAGTGTTATTTATTACAATGACAGACATTCTAACCTTTTTGATAATTAAATTTAATAGGAATGGTTGGGATCCAAACCCATATCTTTTGGATGCTGCACTGCGATGTTAACCATAACGCCAACGCTCTGGCACTACGAACATGACACGGACGCCTGTTGTCCTCTCTAATGTTCGGCGTCGTCGTCCTCAGTTCCTCCCTACAGAGATAACAAGTGCATTAGGCCAAGACCGCTTCCTTCCAGATCCCCTCAAATCTCCCAGTTACTCTTCCCCCTGTCACTTAATGTTAGTATGATATACTAAAAACGTCGTAAAATTAACCACGAACAAGAAAATACGCCGATAAGATCATTCACTCCGAGATTTTATGTACGTTAATTTAGTAAAATGTCAATTGAGTTTTATTTAAATACGATTCGTTTAACCGAGGCGTTAATGGCTTGAATCGTCGGCGTCGAATGATAGGACAGCTGGTGAATAGTGAATTGGAAAGGGTGCGCAAGGACACGACTTTGAATTAACTTGAGATGCTGCCTGAATTTTCTGGAGAAAATAAAAACAAAACGCAAAATATCTGTGGACAGAAAGGGGTTCGGATTGAATACCCCAGGGTTACACTTCGGCGAAATATCAACTGAAACAACTCGACGGAGAATCTTCAAAATTCTCGTCTGTAGTTAACAGTTTTCAAAGTACAGGAGACTGATCACAATTAAGCTGCATCACAAAAGACGGAACAAAAAGTCTTCTAGGGTGATAGATAATTACACACGTTGGTTGAGGACATAGGTAACTGTTTACCAATCGACACGGCGTAACATTCCAGAACACGTAAATCTTCAGCGATACGGCAGTAACGCCATTCTTGCAAGAAATACAACTTCATATTTTATATATGTTCGGGTTTAAGGCTAAATCTAAAACAAACAAACAAACAAATAACATCTACGCCTAAAACAATGAACGACATTACAAAATGTTATAATCTGATATGCTGTTTAAATGGTAGGCTAATGCTGACATGGCAGGTGTGGAGGCAATAAACTTTCTCTAAAATAGGTCATAATGAAGTTTACGTATGATGTAAAGCTGCCTGGAGACAATGCAGTAACTGTAGTGTTGTGACTTGGCTCGATATAAAGTCAGCAGGTATCGGCCAGTGTAAGTCGCGTTCAGCAAAAGGAAAACTGACTTCTTCCGATTTACACATAATATGTGAATATAATATTTACTGAACAACAGCATATTTTAAACTCTCATACATATTCTACAGACTATAAAATATACATTTGTTTCCTGTCCACACAAATATCGCTACACTAAATATTTAGCGAGTTACGGCAGACAGTCAAGCAAAAATCCACGTAGGTCTTCGTATATAGGTAATTGTTAAAGTCATACTTTAGTCAAAATTGTAAAGTTTCAAACATGTTAGTTCGGCCCCTTAACAACAAATTTATTATGAAATGGGTTAAGAGATATTCAAGTTGTTATATACAGACATGTAAACCATAAAACTGTCCCTCTGCAGCGAGGTATATGGGCGAGACCAGGTATTGCTGTACTCATTCCTAACCCCGACACTAGACAGAGGGAGTTTGTGAATTTAACGCCCTGCCCTTGGTAGCCCATTCATTGACTAGGAACCTGGTTGGACCCCACAGCCCGTCTGGACGCTTTAAGAATCGTAGAATCCCATGTCTTCGAATGGAATCGAACCAGGATTCGTAGGTCGTCCAACCCGTAGTCTAAAACCTATACGTAAAGTTCAGATACACTGAAGCCAACAGATGTATTTATGCAACTTGTGTCTACTAACACACTACTGACTGAACAATAATGTTATGTCGGACACCAGAATTCTTGGGCTGCATCTGATAACAAATTTTTGAGTTGGCTCTACTCCCGTCTCCCGCATCATAACGTGACTCCTTGATTACTTACATAAGAGCAGAAACATTCTATTGTTCGTCTGTGAAATCAATACGAAAATTTGCACTTCATGTAACTTGCAGTACCATCAAAATTTTGCGACTCCGTTAACACGTGGCTTGGACCGCCGTATTCCCGAACAGTTGTTCGGGCGTGAAGGACCAACAGATTGATCTCCGCTCAAAGATATTGCTTCACGTGATTTCTCTTTATGGCATAAGTCTAAAAATAATAACAAAAAAAAAAAGATTATGGCACAGGACAACTAAAAATTTGAGCACGTTTCTCAAGATGTTGAGCCGGCCTCTCTTTCTCTTTTAAGTGCAGTCCCACCCGACAAGTAGTCACAAAGTGCACTTGTAGCTGACGTCACAAACTGTTGCCATTCTTTCTCTTCAATTTTGAAGGGAAAGTGTTCATTTTCTATTTTCGATTTTGCTAAATGTGTAGACAAAACTGACGTCTATGTGGAATCCTCATATGATGTATTAATAAAGGCGTGTGAACTTTAATTGTTGTAAGAAAGATAAGAATTTAATATTTTAAAAAACAGCCATTTTAAATGAAGCAGCTACTTGTCAATCGGTCTGTACATTCTAGGCAACAAATTTGTCGCTTCTTTAGAGCTTCAGACGGGTTCCAGTGCCCACCAAGAGGTGTCAGGGTCTTTTTCTGTACTGGTAAAGCGGAGGGGTTTGAAACGTTTGTTCTCACCGCCCCCTAGAGCAGACGTTAAGAATGTATTGAATTTTACCTCTACTCCGCCATACGCCTACGTGTTGTAGTGCTCATTTAACCTCAGGCGAATTTATCATTCTCTTTTTGACGTTTTGCTGACCGTGCATCTCAGTATATTTGTCTCAGTAATTAACCAACTTGTTGCACAAAATTTTTGTTTCACAATAAGTTTATTTCATGTCTCTACATGTTTCGAGCACATGTGCTCATCATCAGGAGGTCAAAATTGCATTACACAGCCTCTGGTATCATCACACTTATAGGTGGCCGTCTCGCGCAATTTTGACCTTCTGACGATGAGCACATGTGCCCGAAACATGCAGAGGCATGAAATAAACTTATTGTGAAACAAAAAGTTTGTGCATCAAGTTGGTTAATTACTGAGACAAATTATCATTCTCTGTTCACTGCCATATTGTAATAACTAGGTGAGCTCTATTTATATATATATACATATATGTATATATATATAAGTACATTAGCACTGTATTTACGATTTCATTTAATTGTCTTACTATTGGAGTTCAGTTGACAATTGCACTGATTACAGGCTACACGTCATTTCGATAGATGTACTGCGTGCAGAATATTAAAGTTTGCCCCCCTCTTTACGATATTTCCGTCCAGCAACAAGTCACTCCTACTGTTATCGCTCCGGAACGCCCTCAAGTTCCAGTGTGTTTTCATCCAACACCCACCGTCACCTCTCAACCTAAGATAAAACGACAATAACACCGCTGACACCCACGCTATCACAAAACAAGAAACGCAAACCAGCGGCGACACTTCCAAATTTAAGCAACATTGAAAGCACAGTTCTGTTTTCCAAAAACAAGCGAGAGCGTTCCTACGCATTCTGCCAGTAACATCTTGCAGATAACACCAAATATTTAAATCGAAGTGGACCTAATATGAAATAAACTCACTACACTGACCAGTCTCCGAGCTGACAGCTGTTTAGTCAAATCATTTTTAATATCTTATGAAACAGCACGTGTCATCATTCCTGCTTGCACCAAAGTCCAAATGAAACCTTCCCTTCTCCTACATAATTCAATCCCAAAATCTCACATTACATTTCTGGTCATAATATTATCCCTCCATCCACACATTGACTTCTAATTTATTTCTTTTCATGCATCGGGTTCCTCGTACGTCCTCGGATTCGTGATGGAGACGACCTTCAGACAAAGATAACAGCTGGGAATGTATCAAATAAATACCGACAAATGGACTTACATATTATTAACTTTTACTGATGCCAGGCCGGCAAGAGATATATGATACACGTGATTTAAGAACATATGAGTGCATTTGTCCGTGTTTATTTGACATAGTGACATTAGTGCACGAATAGGAACAAGATAAATCTGCGAATATATTGAATAACTGGCTCCCAACAACACAAAAAATGCAACCTTTCAGTTTTGGAGCTGGGCAGGCAGTAAGAAAAGAGTCGTTATGAAACAAGTTGGTATGACCAACAGTCTAAAAAGGGCGTCGGTTTTCGTGCAAAATAAAATGGAATCGGAAGCGTGATTGCAGCCAGTTATATTTTGCACAAAATCTATAATTTGCAATTTTTAAAAAGCGACATAATTGTTGACAATAAATCTGTTACATCCACATCAAAATTCAATAGAGAAAGGGAACAGGTAATCTTAACTTTTCTGTGCTTTTGGTTAAGCCTTCTTGACAGCTCACAAATTGGGCCCCACCACTTCGTATCCAATCCCTTCACAATTCAATCTACTGCATTGAACTCTACATTACAAAACGTCGCAGTGATAATACAGCGCGCCATCTTACCGAACACAGCCGCACAGCTGTCCCTGTCCGCACCACGATGACGTACAGCCGGATTAGATTTATAGTTCTGTACTTTCTTAAACTTGCCGTGAGATTATGGTGACTGGTTGAATGCACGTCCCGGGCGCTGAAACCCAGGAAAGAACCCCGTACCCGTCGAATAGGATGCTGGGTGCACCTTACGAAAAAGGACAGAAACACTAACAAAGTCACACATTTATACTGCAGTAAAGCAATAAAACATAGAATGTGTACACTCACTGCGGCGTAAGAGTAGGCACAACCCTTGAAGTAGTCTCCACATTATCTCCGCTGAACTCTGTTTAGGACGGTAAAGTAATGTTGAAAAGACAAAACTTTATCTGCATGAGGTGACAGCGCACAGCAAGTTTAAGAGGTCAAGTCGGAGAAATTTCTATTTTCCGGCAAGGTAAGTGTAACGTCGTCTTGTGGTGGTGTTCCAACACAATCAGAACTTAACTTTCATAAAACTTCATCCGTGGACTATTCAGAAATCTGTTCACAAAATTAACACCATATACTAAGAAACAAAAATGCCTCCTACTATACATATTTATATGGAATTCGAAGAGTTGATCTAAAGTTTCCCAAAGACATGTTACAAGAATTGCCTAAGTGTGAAGTTGGGTAGTTTTCAAATTCTTTCGACAGTGCCCATTACGATAAATCCTTGTTAATGCCACAAATAGGTTTTTATTAATCCTTGCAGTACCAGTTTAACATTAAGGTGTGCATTCTTCCCACAGTGCATTTATGCTTTCCATACAATACTTACATCGATGGTGACTCTTTGTTATGCAGCATCAACCGCCTGAGTTTTCTAATTGAAACACGGTGTTCTGTCTGAGGGACAAAGCTACTGTTTGTAGTGCAAATGTGGATTAACTCAAGTTTTCAAGGGATTAAACTAAAATAAACATCTGAAGATACTTTTCTTTTATCCAAATATATTTAACATTTTTCACGCGTGTGTTATAGCGCTTTATTCACAAAGCCGAAATTTATTTGCTCAGAAAAGATTAAGCTATAAGGAATGATAAAAATTCTCCATTCTCCAGTTCCGGAGGATTCAGCCGCGTGGAGTTTAATATCATTACACAATTTGCCTGACTTTGCTTCTTGCCGAAGTGGCAGAAGAGGCATGCCTTCGCATTATTTCGGCTCTGACTGTTTCTGTATGGTAATAGGATAGGCCTAAAACCGAGGAAATATTAAGATAGGAGTAAGGAAGGAAAAGTGAGTGGAAGGGGGCATTCCGTTAACGACGAGCGGGTGAGAGAGGAGGGCACTTCGCTGCCTGTGAAGTTGCAAACCGCTCTATTGATTTCCTAGCTCATCTCCCAAGACACCCTCTCTCCTTCACCCTGTTGCCCGCAGCCTCAAATGTCTATCTGCTGAAGGAGAAGTAAAGAGAAGCAAAGTGGGGAGGCAGGAGAGGAAAGAAAAGGATGCACAGATCGCAGCATGGAGGATCTGAGCCAAGTGAAACGATTCAGGATTAATCAGATTTCAGTGAAGTCATATAAGAGTGAATGGCCTCCTGCCAAGACAAGGAGAAGGAATTAATTAGGAGAGCAAAGTAGTGTTTTGGTGGGTCCATTTCCGGTTTGAAACAATATTCCAAGATTCCATATTTTTCGGATGTTAAGCCATGAAGACTGGCAAATTTACAGACGTTGCGAAGGATCGCATTTCCTTCAGCTTCAGAGTCCAGAAGTCACATCACTTCCCGCACTGCTCAGCCCTGAAGATCAAGAACCTAAAATGTTTCGATACTTTGGCAACTACACTAAACAATGCGACATCAGGAACTGGATGACCCTGAAAGCTCCATTAAATGGACACTGACCAACAGGCCCAATACACTTCACTGTTCCAGCAACAGGCAGCACTCATCACCATACTTTGGCTGTTAATTACTGGCGTCGCCGATTCTGTTCGGCGCGCGGCCTAAGACGTAGCCCTGCGACCGCTCGGTTTCTGTGATTTCGGATTAGAATCCCGCTGCCGGTATGCGTGTTTGTCTCTTATGAACGCTGTGTGTTGTCAGGTAGAAGTCTCTTCGACGGACCGATCCCTCGTCCAGGGGAGTCATGTCGATTGTGTATGTGTCAGTGCGTGTAATAACCGCAAGTTACCCTCCACATCTGTAATTAGTGGATACAAGAGGGCAGACTGCGAAAACAAACAATTGTTGGTCTCTTATTGTATTTGTTATATTACATTTACACCGTGTAATATAAGCAGTGTTGAAGAGGGCTAGAAGGGGCGGGCAAGAAAAACAGGGATGTATATCAAGTGTCAAATGTAACGGTTAGGTCCGCTTAGCAGGTTGCTAGGTACACTAACATACACATTACGTAGAACCGTCTAATATCTGGAACATTAGGATATTCTGCAATCTTTTAGGTCGAAGGTACCGGAAGTCGCAGCTGTTACTGTATTCACCAGCCTAGCGTCCCAGAAGACGTGAACCTTCAGCAGCGCTGCTGTAAGGGATTGAAACCTCGAAATAAATTCGCTAGTTTTAATAATGACTTTAGATTTTAACTGTAATTTCCTTACATATATAGTCTGGGGCAAAACAAACAATGTTCCCGGTTTTTGAAATTTGTATCTGAAAGACTGAGTTCCAGCCAATACATCGGCAACAACATAAAGCCCCCTTGACGAAACTTTCCAATCATTACAACTCCCTTGCAGTCGTATGTTGGACGTAAGCAGACAATGGTCAAGTTAACCGTCCCTACTAACCAGTCCATTCAGTGCCTAATGTAACATAGCTTCCGCTACATTTCCGACTATCTATAAAATCGTCGCCACAGACACTAAGAGTGCTTAATGTCTTTCCTAAAAAAATCAAACAAAATTATACTCTCAGTAACTATTTAAATCAACTTCAACCCGCGTTAAGTTTAACAGAGAGTAAGAGGTTCGAATCTAAGCCAGAGCAACCGATATTACAGCTGAACTTTGCGTAAATGTTTTCTGATTCTCCCTGTACAACCTTAATTTCCCTCAAATTAAAACAATACACTTTTCTCGTTCGACAAATTTCAGCTCTCTAAACATTACTGGCACTCGCGATAAAAAAAACAGTAGGAATTGGCTTATATTCCTCACCTGAAGCATAGTCTAGCTGTGATCTGGGTGAGTAGATTCAGTCCATCGCTCTTGAAGGCGTAGTTAACAGAATCCCCTAAAACGATCGTAGACCATCCGCCAAACTACCAGGCATGGAAAGGCAGAAGGCCACGACATTTCAACAGCCACTGGTCTCTATCCACAGCCAGCTGAACCCAGTCCACATGCTACAATCACATTTCTTTCTTTTGTTATTTATTTATTTATTTACTCCTTTGTTAATTGTACGATTTCAGTCTACCGCCACATTGTAAAAGAGCTCCTTGCTCTTCTAGAATGTTACGCATCGTATATTGATAGTTACAGACGTTTCGCAACAATATATCGGCCCCGAAATGTCGGCAAATAACTACCAATCAACGATATGTAACATTCCAAAAGACTGACTGTCATTTATATCTTTCAAATTAAACTAACTTGCTACTGTAGTAGTTTTTATGTTTTAAGGGAAAATTCAGACATGACATTGAAAAGTAAATCGGACAATAAGCCCTAACTCTTTTTGCCCCCAACTGCAACCATACCACCCTGGGACCCTCCAAGCCTCTTTTTCAGTCCATACCTGAATATCTTTCTCCAGGGGTAAAAAAGGCCGGATTCTGAAGCTAAAGGATCACATAAATGTAGTGATAAATTTACGACTGGGTGAAAGTTTAAGTCTACTCCCCCATAAACCTTAATGGCATGCATAGGAATAACTAACTTCACCTGTACGGACTGAAAAGACACTGTAAGGAACCTGTTTGTGGTTACGTGATAATGCGATGAGGATCAACCAGCTATCTGCAAATCCAAGGCAGAACACTTCGCTCGGTTCACGGTAATTATAAAGAGTGTAAGTTGGGTCAAGGTGGTAGTGACATGTGATCATACACAGGGTGATTCGGGAGGAAATGTGAATGTTTTGGGATGTGATAATAGAGGTTATTGTGAGAAAAAAGGTCATATAATCATATGTCTAATTCTGAATGGTTACAAGATAGATCTGTCTGAATTTACAAGTACAAAATCACCGTAAGTGGTGATAAAGAAAAATACATTTTTGTTAATTATATTTTAACATTACTTTAATGTTAAAATGACAAATCTGTTGTGCAGAAGTGACTAATTTATTGTGGTTCACAATTAATTTTCGAAAATCGTTACAAACGACACGCCATCTTGTTGCACGAGTTACAAAGACCGCTGAGGTTGACGGTGGGACATGCCTGTGCAGGCAAAGAGGGGAAATGGAGGTACAGCTCCAACCCATTCGCAACCACTGTGCTAGATGCGGGTGGGTGGTCAGCACCACTCCCTGGCCACTTTACCCACACGGAAAGGCCAGGTACACATTTTAGAGGAGGCTGGATGAGCCTCGAGGTCAATCTGGACGGACACAGAAAATTTCGGGCTCAGGGGTACCCAAATATTGGAACATGCAACCCGTACAGAGTTGCATATATATATATATATATATATATGTGTGTGTGTGTGTGTGTGCGCGCGCGCGCGCGCGCTGTCCGTCCTTTCGTCTGTTCGCTATGGAAATGCCCCAGTAAAATAAAGGTGCGTTCCTCAACCATAAGTTGCAGTACCTACCCTAATGAAATTGTTTCACGCGATCAGTGCTGCTGCTGCCCATAAAGAAATTCTCCCTTCTTCGTGCAGCATAAAGCTAGGCCCCGTGGATTCATAGACGTCGGACACGATATGGAACTATGTGGCCACCCGCAAGTTACTGGAGGCCGTCACATAACAGGGAAGAGCGAAATTTTATTATGATTCATCCCGCTGTGTTAATCATTTTGAAATACAAACAAAGTATACGGTCAAACACATCACTCTAATGCCATACAACAGTGTGTTACACGTTTCGGCACAGCAGAACCACCACTCGGAACCCTTATTACAAACGTTTAGAGACATATATACACCGGCAACAGGAGGATATTATTTTCATGTTTCTAGTGTACTTACGTGTTTATACTTTTGCAAACAAGGTGCCCGATGTTGGTTCTGATGTACTGAAACATGTAGCACATTATTGCGTGATCTTGGATTGTTTTGTTTGACGTTATATTTTGTATTTATTTCGGCATGGAAGAGCACAGTTGTGGGCTGGGCAGGGAACCCCCTGAAATTTGCAGTTCACATGGCAGCGTCTAGCGGGACGTGACGCTATGCTGTACGGACAACAGAGGCACCACATTTCTCTGCAATACATAACACATCAAAGCTCATAAGACGGTAACATACACGAAGAAACGGCTCCTCAGCTACGGTCAAAGCACGATTTTGTGCAACTTCTTTGTCCTTCGCAGTTTGTGGCATTGCATCGAGGGTGGCTGTAAGTCGAAATACTGTACAATATACAATTGCCATTACATATTTTCGTGGGCGCTAAATATGGGAGGCGCTATACTGCAGTTTGACTTTATTTTGTCACACGATTTAAATAATGACGCTGGCGGCTCAGAAAATGCGGTGCTGCATCGAATAATGTGATGAATTAATTGTATCAATATTTAAAGTTTTCACGGGGTTTTTATTGCAGTTGCGGTCCTGCTGTTACTGTCTTCCGCCATGAAGACACAGGCAGCAGGTTGCTAAAAAAATATGTCATCCATTTACCAAAACTGTAGTGCGTCGCAAGTCAGAAACACAACATTGATGAACAATGAACGGAAAAGGAACCGGAACGAATGAGCCGGAAGGAATTGGCATTTCTTCCAGAGGAACGTATGATAACGTCAGACAACTCGTCGGTGTAGCGGTTGAGATTCGAAGCAGACGTCCCCCGAGAACAAGTTAGGTGCATTATTGTTGTAGCCATTGTAGTATTAGACACATTACTGCTGTAGCCATAGTACCCATTCTCATTGCTAACGGTACAAATCTCAGGGATAACTACATACATAAGCCTCCTGCTATAATATTCAGGAACCCTGCATTTCCACACAACCCACCTCAGTGTTTAGTATGATTCTCAAAAGTATCGATGTAATTAACTCCATGGAGCAGAGTCCTTCTCGAGAAGCTAGCAAGTCCGGAGACACTCAAGAAATTCCCTGCATTTTATTGAACCCGAAGGTCCACTACTGCTTTTCACAACAGACCGCCATCTGTCCCGATCCTGAATCAGATCAATCCAGTCTACGCCCCATCCCACTTCTTGATTCATTTTAAAAGTATCCTCCCATCTAGGCCTAGGTCTATCAGATGGCATCATTCCCCCACGTCTCCCGACCAAACCTCTGTACGCACCTCTGCTGTCTCCATAACGTGGCACATAGCCCGTCCATCTCATTCTTCTTGATTTACTAGCGCGAAGAATATTCAGTGAGGAGAACAGATCACAAAGCTCCTCGTTATGTAGTCTTCTATATCCTCCTATTACCTCGTCCTTCCTAGGCCCAAATATCCTCCTCACCACCCTATTATCGAACAACCTCGTGTCCATGTGCCTCCCTCAATGTGCAAGAACAGGCTTCACAACTATACAAAACAAGAAGCAAAATTTCATGTACTGTCTTAATCTTTATACTTTTGGATAACAAATTGGAAGACAAAATATTCTGCACCGAATGCTAGCTAGAATTCTCTGACTTCTAACTGCCTTTAATTTCTTCAGGAATGCAATTTTGATTTGTCAGGGTTTTTTAACAGTGGCACATAGCCCGATCATTTACCTAAAGAACATAACCGGTTGTTCTTCGTACTGGTGACAAACTCTTTTATGAAGAAGGAACTGGCTGTTTATACATAATTTGGATAAAATTCAGATAAAAGTCCTCCTTCAGCGGACCTACACGTTTCGCACCAAAACACGAACTGCCGCTCCAGGCAGTGCAAATATAACGCGTTTTTCAGTGAAGTATTCTGTAAAGTGCAAACAGTCGGTCGAACACTTAAAAAGCAAATTGTTATAAACAGGTGCATCTTTAATGTTCCTACCTTAACTCTAATTGGCTTCGGATCCATAAAGGTTCCGATACGATGTCAGAGGGCTGATCATAGCATAAAGTTATTATTCGGTGCCGGTTTCGGTGTGCACCTTCAAATGATTAAAAGGTAGTCTGTCGCATTCAAAGATGCCAAGGCATCTGAGGTTGTTGATTTAACAACGCTACTGCCACCACAGATGTATTTCTGGTGTTAAGGATAAGTAAAAACGATTGTGATTGGAAGAAGGGCAAAATTTTGGGAGTAAACAGAGGATTATGGCTTATCTCAATAGAGAAATAATGTAATTCACCTAGAGGAACTAAAGAAAACATTTTAATGCTTCGGCTAGGACAACCAATTTAACTTAAAATTACGAAAATCTGCTCATTTAAAGTGTTGGGATCATTCGTCACTGACCTGGGTCATCGATGAGATTTAAAGCGCGTTAAAGTTGGGGGAAGTGCTTTAATTCCTTAACGCGATTACAAGTGACCATCAATGCAAACACATGGAATGACGTCACAGCCGGACAGCCGCATGTTGGGGGCAGGAGGCCGCGTTAAGACAATGGATGTGAGGGAAGACCAAATCGTGTAAATGGACAGGAAATACGTCATTGCCTAGCTAAACAAAGTTCTGTAAACTCAGTCCGTTTATCCTCCTACGGCGATTTAATTACTTAAAATGATTACTCGAGCACTTATTTGTCTTTGTTGAAAGGATGATGTGATGGCTTCAATTGGAGAAAGATCGAGAACAAATCCCACAGAGACGTCTTTATTTGGTGACAAGAAGCGAAACGAGTGTGTTGCTTTGTTTGGTCCCTAGGATCATTGACCCACCGGAGTGGTCACGGAAGGCGTCGCTTTTGTTCAAATATGAGAAGACTTCAAGGTCTCTGTGTGGAATTTAACAAACAAGTGATTTGCTGTAACGACTTGTTTGGAGCTGGACACTGTCAGCAACTCGCAGATACTGAATTATTAAAATTGAATAATGACCATAACCAACTCCATGGAAGAACCAGAACTTCATAGCCCTTATAATGTCTACGCTACGGGCCGAAAGTTTCAAGCGGTAAGCTTCACATGTGTCATCTAAAGCTAAGAGCTCTACATAAAATTCCTCCATTTATCCAATAGGGCCTATCACATATTACAGATTGTGAAGGACATTCAGAAAACACATTTTCGAAGAATGTGCATGATATGTAACATTTCCGTCAACAGTTCAGATTAGAGTAAAGATTAATGCCTAAATCTCTCTGCCGTTTATTACAGCCGACCCTATTTTTAAATATTAGGTCTTTCAATGTCCATCCTCTGTACATGTTGTAGCCACTTTTCCCGGTACTGTTTTATTTCCTTTACTATGTTCTGTGCTCCCGTTTTCCCCCTGATATACTGACTCTTTTCTTTATCAAGTTTTGTTATTCCAAGTAAGTGTCTCAAAACTTTCATCTGTGCTGCTTCTAAACGTTGTTCCTGTCTTTTCCTCAGTACCCAAGCTCCACTTCAAAGCACAACAATATCAAACAAAAGGACGAAGAAACATAGGACGACCAAGGAAGAGATGGAGGGACCAACTTCATCTTGAGGATTAAGGAACAGGAAACAAACCTAACCCGTCATGAACATGGTGATGATGATGATGATGATGATGATATGATGAGGTCTTTCAATTACCCAAATTCCTCACACCCACTCATAGTCAACCATACAAACCGTATCCTGAAAACTTCATGTCTTCTAGGATATTTCGCCGTGTAGATTGGTAAATATTTACCGATGTGCCGAAGCAGTAAAATATTTCTGGACTACATGGTCCTGAAGATGAAGGTAAAAATATTCTCCGAAACATCGGCAAATGCCACTGGACAAAGCGTAACTACCGAGATGAACCGAATCTCTAGTACCGCTGCTATGAGAATCACTAATCTAGCAGAAAATACGTTGTATTTTACAGTACAGGTGACTAATATTACACGAATTTCAGCAACGGTACATTTCATTTGTCTTTCTATTAGCTTCCTACGTGCATCAATTTCGAAGAGAGGTCAGCACACGAGGAAAAAAGTTTCGAAGTCTTTGTTTTGCCACTCCACATCCTCCGCAACTTGAAACTGCTTGTTTCATGAAAATCTTCAGACCCAAAACTTACATGACAGTTTGCGTCATTCCCCACTTGCTCCAAACCAAACTTCCTTTCGTGTTTCCGATCTCCGAGAAAATATTTCCAGCCTTACCCCTTCGGTCTTTCAAAATCGGTACGTTACTGCAGCATAAAACCGAACGAATGAGTATGGAAGGCGACTGCCGTCAGACAGAAGATTGGACTATGTGGAGGAACTTCGATTAGCAGCGACCAAGTAATGTAGCAGAGTTATGGAAGAGGCGAAGGGTGGCTAGCACTGCCTTGGAACGGCCACGCTGTGGAAGGGGGGAGCGATGGTGAGTGTAAACTTTGACCAAGGAGTTGAGGGTGGGAAAGGGTTGAAGGGAGAGGCAAGAACAAGGGGATGAGTTCCGGTCAAGAGAGACAGAGACAGAGAGAGAGGTCTACGAATATAGATGTTTAGTTATAGTCTGCTTCGGTGGCACACTACAGCTGCACAACTAAACCTGCATAATCTTCCAAGAAGCGGGCTAATTTATTTATTTATTTATTCATTCATTTATTTATGAAAAGGTAAAGTTTTTCCTGTGCAGTACAAGTAATGGAAGCAAACAGGAACAGCAGCGGTACCGCCGCACTGATTCACAAACAGTGCCGACAACAGTGGCAGTAAGCCGGTACAAATTACTGGGGCCCGGCAGTCCGGAGGGGGAGCCGGGGCCCGAAAATGTTGCATATGCTTCGATGTGTAGTCGGTATGCCCTTGATGACGGGAGGGGCAGAAAAAACTGTTTCACTCGGCCCCGAATCCGTCTCGGCTGACCAGTGCGTAACCTTTGCACTATACGGAAGTGAGTAGTCAACTTCACGCACCGGCCGCTTTATCCTCGGGAAAGAACGCTGTGGCCATTGAATAGGAGGCTGGGTGGGCCACACAGCAGGTGTGGACGTTGCGGAGAAAAGTGTCTAGCACCGAGAAAATTGGAAACCCGGACGATCCAGTCTAGTTACTATACTGATTATTTATTTGTATAGATTACTACCGACAATGCCAGTACCTCATAATGTATAGTGTCGAATGTTAGAATGAATGATCTAACGTAAACTGGAATACACATGGAACAAAGAAATCTTGTGTTGATAGAAGACAGCATCAATGTTTTTTACCTGGATGGCTAAAAACGTCCATGTAAGCCCTGAACCAGGACTGTCCGGGTGCCGATCGTGATTATAAACCGGACACATTATGAACACAAGTCAGGAGCCTTACCATTTGTGCCAGCGTCTGCATTGTTATAATTTCCAGCAGCCCTAATCGTTTCCTTTCCCCGTCGCGCGACAGACCCTGGTGTGCCAGAACCTCCTCATTATCGAGGCCTGGGATCACACTCAGACACACCACACTCGGTAGAACTTCCTCAGCACGAGTGATCATTCAAGCAGAGACTTGAAAACGCACAAAACTCAAAAGAGACAGACGCAAATCCCAGCGGGATTCGAACCCACATCCCATCATGCGTGCGGCCGCAGACCCACACCACAGACCGCGCGGCCATTGGGATCGATTTTTCTAGCACACACGTATATTAAATATTAAGAACCTCACACCCATAAACCGCAGGATGTACACCGGAGCAAAAGGTCACGCTTGTGAAGTCTGTGCTTCTCACAGCAGCGTTGCAGAAAGTTCAAGGTTTCTGGATGTTGTGCCCTGTCGACGTTTCGGAGAACAATACTGTCTTCATCTCTAGGTTCTACCAGACCAAGATCAAAGTCGGTAACAATTTTCATGATGTAACATACCAAACTATCTGAACGTTCTATATTAAATATTGATTTGAAAGCTTTTATAATCTGCAGGTTTTAAGATGGAAATGACAATACGATAAATCGACACTGAACACATTTGCACACTTTAAGAAAGCTTGCACATCAACCGCATAATGTTTTATTGCAAATGAACTGGTTAATACCCTAGGATTTCTTACGTTAATTTAAATTGTGTAGGAAAGCGAGATGTTACCAAGGTCGTATACATAAAAACTCGCAAGATTTGGGGTTCGCACAACGGTATTATGACGATTCAAGTCTTCCGAAATGGGCCTCCGTGTAGATGGGTAAATGGTTTCGGACGTTTCGGATGAGCTCACTGCCTCCATATTCACAATTTGTGCATTTCTATAAGAAAGTTCAGGACTGCAAAGATCTTCAGCACTTGGCAGCAACATCCTCCTAAAAGTCTGGAACTATAAACCGATCGAAGCGGCGTCATAGGAAAAGGGTCTCTAATCTTCTCAGACAAATGAGGATTTTCCGGTTCGCAAGGGCATAACTCGAATGATTTACGCGAGAACCTTTATTTCTGCCGTAGAATAGAACATTACGACAGACAGGAGTAGTAAAACTGTCTGGAAATGAAAGGCGCAATTAGGTGTTTATTTACACCGGAGAAGACTACATTCTGTACAGATAATATTACTGTAATTTTATTTAGCGGTATGTTTAATTCGTTTAATATTTCCAAAGAAAAGTCATGCTCGTTAAACGTTGAGGGTTTACTATTCTTATTTATCACATCTTTAGCAGGAAAAATCTTCGTGGTCCCCCAGAAGTGTATTTACGAGTCCTGTATAACTCTAAGAGAAAACAGTTATTGTTTTTCCCTTGACTTGTGTTTTTAACTGAGACCGATTGTGTTCTCTGTGAATTAGGTAAAGGTTTTTTACACAATAAGTGGAAAAATTCAGGCGAAAACTTTTTCACCTGTAGGCCAGGCTATGTGACACATCTCTTTCTTTCGCTCTTTCTTTGTTTATTTCTTTCTCTGTTTCTTTCTTTCTCTCTTTCTTAGTCTGACCCCTCCTACCTCCTCATTGTAGGTGCAGAAGGTCAATGGTGCACCTTATTACACTCAATGACATACACACACAGTCGGTAGGACTCCTCTGGGCGAGTGACAACACAAAACACTCGCAGCACAAAGACATCCATGCTCCCAGCAACATTCGAAAGCGAAATCCGAGAAAGCGAGTGGCATCAGATATGTCTTGGACCGCGCGGGCACTCGGGTCGGCCATGTGACACATACGGTAGAAAAAGTGGCACTGAAGCACGTTTATCTCCGAGTAATTCGATTTCCGCCATCAGAATCATTCCATTGGTATTCCACATGCATCTTCATTTCAAAGCATTTTGTGCATCCCTGCTTGGACTATGACAGATTTCCGAAATATTTGGTATATGTTTTATACTGTGGGTTTGTGGTACATTGTGTTGGCCGGGCAGGAAAACAAGGAAGAAAGAAATGTTTGAGGGTTTAAGAGCGGTTACGACTTGCATGTTCAATCTTCTGAATTATGACATCTTCGGTACCAATGTTTCAGAGGGGCGGGGCACACCGCCTCTTGTTTCTGGTTAGGGCAGAAGAAGTGATATGTGACTGCTAAAAGTGGTAACCACTTACTAAAACATATGGCGTATATGCCACAGGAATACAGTAACGTAGAAAGGAAATAATTTGGAAAAACTGCATGCAACCAAGCTGATTTCGGTAATGACGTCGGCCAAGGACGGGGTTCAGATAGATTTCATTTAAATGTGTCTTTAAACGAGCACGATTTATTTATTTATCTCCCGCTGTCAATATTGTCATATTGTGTCTTGAGGCAACACGAAAAGCAGCAAGACTGTTGTCTTTGATAACACTTGCCGCGAGGCATATGAATAATTAGCACAGACCATTCCACCCCTCAGCAGCCCCAAGGTCATCTGGAGGAAATCCTCTTGTAATTATTCATACTCTTCTCTTGTTAATACCATTAGACTGTTACCGTAACCTAAAACAACCGTGCTGTTTACCTAACGGATGAAGATCTGGGTTCAAGTCCCACCTTCCCACACAATATCACGATGGGTGAAGTCGTGAGTATCATCGTGTTCGGTGTGGCCAACTGGGATCGTTGTCAGATACTTCTGGGCCAAGTGACAAATACTCTTAGGGGTCCTAACAATGCTTAATCCTGAAATGACAATGCAGATAAAGAAAACAAAAAAAAAGTGTTCGACCTAAAATATGAAACACAACCAACCTTTCCGATGCCCTTTGAACGGTGGAGCAACATGCAGATACGTAAAACGGGAGAGTGCCACCAGGTCGTGGCACCGGACAGTGGCGTATCTAGATTTTTGGTACCCGGGGTGAGTTAATCACAACGACCCCCCCCAACAAAAGGACTTTAAAATGAATCATGATTATTCATTGGATTTACTCTTAATTGGCTCAATAATTTAATATTTCTTGAGTGCAGAAAGTCAAAATGTTTTGCTGAAATATTCGATTGGTTGCCCACTGCGCGCTGCCGCCAGTGGCGGCCGCACCACACGCCGCTCTCCCTCACTCCAGCTACGCCACTGTCCACAGGTTCACGTCTCTGCATATACAAAAGCTTAAACAGGTCTTTTAGACCTTCGTCTACACTCCGAGACACATCCTAGTATAATTCGTCACAGTCCACTGACGCTTCATTTGTCCTTTCCAAGTTCAGCACCCGTAACAAATTTCTGATTCAAGATTTTAAGTTTTATATAGTCTATTAAAACTTTCATAATACATAAAATAAAAAAAAAAATTGGCCTATAAATTCTCCATGCTCTGATTGTACAAAAAATCTAAATGTTTACATCATATGCCCTAAGATGTCTGATTTTCGAGAAAATTCGTCACTTCCACGTGACATAAGAGGCTTTTCAGCAGTATTGCCTGTTACGATTGTAATATGCATTGTTTAGTGTGTGCAAGGCACACAGTGGATAGCAGGGCTCAGTTTTAATCGAAAAATCACGGATTACACACACGACCAATTTTGCGACATGCACGGGAATTCGCACTACACTGACATTACCCTGGTCGAAGTCATCCACGCGCTGATGTATTTCCTAGGTTGCAGCAGCATCTCCGCGACGGATAAAGCGTAAAAACTACGCATTTATGAATGCTGGACACCCACAGATGATACGGACACTAGCTAATAAAACTGCCACAATTGCAGATGTGGAAGGATAGATATGCCGAAGTTCAAGCGATATTGTGCGACTATTGGGAGCATCCGAACCGAGGCTCCTCGAAGTACTTCTTCAAAATAAATTGACTCCATAAAATTTCCCGCGGAACTCTTTCCAGTCTACCGCCCTTTGTAGTTACGGTACGTTGTACTACACAGCGTCCATAGTGTGATCGTTTGACACCTTGCGCCACTTGACGATGACCTGTGACTCGGAAACTAAGGGCCTCAGTACAGGTGTTGCATAGTCGTTCGACTTCTATATTTAAAACGGAAACCACACTTAATTGAAAGTCGGATATTCACGCATAATTTGAGTATCTTATAGATCAGTTGGTATAGAATTCGGGGTGGACAACTAACGATTCCAGCTTCGATCTCAGATAAAGTTAGAGAATGCTTTTCATCACATCATTCCAGCCGACAGTGGAGGCCTTGTAGCCCCCCTACGTGTTAGATGTCGGAAATAAAGCGGCTGGATCGTGACGCTTGTCACTCACCTCCGCCTTGGGTCGAGGTTTACATTTCTTATTTCTGTTTTCTTTTTCGTGATGAAGTGTTATACTCTTATGTCTGTTGAAATTGGCCTCTGACGAGCCAAATGTCCATTCCCGGATAAAATAGATTAATGAATATGTAGCGTCGGTGGAACGATACTTTACAAGCAGAAACAAAGTATTCGGAGAATGACAAGTCACAGTGATATTTTGACCACTACGAATGAATAAGTGGGTAATTAATAAATATTTTATTGGAAAGAATAACTACGAAAGAGACTGATGTATATTGGAGGTAATATCCCACAATTTCCACTAGAACAGCGAGCAAAACCACTTAAAATCATAGTATATCCAGTATCCCTACCGGAATTCGAACCTGGTATCTCCCGAATAAATGTCAAAAAGGTTACCGCCTAAACCATTTTCTTCTCGAAATTCCACGAACATCCTTCATAACAACTGTGACGTCAATTTAAGTAGATCTACATATGTAAATAATGATAAAATAAGCTTTAAGATTCCTTACAGAACATGTAAAGCAGAAAAAGATTGATTTTGGAATCTCCTACGACACACCGAAAAGTTTCCTCCATCACTCGGAGAACGCGAACCGCGTTTTGGCAACCATTAATTTAGCTGAGGGATGGATTTTTACGTACCGACTAGGGGTGGTTTGACTCATTGATAAAAGAGGAGGAGCATGCATTTGGCAATTAGAATTGCCTTGCAGATCGTTGCTATAGAAACAACTTCGCAAGGAAGTCGGCTGAGCGTTCGTAAGCATTAAGACACGAGTGGGATTGGAATTCTGCTGGAATGTATAGAGTCTGGCCGTAGGAGAGTTTCTGAAACCGAATTATAAAAATACTGCAAGAGAGGGAGTGGATTAGAGGTGGTGTTTCTACGTCGTCTTGTTGATGAAAGGCATGCCCTACTACTTAAGCTTACAGGAACATCCACAGAACTTCTCCAATATAAACGTTATAATCAGCGCGTAATGAATTCCCCCGGATTTCAACATAATTAATTCCGTCTACCAAAAACAAGTTGCTGTTTCTCACAGACTGGGCTATAAATATGCAAGTTAGTTTACTTTCCAAACGTTTTATTTAATGACCCTCTCGCCTAATGTTATATAGAGAAAGTGAGGGATGAGTGAGTGTGGAGCATTGATGGAATGATGCTGACAGTGGACTACCGAATTACTTTTGTGAAAAACCTGTCCCAGTACCACATTGTCCACCACAAATCCCACGTTAACTGGCCTGGGAGGGAACCCGGTTATCCTGGGTCACGGGTCAGTGACTAAACGTCTTGAGCCGTGGTACAGTCTCTGAACTTAAACACGGGGATTAGCTTCACCTCTTGAAGGTCATTAGCAGAAAGATTCAACGCGTTCTTCCCGCGGCATATGTTTGCTACCGAGCAAAGCAGCTAAAGAGGTAACGCTTCTGAGACTTGTTTACAAGAGCTGCCTGCTTCGAATCTCGGCTGGGACACCGATTAACTTGACTTAGATTGTTAATGATTTCCTCAGATCCTCCAAGCAACTACTTGGCTAGCAGATTAAATTAGGCCACGACAGATTCTTTCCACACGATTTCCAATTCACTACATCCAGTTGCAAGGGGCTACGCAGTCAGTTATTGACAGGGCCCTTAAATAAAGTACGATATTAAAAAACTTCTTTTGTCTATGTCAGCCAGAATTAAACAACATAAGTTAAATCGTGTAATTAAAAAGCACAAAACAAATGTGCAGTAATTATTGTGACTGGATCCCAAAACTCTGGCGCAGTACTGGCACATCCCTTTAACAGCTCTAACTAATGCACATACTGACAAGAAGGTTAAGGAGTAAATTGCATAATAGCTTTGTGTATTTTTTGTTTGGTTCCCTGTAGGAACAGCTAACAGAAATGTTACGTTTGTATTTGCCGCTTTGAATTTCACTATATTTCGTGCAACGATTAATATGTTTTCTTGATTTTGAGAGCTGAGACATCCCCGTTGTGTAGTATAACTATAAAGTAGACACAACTACGAAACTATGAATTTAACTAAGAAACTAAGCTACTGTTTAGCTATACTTTATATGTTTCTTGATTCCACCATTCAGATTTTGCAAAACAGGCACAGGAATTTCCTTTGGTCTGCCACCACTTTTATGCCATTTTACTTATTTCTGAAGCACTTTGATCGATGCTCTTCCTTTGTTGTCCCGGATACGCTGACCGGTCTCCACCCTTAACCCCAACATAAGTCCCAATCGATGTCTGCCCCCAATCAATAGTACTCATCAGCCATTCTTTGATTCTTGCCACCCATTCATAAACTTTCCTCTGGCTCATAAACTTGCCACTGTACAAAACTCGTTTTCGTTTGCAACTGTGACTAGTTTTCACACCCCTCACCGCAAGAGCTGAATCGCTTATCATTTACTGATTTTTGGTACATTCGATCAATGGAACAGCCATGTTGATCATGATATAATTTCTCACTATATATACAGCAATAAACACCGACAGGGTTTAACAAGGAAATGAATATTTGTTGGTTTAATTGCAAGTACAAATTACGAAGCATGCAGTGTTGTGCCCGCTAACACCAGGCTTTTTAAACACAGGGCATAATATTTCAGTAAGCAACTTTCCCGTAGTTACCAAAATTTTAATCTATAAACCCCCCAGTCAAAGACTCTGCGTCTTGCAGGAAAATAAAATGCCAAAAACTTTAAACATACAAACAATCAACCATACAAACATACAAACAAGTTGCTGTAAGAATAGAAGCATCAAAATTACACAATCGCAGAAACTTGTTTCTTCATATGCTTACTCAAGGACAGAAGGAAATCGCTGAAGGAAGCAAGAAGTTTATATAAATTACATTTAGAAACTCAGTTTCTACCTCGTATAAAATACACTGCAGCTCCATTACAAGGACCGTTCTCTTAATGGTGTTTCGAGAAAAATCTATCTTTATTTTGAGCATCGTACTAAACGCTTACATGCACTCAGTGTGTAAACAGCAGTTTTAAAATGTTAAATCACGTGGCACATACAATAAACACGATGTTTGAAGGGTCAAGCTCGGTACACGACCGCAGAAACCACCACATTAACCCTGCTGGTGTAGCAGGTCGCGCTAATGTGAATTTCATAAGATCACATGTTTTACCGCGGACCGAGCAACCGACGGTTACAGAAACCACATAAACTAAACTTTTAGCAGAAGGAACGTTTGTCTTTGAATCCTTCGAAATATCTACTTTTCTTCCTACATTTACAGATGACTCCTGAGTGCAAAAATTACGCTTTTCACCTGCACAGGTAATGTACCGTACGTGAGACAATACACCCGTTGTGAAGTGTCAATCGATCGAGGCGTGTTTCAGAGTAGACCACTAAGGCCAAGGTATGAATGCATGGAGTTATAACTCCATTCCTCCCTACGTTTCACAGTGTGCTGCTGAATTAAGAATGGCAGTACTGTTACCGCACCCATTGCTTGACTTGGCGGCCTGAGAAAGACTGCAGGAATCCCCAGGAAACTAGGTCTTTGCGCTGAGATTCGCACCCCCATACAGTCCATAAGAACAACCTCAGCTGTGACCGTCCGAACTTTTCTATCTTCAGAGCTTTCGATAAGCCGATGTTCTTCAGTCAATGAAGGGATTTCCTACTTCGTCTGGCAGGTAATGTTATGTAAGCGAAATATCCCGCATAGCAGAATAAATTTATCACTAACTGATACAGTGCCAATAAACACGTTACAATATGGGAAGTGTATTACGAATCATATTTACACACGTGTTCTCCGACATGTTTCGGCGAACGTTCGCCATCCTCAGAGAGACCATAACACAAAGAAATACAAGCATAAAATTAAAACAAAGCCAAATATATATATATATATATATATATATATATATACAGTGTATAAATACTAACAACAGCAGCTATAGATATAAAAATACTAAAGTTACATAGCTAATCTGTCCGTGGTTAATATTATTTAACATATTGTTCTTTACGTTGTATGGTTGTGTGTACACACACCCACACACAAGTCGAATGTAGATTCTTCGATTCAAAAAGGATCTGCTCCATTGCAATTTCCATGCATGGAATGGATAATATTAAATTTGCCTCTGTACATGCCACGTATAACTCCATAAATTCTTGCCCTTGAAATTAAATGAAGGTGAATTGCCAGTTTCACGTCTCTGCCAACTTTCTGCAGGTGAAGAGGTCCCAGTACGCACCGAATAGGAGGCTGAGTGGGCTGCAGGGTCGAGCTAGAAGTTTCGGAGAGAAAAACCTGCCGAAAATTATATCACGATTGCTGTTGTTCGGTCATCATAAACTGCGCGCACAGATGTTCAGGTAAAAGTCTTGCGTTTTTACAGTTATTACGAAAGTTGGAATGTTTCGACAAGTTATAGCGAAGAGTTGGTAATGTCAAATTCAACGGAAAATACACTCATCACTATTCGAACTGTTGCACGCAGGCAAGTAGACGGACATGCAGCCGTAATGCAATGAATAGGCGCGTTTTTTAACCTTTTTAGAAGAAAAGCTCCCAAATATACATCTTGCAAAGCAAACAGCTTATCAAAAAAGACACCCTCTTTTTACCTAGGAACCTGTAAAAAGCATAGGAATGGTCTTCCGGGCTGTAACGCGATACACTCTTTTAAGTGGTTACCAAAGTTTCAGGGGATTATATTACCTCGAACTTCAAGTTAAAAGACGTCCGGAACTTTGATACTCTCCTACCAACCACAGTGTTTTATAACCCCCAAAAAAACACAATATACATTTCCGATGAGTAAAGTCTCAAATTGTAAAATATAGACATGGTATATCCTCATATTGTGAATTCAAAGTTAAAATTCCGTAAATTTAATATAATAGGAGATATTTTTATACAGAGTGATTCAGTAGAACAGTCAACATTTTGGGATGAGTTAGTATCGGTCATTGCGAGAAAAAAAGTCAATATGAACACGTGTCAAATTCTGGATGTTTACCGAGATACAACACTTTGGGGGTAAATATATATAAGTAATGTAAGTTATAAAAAAGAAACATACATGACTTATTGTTAATTTAATTTTAATCTTGATTTAATGTTTAAAAGACAAATCTGCAACACAAAAACAACAAATCTGTAACAGTTCAGAATAATTTTCGAAAATACCAACGTCAACCTCATTCAATGCATCTAAACGCTGTGTGCGGAGATCGCCCCATGTTGTTCGTCTGAATTAATCTTCACGTTTCTTTATGCTGGCAGCAGAATCCAGAATACGAGTGAGCAATTCGTCTCGTGTATCCACATTTCTTCAGTAAACTTCGCTCTTCATCCAACCCCACAAACAGAAATCTAACGAAGTTTCCTCTGCTGGACATTCAAACAACTCTGCATCGGTAACCATTCCAAATTACACACACACACACACAGTCATATGAGATTATCCCCCCCCTTCCTACCCCCCCCCCCATCCCCCAATGACCTATGCCATCACCTACCAAAATACTGACCTTTCGTCTCGAATCACTCTCTATGATACATAAACACAGCCAAGGCACATTCATCTCTCTTTACGTATCTGAACATGCGGTTATGACCACAAACAGAAGATGACGGCGCAAAACATGGTCGAGTCGATATTACAGTGTACGGCTTTGATAAAAGACAATCCACAAAGTAGCAGCACTTTTAGTTCGTATTCTTATCGTTTTATTATCCTTAGTGGCTTAGTGTCATACATATGTTATCGTCTTCAGAGGCTTGACAAGTTACTGACGACAGGTATTATTGACGAATTCCTCTTTCAGAATTCAACGAGATGTATGCCACCAAACGTCCACAAACCTATATTATTTATAACTTTGATTATTAATATTGATATTAATGATAAGGAAGCGCTCTTCTTGTTAACGCGAACAGACAACAAAGGCTAAGCTGGCGGTCGGGCTGTTAATATAGAAGCAATACAACAGATCACGTAATGACCCGAGTCAGATAGCTGTGAGCCCTCAATACGTTTTCCGTGAACCAAATGACGGTCCAGAGGTTATTACACCAAGCCAGGTTCGTGAGAATATTGCTGGGGAACCATGGAATTAAAATCATCTCCCCTTTCCTCATCTATCTTAATCGCCTACGCGGCATCAGATAGCCAGCCGCCACTAAAATTGCCGTCCCGTGTTCTGTGTTGGAATCCTGATCATCTGATTGAGTATTCATAATTGTTCCAGGAATTATGTTTCTACTGAAGAGCTGCATTGTTTCATAAAGTTGTTGGCTCCTTCTGTCGTGTATAACAAGGCTGTATTTACATAGCGCACGAATTAACTGGAGCGTCAAACAGAAGGAATTATAAGAGGCAGCCTTGAGCGTTTTTCGTGAGAAGTTAAAATAATTTTACGTGTTTATTCAGATTAGTTCGATTAGAAAAACTACATGACTTCATTTAGCCCTTTAAAGACTACGGTTAGCCCAAATTTTACATAAAGATTCAGTACGAACCGCGCTGTGAACACAGTCTCGGTTATAAAAGCAATTAGTTTAATACCACACCGGGAAATTATCGCTCTTTCTTCAAAGATCCATTCAACATGAACACACCGTGCGCGCAAAATGTAGAATTCATTAATGTCAAAGTTGGTGGTACATATATTAACCACAAAGATTTAAAGGGTTAAAAATGTACTTTAAGCATAAAGACCCTTTTTCAAACACGCAGACCTATTTAATTCGCGATGAAAGAAAATTCAAACAATTACTGTCGCTAAAAATAGACCGGAAAACTTCGCTAGTTTTCTGAAGAAATGTTTATACTTTAATGTAGGCCTACTAGGCAGGAAATGCTCCCACCTATATACAGCTTAGTAATTTGTAAACACGTCTAAAACTGTAAAACATAGTGACAAAGTGTACTGAACATAAGCTTTGTTTCATGTCTCACTAGAACGCTTGTTTTTAACATTTTTCGTGCATATAAATATTTATTGTTTTATGCTCGAGTTGTAAGCAGAAACGCACGTAAATGCTCGTGTAACATCCGCCAGCTTTTTCTGATTTTAAACAAATTGACAGATATTGAAGCCATCTCAGAAAAGTTCCCAGCATCCAGTTCCATTAACATCTGCTCAGCTGTTCTTACGTTCTTATACACAGAAAAGGTATCGAGGAACATCTTTGCAAGTTTTGAGAATTTCATTGCAAGAGGAACACGAGTTTCTATATAATATAAAGAATAAGATAAAGGCAGATGTAAATGTTTCCTTGTGCACGACATTAAGGCATAATGGTACATGGATACACAGTTCCACCCATACTTTGCCTTAGGTACATGGTAGTTAGCGGTCCGTCACATTCAAGTCCAGGGTGCTTTTCTTACCAGGGTAAATGGTAAAAAGTTAAAGGTCCCCTAGGACAGGCCAGGAAGGCTCAAGGGGGGAGATGTATAGCTCTACTCTTTCCTTAACCTCGGTGCTGCTTGGGGCGGATGGTTAACGCCACTCTCCCGCCACTTTACCCCCGGGAAAGAGCCGGCATCCATTGTATAAGAGGCTGGGTGGGCCCCAGGGCCGGTCTGGACGGGTATGGAAAATATTTGTAGTGCCAGGTACATTCTGATCAATAAAAATCAAGCGACGTGAAATTTCGTACGTCCCGCTCCGCAACTGACCTGCCGTGCAGTTGCTGTCATAACTCGAGTCGTTTTACTTTCCCTGTATTTGTGCATTCGTGATGTTTCTCTGTCTTCCATTTATTACAATCAATCATGCCGCTATATATTAACCAAAGACACCAATACATTTGCTTAATTTGAAGTTAAAACATGAATTAAACTTCGTTAATTTTCCCAGGCCTACGTAGCTCTGCTTCCAGGGTTGGATGAGACGAAAGGGTTGTTCTCACAGGTAGCGGACGTAGCCGAGCCAGTTAACACCTGCCAGCAATACTCTTCAGAAACAAACTACGTTGGTTCGAGCCACGGAATCGGCATTTTTTCTTTTTGGGTATGTTTTGTACTCACAAAAACTCAATTAAAGTGTGCAGCAACACATCCATAATTTAATTATATGTTTCAGAAGTTATCTTTGCTCCAATGGCAGGGCTAAATATGCGAGTGACGCAGATATTTCTGTTATTTTTCCGAAATTCTTTTTTATTTGTTTACCGACATTCTGATTTAGAGGGTTTGTGTTCGAATGGAACTTAAACTAGGCATGTGGATCTCGTTGGTGCTTGCGGGTCACGAGATCTGACATTGGGCTGCACTATTTGAAACATTTACGGAAAGGATTTGTTGAGTGTATTGTGGGTGTGCTTGGGAAGTAAATGTGAACCGAGGGTGGTTTTTACTCTCGCCTTCTTTCAGGGGCGGGGTAGGATGGGGTGGGGGGAGTGAAGTACTGTTGGAACAGGTGCAGCTCAATTTTAGCTTTCGAAAGAAGTTGATTTCCCCCCCCCCCCCCCCCCCCCCCCCCCCTCCTGCGTTCGACGCCACTACCCTACTCGAATGTGTTGGAGATGTGTCAATCTCTCTCACCCGCTTGTCCGG
>Ga0123355_10001696_pt1 | contig 30638 bp, 12 predicted proteins | sample TergutEmb28metaG_3_FD_89872 | JGI IMG/M metagenome (GOLD analysis project Ga0123355, IMG submission 89872) | Embiratermes neotenicus P1 segment gut microbial communities from Petit-Saut dam, French Guiana - Emb289 P1 | ecosystem: Host-associated > Arthropoda: Insects > Digestive system > Gut ... | reverse complement strand
TTTGTAGCAATCGGTGGTTGGTACATTTTGTACTGGGTTGTTCCTCTGAAAGGAGGAGCATGATAGTAATTGAAATCATCGTAATTATTCTTTGGGTTCTATCCGATGTTCAGTTCGTGGCTTATTTCTACTATAACACGTAGAAACGCCACACCTTAATGTCAAGGCATGGCGCTTCTATCGACTTAAAATCGAATTGAGGAGCGACCATCAGAGCATGAGACCACTCGATTGCTTTCACCTTAACATAAACTGTATTCAATTGTCAATATAAATTGCGCTGATTACTGATTTGAGTAACTGATTTGGTCGAGTAATCACTGGGTTTTCTTCTTTCTCGGTGGTTAAGGCACATTTTGTGTTTTAACCACTTTTGCGTGTTGCGAGATTCGCGGGATGTTGTGGACTCGCGGACGAACGCAGTTCGTCCCTCGCTGTGCAAGACAGATGAACCATCCCCTTGTCTTCTAAGTGATTTGGGGTGTTTCGTTTTTGTTATTTGAGGCGTTTCATTTAAGTGATTTGGGATGATGTAGCAGTTAATGTAGCAGCAGGGCGACCGAGGACGGTCGCCCCTACGAGAATCTGTGGTGCTAAAACACAGAAAACTTACACTACCAAACCTTCAAAACAACTGCTTCCCATGGAGATAGGCTGCCGTCATAGGTTTTGCGACCGATGTTTGTAACAGCTACTGTGCCTACCATGCTTCCTTCAAAGGGTATTGTTACCGAGTCGCTTGAGAAGTTCAATATTACCGTATATTGCTCGACTCCGTGTGTCGTTCGTGTATATGCAATTACTTTTTTGTCCGAATAGACAGGTGCAAAATCACCATATTTAAACGTCTCACTTGATGCACGAAGTCTAATCAAATTTCTGTAATAATTATATATGGAACCTGCTCTTTGCCTTTGCTCCTCATAATTGATGTTTACATAATTCTTGTTTATCCCTAGCCATGGCTCGCCGGTCGTGAATCCTGCACCCGGTCCTGCATTCCATTGCATGGGTGTGCGAGAATTATCGCGAGAGCACGGCATAATCCATTTTTTTCGTAGAAACTCAGGCACCCTGACAGAACGAAGAAGCTCATCAACACCCAATGTTTCCAAATCATCAATTTGTGACATTTCGGTAAAATCGAAATTCGTCATGCCGATTTCTTGACCTTGATACATAAACATGCTGCCACGCATGGTAAATTGCATAGTCGCAAGCAATTTAGCACTACGCTCCCAATACTCACCATCATTACCATAATGGGAAACTATACGTGGTTGGTCGTGGCTTTCAAGATAAAATGCATTCCAGTCGAGTCCTTGCTGCCATTTTGTCAACACCTTCAACAGCTTGTCTGCTCTGAATTTTTTTGGCATATATTTTTCCACTACTCTATCAACTTGTAGATGGTCAAAATAAAACACCATATCCAGTTCATTACGGTCAGTGTCTGATAGCATTTTAGCATCCCGCAGGTTGACCAAAGCCGACTCCCCTACTGTGAAACAATCGTAATGGTCAAGCACGTCACGCTTTAGCTCCCGCAATATCTCATGGATACCTTCCTGAGATACAAAGTGCTCTCTGCCACAAACTGCAAGACGGTGTATTCCGTCATCAAACGATGTTTTCCAGATTAGATTTATCACATCACAACGGAAGCCTGCTGCCCCTTTTTCGAGCCAAAAGCGCATTATTTTCTTGACTTCTTCAATGACTTTTGGATTACGAAAATTTAAGTCAGGTTGTTTTTCATGGAAGAGATGCAAATAATATTCTTCGCTCTCAGGGTCAAATGTCCATGCACTTTCTGCAAAGAACGTTGTCCAATTGTTTGGTGGATTTCCATCTTCGTCTGCCGGTTTCCAAATGTAATAGTCGCGAAACAGGCTATCTTTGTTGCGACTGTGAACAAACCACTCGTGCTCATCCGATGTATGATTTATAACGAGATCCATTATTATCTTGATATCACGCCTCGCTGCTTCCGCAAACAGCTGCTCCATATCAGCCATTGTTCCAAACTTTGGATTAATATCACGATAATCACTAATATCATAACCATTATCAATATCCGGCGATTTGTACACCGGGGACAACCATATGATTCCCACACCAAGTTCTCTTAGCTCGTCAAGTCGCGATATGATTCCCGGAATATCACCAATTCCATCCCCGTTCGAGTCTTGAAAGCTACGAGGATATATTTGATAGACAACTCTTTCTTTCCACCAGTTACTCATTAATGAATCCTTTCGTTTCTGTAAATCTTGATTTCATAATTGCCACAAACTGTATCTCAGTATAGCAGAAAGGAGCAGCTTGCACTACTCCTTTTTGATTATTCTTGTGTACAAAGTGTATTTTCTTACTTAAACGGATTCTCCTCCGGGTATGGTAGCGATGCAGGTTGGTTGTATGATATTTTTGGTACTCCCAAGAATTTGAACACTTCGTAGATGGCTTTTCCGTGATGTCCGAATGCAACTGCACCGTGATGGGGGTAGCGGTCTCCTACTAATACGTGACGATAGAAGCGTCCCATTTCTTTTATTGCGAAAATACCGATCCCACCGAATGAACGAGTTGCTACAGGCAATACTTCACCATTTGCAATATAAGCTGTTAGACCGCCTTCGGCTGTGCCTTGTACACGATAGAATGTGATTTTCCCGGGCTTAATATCTCCTTCTAGTGTACCTCTTGTTATATCAGGCTCTTTGTCTTTTTCCAACAAGCGATGCATTATAAGCTGATGCTTGAGCTCGCCTTTTGTTAGTTGACACATTGGCGTATTTCCGCAGTGGAAGCCCATGAATGTGTCTGTGAGAGTGTAATCGAATTTGCCTTTGATATCTTGCTCATACATATCTGCAGGAACTGAGTTGTTAATATCAAGCAATGTAACCGGTGTAGCACTTACACATGTGCCAATGTATTCAGAAAGCACACCATAAATATCAACTTCACATGAAACCGGAATACCACGTGCTGCCATGCGGCTATTTACGTAGCACGGTACAAAGCCAAACTCTGTTTGGAATGCAGGCCAGCATTTGTTTGCAAATGCAACGTACTCACAGCTACCTTTATTTTTCTCTGCCAAATCGAGAAGTGTAACTTCAAATTGTGCAAGCTTTGGAAGTATTCCAGCCATTTTGTTGCCGTCACCGAGTTCACGTTCCATATCGGCAATGACTTCTGGAATACGTGGATCGTCTTTATGCTTGTTAAATGCAACCAATAGATCGAGCTCTGAGTTCTCTTGTATTTCTACACCCATGTTGAAAAGTTGCTTTATCGGAGCATTACATGCCATAAAGTCTTGTGGACGAGGTCCGTATGAAAGTATTTTTAACTTGCTCACACCGATTAGTGCACGAGCAATCGGAATAAATTCTGCAATCATTTCTGCGATTTCACTTGCTGTACCAACCGGATATTCCGGAATATACGCTTTTAGATTGCGCAAGCCGAGGTTATAGGAACAGTTGAGCATTCCGCAGTATGCATCACCGCGTCCATTTATTAGTTTGTCTGCTGCATCTTCTGCAGCTGCAACAAACATTGTTGGACCACAAAAATGTTTTGCAAGCAATGTTTCCGGTGTTTCAGGACCAAAGTTGCCAAGAAATACCACAAGAGCATTGACGCCAGCTGCTTTCACATCAGCAGCTGCTTTTAGCATGTCGTTTTCATTTTCTACAGTAATTTTACATTCGTAAATGTCACCACAAGCTGCAACTATAGCTTCGCGGCGTGCTCCTGAGAGCTCAATTGGGAAACAGTCTCGAGATACGGAAATAATACCTAGCTTTACGTTTGGAATGTTTATCATAATGACCAACCTTTCACTTATTTATTTTTGACCGTAGTATGCGTTTTTGCCATGTTTGCGTAGATAATGTTTATCAAGCAACTCATTTTGCATTGATTTTATATCATTATTTAGCATTATATCATGCCACGCCATAAATGCAATCTCTTCTAACACAACAGCATTGTGCACCGCTTCTGATGCATCCTTGCCCCATGTGAACGGACCATGACTGTATACCAGTACTGCCGGAACGGCATCAGGATCTATATCTTTAAACCGCTCAATTATTACATTGCCCGTCTCTGCCTCATACTCTCCGGCAATTTCTTCCGGTGTCATTTTTCGAGTACAGGGAATTTCTCCGTAGAAATAATCAGCATGGGTTGTGCCTAGAGCAGGAACGCCTTTGCCTAATTGTGAAAATATCGTCGCCCATCGACTATGAGTATGAACAACCCCACCGATATTCGGAAATGCTCTATAAAGTGCTAAGTGCGTTGCTGTATCCGACGACGGCGAAAGGTTGCCATCAACAACTTTCCCTGTGCTTAACTCAACAACAACCATATGCTCTGCTGTCATTCCATCATACTCTACACCGGATGGCTTTATTACAACAAGACCTTTTTCACGGTCAATCCCGGAAACATTGCCCCACGTGAATGTGATAAGTCCATGTTTCGGAAGTTGTAAGTTTGCTTCCAATACTTGTTCTTTTAGTTCTTTTAACATATCTGTTATCGCCCTCTATAAGTTCTCAACAGCCGCACGTTCTACATGAAGTGCTGCCCTATAACGTTCGAGATAGACATTAAATCCATCAACATCTGATGAATCAGGTTCTATTATACTTACTTTTGAATCTGCAAATATTTTTTCATTTAAGAAGTCTTCCAAGGTTTCATTGCCATCTTTCACCACAGAGTATGCGGCAAGCAACGCAACACCCCATGCTCCACCATCACCGGCAGTTTCCATGACCGCAACAGGTATGTTCAACGCTCCTGCCATCAGCTTTTGACCAACAACTGCAGTTTTGAAGAATCCGCCATGTCCGACGATTTTTGAAAGTTCTATTTCTTCTTCCACTATCAGCGGCTCTATGCCTATTCTGACCGTTGCAACTGTGGATAAAAGTAGTGTACGCATAAAATTTTCAACAGTAAATTTACTATCAGGAGTTCTCGCGACTAAGGGGCGCCCCTCGCTAAACCCTGTTCTATATTCACCTGCAAGATAATTTACAGATACCAATCCTCCGGCATCACTATCTCCCTTAAGCGCGGCATTATATAAAGTGCGATATAGCTCTGTCATATCAGGATTTTTGCCCATCTGTGTCAACATATCGGCAAACATATTCATCCAGCCATCAAGATCACCCGTACCATTTATACAATGCACCATTACTGCCGGCTTGCCTGATGGAGATGCCAGAATATCGATATCTTTATGGAACTTTTTCAATGCGTCTTCAAGTACGAGGATAGCGAAAATCGATGTGCCCGCTGAGATATTGCCCGTACCCGGTACTATTGTATTTGTCGCAACCATACCTGTCCCTGCATCGCCTTCCGGCGGACAGAGAGGTACGCCCGGTTTTATATTTCCTGTTGGATCAAGCAGTTTTGCACCTTCTTCTGTCAGGTAACCAGCATTTTCACCTGCAACAAGCACTTTCGGAAGCACATCGGTAATCTTCCAAGGCAGGTTGTATTCAGCAACAAGTTCCTCATACTGCTTAACCTTGTTTAGATCATAATATCCTGTATTATTATCAAGGGGGAACATGCCTGAAGCTTCACCAGTACCAACGACATTTTCTCCGGTCAGTTTATAGTGAATGTATCCTGCCAGAGTTGTTAGATATTTCACATCATTTATATGTGACTCTTTCGCGCTCACAGCATGGTATATATGTGCTATACTCCAACGCTGCGGGATTTTAAACTTGAATAAATCTGTCAGGCGATTCGCCGCCACTTCAGTCATTGTATTACGCCATGTACGGAAATCTGTGAGTTGGTTATAGTCCTTATCAAACACGAGATAGCCATGCATCATAGCCGAGACACCCATGCCGCCTATTTCCGGCATATATCCGTTATGCTTCTCGCGATAATCTGCAAAAAGCAATGTCAAACTTTCTCTTATCCCATGCCACGCATCCTCAAGTCGATATGTCCACACTGAGTTTTCAAACCGATTTTCCCAGTCGAAACCACCGGATGCCAGAGGTTTTCCGCTTTGATCAATGGCCACAGCTTTTATTCGCGTTGAGCCAAGTTCTATTCCAAGAAATACTTTCATTTTCTACTCCTTTGAACAATTTAGTAATCTAATTCTTCATTCCAGTCATTACAATACCCTCTACAAGGTACTTTTGTCCAATAATATATATTATTACACCTGGAATTATTGCAAGGACAGCTGCAACCATCGTGTAGTTCCATACCGTTCCGAAAGAGCCGGAGAATACACGCAAGCCAATTGCCATTGTTGCCATGCTTTGATCACCACCGAGATATATCATTTGTGTTAAAAGATCGTTCCAGATTAGCATGAAAATGAATATTGCGACAACCATTATAGCTGGCTTTACTGCCGGGAATATTATGAACCATAATATTCGAAGTCTGCCTGCTCCATCAATCATTGCTGCTTCATCCAACTCACGTGGTATAGTCAACATAAATTGACGCATTAGGAAAATATTAAATGCACCTCCACCGCAGATCCATGGAATAATGAGCGGTAAGAAAGAGTTTGTTACACCCAAGAAACTTGTCCAAACTATAAATATTGGTATAAGTGTGACCATTGGCGGTAATAACATCGACGCTATACATAATCCAAAGACAAATTTCTTTCCACGGAAGCGTAAGCGAGCAAAGGAATATCCACATAGGACTGCCGTCCCGGTTCCCAAAACAACCGCGGGAACTGCTATAATCATTGTGTTGCGTAGATACAAGAAGAAATGGAATCTCTCCAACGCATTACGGTAATTTTCGAATAACCAACGATTTGGGAAAAACGCCATTGATCCGACTTCAGTCAATGTCATAAGTGATGATCTTATAATCCACCACATTGGAAAGAGAACAATCACAGAAAGAACCGACAATATTCCAAAATAAATAACTGTGTCTACTTTTCTGTTATTTATTCGAGATCCTATTGTCAACAAAAGTGGAATAGCAATAATCGCTATTGTTGACCATGCCAAAGTGTAGCCAAGTGTGCTTGCAGTAAAGAAGAAAAACGCAAGTGTAAAGATAATTCCTACGACACCCAATATACTCAGTAAGTACGCTTTTTTCCTATCTGTTGAACCAATGAAACTGAACACTCCCGACACAAGCATGAACGCACCGTATACAAGTGCGAATATAAAGTATGTGTCAATCGCACGACCACTTGGTAAGAGCATTGCCTTGTCTTCGTCTGCATGTTCTTCCACAAGTTCTAACGCATAAATTGAAGCTTCCAACTCATTAGCTACTGTATCAATCTCAATTTGAGTTTCTGCACCATCTGCTGCAAGTATCCTTGCTCTACGCAGAGCTCCTTGCAATTCCTCCCATGATTCAGGTGTCCAAATCGGCTCAGGTGACGATTCACCGGTTACCGGATCCATTACCTCAACTGTTGATGGAATTGCCATGGCGTCCGCAATAGTCGCTTCTAAGAATATCGTTCCTGTTATATCTGCTCCTAAAAGTCCGGAAATCCCAAACGCAAAGACAAGCAGTGCAAGAATTAAGAGAAATATACTCGCCAATTTCAAAACACTTTTGCCGCGAACCGGAACGGTTCTTTTGTGTTCGCCGTGTTCATGTTTAATCAATGATGTCATCTTGCGTCACCTCCCTCGTAGAAGAGCCAGGATTTTGACGTTGCAAATAGCACTGCCGTAAAGAATCCTACTAAGATAAAGAATATGAATGCAATTGCATTAGCACGACCCATAAAGCTGTTCATAAAGCCTTCACGGTACATTATGAATGTCATAAAGAGGTACGATTCTTGCATAACTGCGCGCCCAGCCGAACCTCCTTGACCCATTATCATTGAAGGAACAAAAACTTGCATGTGTGTGACTAAACTCATTAGCATATTGTAGAAAATGATTGGAGTCATACACGGAATGGTTATATTCCAAAATCTTTGCCATGCATTAGCTCCGTCAACTTCTGCCGCTTCTTGATATGTTCTCGGTACATTGCCGAGACCTGCCATTTTTATAACAATAATATTTCCGCTTGCCCAAACAGCGATAATTGCGAGAGCAGGAATAATTGTTGCGTCGGTATTTAGGAAATGCGTTCTTTCTCCACCAAACATATTTACAATACTATTGATTGGTCCTTGCCATGAATATAGCAATCTCCAAACTGTAAATGATGCAACTACAGGAATTATGAAGGGGAGGTAAAATATTGTTCTAAAAACTGATCGTCCTGGCATCTTGCGATTTAGCAGCAACGCAATAACCATAGAGTAAAACATTCCCAATACGACTGTGAGGAATGCATAAATTATAGTTACTCGTATTGATGGCCAAAAGAAAAAGTTTTCTGTAAATAGATGTATGTAATTAACAAATCCACCAAATACCGGAGCACCCGGAATCCGCCAATCAAACAACGATAGTCCAAATACTGAGGCGAGTGGTATATATGTTACAAGAGTAAGCCCCAAGAAAGCTGGAATCAAAAACACTTTTGCAGCTCTGGCCTCAGCCCTGTCGGCTCTGCCTAAGCGAAAGTCATTTTGCGCCGAGCCTCGTAACAACATTATTGTTGGGATATATGATAATATCGAAAACCAAATAAACGAAAAACCATCAATTGCAAAAATCGTAAAGGCTGTTATTGGAATTACGATCCAAAGATCAATTTTTCCGAGTAACCCTAATAATGCTGCTCTTTCTTTGCTTCCGCTATTAATCCATGACATGATTGCTATAATCAATCTGAATAATGCAAAAGCAATCAAAAAGTAGAGAAACATTGGCATAAAGCCATATGGATTCTCAACACATATACTACATCTTATCAGTCTACCACAGTAAGTTCCCATTGATAATAGGTGAGTTTGAAATGCTTGCGCATATACAAAACGAGCTGGTCTCATTGACTCTAATAAGCCAGAGCCGGTTATTCCAAGAACGCTCACCATTGCGGTTATTCCTACAAAAATAAAGTATATAATTCCTGTTATTCTAAGTAATCCTTTTGCCGGCGCATCCATAGCATACACCCTTTCTATTCGAGGCATTGTGTACATTTTATCGCACATTATACATATAGTACAGTAGATTGTGAAAACTTTAAAATAGCGCCCGGCCCGATCTGTTCGAGCGGGCGCTATTTTCTGCTAGTTAGTACCGTTGTTTAAAGTTGTTTTAACCTGCATTTGCTGCTCTTAGAGCATCCATGCCGCCCTCAATTGCTTCTTCTGCTGATTGAGAACCATCCCACACAGGAGCTAGAACTGTGCCAAGCACATCTAGAAATACGTCCATGTTAGGTATTGTGTACCAAGCTGCTGATTGAACAACCGGTGATAATGATGCTTCGATAACTGCTGAACGGTAGTCATCAAACGGCGGGAAGTTGTCATTGCCTGCTGCACGTCCAGGATAGTCATTGTCTGCCCAACGACGCATTAAAGCTTCGTCATGATACCATGCTGAGAAGATTGGCATCCAAATTCCGGTTTCGACTGTATTCCATGCATTTTCAGGCTGTGCATACCATGCAAGCCAGATACTTGCAGCAACAGGATGTTCTGTGGTTGCAAATAATACATTTGGTCCTGCTGTAGCAATTGTTCCTTGACCATCCATGCGTGGTAATACACCAACATTGAAGTTAAGACCATGATCTCTTCTTGCTCCACCGAGCCACACACCAAATGACCATGTGCCGTTAACTGCCATTGCTGTATCTTCAACTAGCCATGTGCTGATGTAGCCTTCGTTTGTTCCGAATTGTGGAGATACACCGTGTACGAGGTGAAGATCTGCCATTCTTTGAATTGCATCAACAGCTGCATCATTGTCAATTATGACGTTACCATTTGCATCAAACCATGATGTACCGTTGGCACGTGCCCAAGCTTCAAGCATCCATGTTGCATTATATTGGCGGAAACCGTATTGTACAACATTGCTGCTGTCAAAACCTGCATCATGTGCATCTCTGCCCGCAGAGTCAAGTGTCAGAGATTTTGCTGCATCTAGGAACTCTTCCCATGTCCATGCTGTGTCCCAAGATTTTGGTGGTGTATCAATACCTGCTTCTTCGAACTTGTCAACATCATAGAACAGTGCAACAATGTTATTACACACTGAGTATGCAAGCGCTTGGCCATTATGTGTAAATGCAAGGTGTGGTAGCGGAGTATCGCCAACTGCTTCTTCAATGGCATTAACATCAATAGCTAATAGTGCGCCACGCTCGGCCCAACCTATAACTTGTGGCTCTGCCATGATTGCTGTATCCGGCAATGTTCCGGCCGCTGCCATTGTGTTCATCCATGTTTCGTACTCGCCACGATCTATTTGGATGGCTTCAACAGTAATCCATGGAAACTCGTCTTGGAATCTTTCGATTGTTGCAAGCAAAACTTCATGCTCTGAGTCTGATCCCCAGTGTGCGTAACTAATCGTTACAGCTTCTTCGTCTTCTACTTCTTCAAGGTCAGGCATTACTATTGCCGGTGGCTCTTCCGGTTCTGGGGTTGGTTCTGGAGTTGCTTCTACCACATCTTCTGGCGGGTCTGCAGGGGTCTCTTCTGCGGCGCAAGCCACTATGCCTGCAATCATAATGAGGCATAACAATAGTCCGAGGATACGCTTTAGGTTTTTCATTACTTTTCTCCTTACATAATATGATTTTTATTTTAATTTGCGTCGTTTACACAAATTTTGACTGAGTAGAGTTCCGTTAGAATGATAATGCTGCTTCGTCTCCGGCGTTCACTGTTGCCGACTTGTCGTAGACATTGAACTTTAATTCTTTGTCAGAAAGATTTTTGACCGTTACTGTGTCCTTCGTCACTGTGACTCCGATTTTTTGCCCTTGCCAAATTATTTGATATGACAGGGTTTTAATTTGTTCCGGTATACAAGGCTTGAACATCAACGTGTCAGAGCTCAGTGCATTTACCAGACCACCAAAACCATGAACAACCTCTTGCCACATACCGCCGACATTGGCAAAATGTATACCATCAGACGCTCTTGGACGTAAACCAAAGTCTATATCAACAGATTTGAGCCAGTTTTCATATGCCAAATCCGGACGCCCCATATATGCTGCAACTATTGCATTATGGCATATTGAGTTGGACGAATCGTGTATCGTATATGGATTATAGTACTCAAACGAGGCTATCATTTCTTCTTTTGTAAACGCCTCTGTGTATAATCCCATTAGTGCAATAACGTCAGATTGTTTAAGACACTTGGCGCGATATTTCAGTTCCTGTGTCGTATAAAATCCGAACTGCTTGTTTTTGTCTTTCCATAATCCTTCAATATCAATTTCACAAAACATCGTATCAAAATCATCACATTGCCAGATTATATTGCGCTCTTCATCTTTTGGAATTGGAAGGCCATCGGCAATTTCATTGAATAATTTCAATTCTTTTTCGTCAAATCCAATTTTCTTGCTTACTTTTTTGTATAATTCAGGTTCATCTGCTTTACACATATTTACAACTTTTTCTGCAAGTCGCAGGTTTTCACGAACAACGAAATTCGTATATGCATTGTTATTTGTAATTGGCTTATACTCATCCGGTCCCATAACTCCGAGAATGTGATATCCCGGGCGACCTTTTAACTTATCAACACGTGTTGTCCAATATCTGGACGTTTCAAGGATTATTTCAAGACCGCAATTGTACAGAAAGTCTTTATCATTCGTGTTGAGATAGTAATGCCAAAATCCAACAACTATATCGGCAGTAATATGAATCTCATGGTCAGCATATTCGAACAATGAGCACACCTCATTACCGTAACGATCTGTCTGCCATGGATATCTTGCACCGTTGTAATTATGAGCTTTTGCACTGCGTCTAGCACCATCTAGGATGCCATAACGATACAGCCCCGTCATTTTTGCGAGTGCCGGTTGTGTATAGATGTAGAATGGTTGGAAAAATATTTCCATATCCCAACATACTGAGCCCAGATACATCTCACTCGTCGAGCCTTTGGCACAATTAAGTGCACGTGGATCTGTAGAGCGAGCACGGAACAAATGATAAATTGATTGTCTTATAGCACGTTGACTGTTGTAGTGTTCCGGGTCGTTAGATTCAATTTGAATGTCTGACATTTCCCAATTTTTAGCCCAACGAGCAGTATGTGCAGTGTGGAGTGCGTCTGCTCCTTTGTCAATAGCAGTATTTATCATTCTGATACCATCATCTAGTAGTGACTCACTATCAAAGTACAGGCTTGCTGCTTGTGCTGATACTTTAAGCGCTTTTGCTTCTTTTCCTTTTTCCAAAGTAAAAGAAAGACTTGAGCTTATGCGGCGATCGTTACGTTCAATTGAGTGATGGTAAGTTTTATCACATACAAGGCGACTGACTGTAACAATTCTATCGTTGAGATTGCCGGTAACATCAGAATAGATAACACGGTCTGCTGCAAATCCGATTGCACGGCTCGTAAACTTATCATAACCATTAGTGCGCGTGTCGTTATCAATATAGCTTTTTAACTCAATGTCAACATCTCCTGAGAGCGCTGTAATGTTCAGCTCTTGCACGCAGACAAATCTGTCCTCTGGATTCATATAACGTTTAAACAGTAGATTTAGCTTCTTTCCTGCTGTTGTTTTCCACACAAATGTTCTGTATAGTGTGGCTGTTTGCATATCAAGCCAACGACTGTAGCCTGTGATATCACAGTTTTCCATATCTAGTCGCTCGTTGTCAGCATGCACTTCTAAACCAAGCATGTACGGAAGATTAATTACGCCAACATTCCAGTTCGGATGTTTGCCTTGTACCAAAGGTATGAATGTTCCCCAACGGCTCTTTTTTGTTGGAACAACTTCAAGTGAAACGTTCATTGCTTTACGATCATAGGATATGTTTTGCTCATCGTCAGTAAATCCCTCGTCAAAGCTTGAGCGAGTGGTCAAAAAGCCTGTTCCTAACGCCATAATTGATTCATTGTGGCGAACACGAGTTACATCAAACTCGTCCTCTATAACACACCAGTTGGGATCTCTCTTATAATTGTCTATGTACATGGAAAACCTCCAAATTAATATATTTTCTTCCTAACTTTATTACGAATGTTTCTCTTCAATACGCTTGTAAACGTCCTCAAGTGTACCTTTGAATGGACCGTATGTTTCCATTTTTATTGAAACAAGTGCCGCTGCAAATTTTAGTGATGTTGGTACATCGTGTTTAAGTCTCCAGCTTTGGTAAGCAGCAAATGTTGTATCGCCACGACCTGTGCGCCCAATTACACTATTGTTTGAGAATTTTTCATAATACGTTACGCCGTCTTTTCTCGCAAGCACTCCATCTGATTTTGTTGCTACTATTTCTGAGCAACCCCATGATGCGATAATTTCTGTTGCTTTTTCCAGGTCTTCAGTTCCTGTTAGAACACGAGCTTCAACAATGTCGATTTTCAACATGTCCATTTTAGATACGATTTCTTTTTTATCTTTAACATCACCGAAGTTTATTTCTTTTGTCACAGGTGTTATCTGCCTAACAAAGCTCTGCATGTCTGTTGATAATTTATATCCGCGAGCTTTAAGTCCATCAATAAGTGCCATGTCAAACTCTGAGTCTGAAATTCCACCTAGATGATAATATTCCGATTCCAATTCAGGAATATCCTCGATTTTTATAAGCCCGGCTGTTTTCATAAGTGTAATGTCGCGCTCGTCAACATTTTCTGATTTGTGAATGACTCTGGAGTATGTTGTACAATCAGCCGGAATTATAAATACGTCTACACCCAAATCTTTCATCGGCTGTGTTATGTTTTCCTCTTTTGGATCCATCTTCACGACCGCTGCCGTTTTTATTCCGATTCTCGCAGAAACCATAGCTCCACAGAGAACTGCACTACCCGGCGCAATTATTTTTTCTTCACCAAATGGGTGAACCTCATCATATGCCATGTGCCCTATAAAAGTAATTCCATATTTACTCATTGATCTCATTTCTCCTTCAGTTAATGAATTTTTCATTTATATTCGTTTAGCTATAGCGATCTAATCGTTTAGCTAATGCTGGCTAGAGTCACTATTCGCTTTCTCAGCTTATTGCTCGCAGTCAAAAGTGTACATTGTTCAGACAGAAAACGAAGTCAATTCACTATTATATCCCTATGTTTATCTTGAGATATCAATTTTAGTCGTTATTTTAGTCGAGCCACCGTATCCCTCATAATCACCTTACTTGGAATGATTATATTTTGTGAGTCAACGTGCCCCTCTGCTCCACCGAGTTTCTGAGTTGCTATTTTTGCTGCGGAGTATCCTATGGCTTCCAGGTCAATCTCTACTGTTGTCAGTTTTGGAAATACAAAGTTTGAAACATTTCGATTGTCAAACCCTACGACCGAAATATCCTCCGGCACCTTAAGCTTTGCATCTCTTATTGCGTCCATTGCTCCAATTGCCATTAGATCGTTCATAGCCAAAACTGCTGTCGGCAGCGTATCTCGGGTACTATGTTCCAGCAAATCTTTCATGCATGCATATCCGGAGGCACGCTCCCAATCTCCGTTTCTAATCATTGTGCTATCTAGTACGAGGTTCGCTTCTTTAAACGCTCTGTTTATACCCTTTAGACGCATTTGCGCCGGTGCTGTATGAGCCAATCCTGTAATTACAGCTATTCGCTTATGACCATTCTCAATTAAATGGCGCGTTAGCTCAGTTGCTGAGTTTTCATTATCATGGTTAACCGAACAAATGTGCTCATCGCTCGAAGTGGAGTATGCTACAATTATCGGTTTGTTGATGTTTGATAGTATTCCTGTGATGTCACGGTTAAACATGCCTACATATATCACTGCGTCGACTTTAGCACCAAAAACCAGAAATGATAGTGCATTATTTATTTTGTCTTTCTGATGGATAATTTGATCATACTGGTTAAATAAGCTATCTAGCATCCTGAGGTCGTTGAGCAATATATTATAGTCGGTCTTTTCAATATACTCCGATATCCCGTTGATTATTCCTACTGTTGGAAATTCAAGAATATCCTCGGCTAAAATCCCAATAATATTCGTCTTTTTTGTACGCAGACTTTTTGCTACCCTGTTTGGCTGATAATTCGTCTTTGAGATTACATCCAAAACACGTTGACGCTTTTCCGGCATTACCGGTTTTGAGCCATTTATTACATATGATACTGTGGCTGTAGAAACCCCTGCTTCTCTTGCTATATCTTTAATTGTAATCGGGGTCACCTCACCTTGAACGATAAATTTAATCGTTTAAATATTGCATAAATTATACCGTGTGACCGTGTTGATGTCAATAGACAACTGTATGTGCAATTTCACAAAACTTAACATGTCCGTTTTTGTGCAATATGCTAAGAGGCTGTCGCACTTACGTGCGGCAGCCCCTTTGCGCAGATTTAAAAAATCATTTTTGCTATATGTGCTATATGCTAGTCTGTTATGGCATTACGATTTATGTTTAGTGGAGTAGTCCCTGACACACCACCACCACTACCTTGTAATGTGGCATTTGCGCGTACTTCAAACCTAGCATTATTGACTATTGCGCCATTGTTTATGAGAGTAGAGTTCGTTACATTTTCTACGTGCCCATTGTTTATAATTCTGCCACCCGGCATTATCCTTATTGTTCCGCCTACTGATCCACCTTGGTTATTAATTCTACCGCCTTCAGCTACTATGAGAGTACCATAGACACGAAGTTCACCGCGACTTTCGATATTTAGTGCTGTGTTCACTGTTAGCGTAGTTCCGACCGGAATTTCAAATGGACTATGTTGTTGGAAGATACCCAGGTTGCTTCTGGTATTAAGGGTAACGTCATTTGTATTCAGCAATTCTCCGAGGGTTCTTGGGTTTGTGCCTGTGAACGAAGTTGGTGCTGAAGAGACTATTTCTAACTCAAACATAGCATCTGATGGTGATTCGTAAGTGAACAAGAATGGAATTTCCAGTCCGTTTCTATCAAATGTCGGTCTCACCATTACTGTTTCTTGTAGTTCACCGTCGACAATTACATCATATCTGCCCGGTATAAGTCCTCTGATAGTGACTTCTGATTCACGAGCCATTCTTGAGACATTGTCTACAGTGAAAGAAACACCTGTTTTGTTTTCACGAATACGCACTTCTTCAATATTGTGAGTTCTGAGGTCTATGGCCATTCCTGTGCCCACTACATTGACTCTGGATCTTAGTCCATCTTGTGGCACTACTACAAACTCATTGTTTACCATCTCGACTGTTCCGCCGTATGCTGTGAGGCCGAAGTGTGGGTCGTTAGGAACAACGGCTGTGTGGAGAATACGCAGACCTGCCCACAACTTGAGTCCACCTTCACCTGTTTGTGCATACATACTATGTTGAGGTGATGCAAATTCATATGGACGTGTTGGTTGGTTTATAAACCACATTGCTCCGATAGGACCTCTGCCTTGTGTTGTCAAATCAGGATTCGGTGCAACACCTTGTAACTGAGAAGCACTTGCAGCGGCTCTTGTAAGAGGTCCGTTTTGGATTTCCGGCTGTCCCATCATCAGTCCGACAAACGGTGCAAGTGAGTGACCGTATATCTGACTCCACATTGCTGCAGTTCTGTCTGCATCGGGTTCAAAATTAAAGAACCAATGCTGAAGTGCTGCACCTTGCATACCTACTGTGTATTGGAAGTTCCACCAGTCGTTACCCATAGGACGTGACGTGCTTTGGTGATACCATACCGGCTGCATACCTGTCCAACCAAGCATCTTATCAACAACTCTTAATGGGAGCTGCCAATTGTCTGGGTCTGTGAAAGTTTCCGGATTCCAACGTTGGTTTGTAAAGTTTGCAAAGTTGATTGTGAGGAAGTATACGCCTTCTTCTGATGTATTGTCTACCCAGAATTCTGATCCGTATGGATTTGTCATGCTGAAACCGTTTGCTTTAGATGTAAATCCGCTTGCATTTGCAACAGCTGTGCTAACGAGTGGGAACTCGTTGTTTGGAGGATATGCAGGTCTTGCTTGAAGAACGCCGTTTGCTGTTGTGAGACCAGTTCTCATTCTGTCAGCAATAACAGCACTTGATGTTGCTCTTTGACCCAGGTTTCCTTGAGGAGTGCGTCCGCCGCCCGGGAGGGGTTGCATGTCAGCTGTAGGATTGTACTTCGTGAATGTGCCGTGATTGCCTTGAGCATACTCATATCTCAGCGCTGCATAAACTTCAGGAATAACGGACTCGCCCATTTTACCAAAAGCACGCATAGCTGTAGAGGCTTCTACTGCAACTATACCGGCTACTCTCAGGTAGTCAACTGCGTCCCAATCACTTTCGAGCCATTCAGTAACATGTGGATTGTTTCTGATGATTTGATACATTGAGAAGAATTGATTTACCAAGTGTAAGTGGTTGTATGTTCTGTCATGTGTTTGCATGATACCGCGAGCTGCTGCACTGTCTGCAGCGCCTGCTGTACTGTTTCCGCCCATTCTGAAACCATTTGTCTGCCAGCAACACTTAACTGTCAGAACACCTTCGCGATATACATTGCCTGATGCATTGCGGAAACCACCGGTTCCGGTTGTCATTGGAGCCGCTAATACGGGGTTTCCGTATGGGTTACCCGGACGGAATACATCTGTTCTGGTTCTTGCAGAATCTACGTATCCGCCGAATGGTTGGATGTTCATCGGATATGCCAGTCTTGTAAAGTAGAGCTCAAGTGCTCTGATTTCACGTTCAACAGGCATTGCTATGTTCTTTTGTGCCAGGAATTGAGCGATTGTGTAATATTGCTCATAGTCAGAATTATTACATGCAAATGAGTTGCCTGTTCCTGTTCTGATAGCTCCTGTATTGTTTTGGAGTTTCATAAACCCATAACGGTGGTCTCTCATGTAACTTGACAAGTTATCTCTGTACGCATTAGCTGAGTGACCTGTTCCGGGTGGGAATGCTGCCATTCTTGCCTCATGGACTTCTGGAGATATCCAGAGATTATCCATAATGAAGTCTGCATGAGTTTGCAATGCTCCATCTTCGCCGCCCAGCGGAGTTTGTAGCCAGAATTGCATTACACTTTGTTTTGTTCCGTTGCCATATGCATCAGGAGCAAAGTTGATTGCAATGTCGTTACGTCCGAGCTTTTGGAATGTGATTCCAAATACTTGGATTCTGCGTCCCTCAGCATCTTCTCTGTCTTCAACATGGCGGAATATAGGAGACCATTCATCTCTGTTTGCTTCTGTAAACCATGTTGCTGTACTTGTTTGTGTGCTAACACCGGATGTTGGTGCATTGATACCGAATTGATCACTTGGCAGAGGAGTAATGTCTGTAAGATATACATCTTCTTCTGCATAGACTGCTACTAATGCTTCGATATCCATGAATGTTACTGTACCGGGGTTGATAACCGCAGAAATTAGTCCTTGGTCATAGAGTAATGCGTGAAGATCTACATAGTCATTAATGTGGAAGATTTTAAAGCCGTATGTGCTACTTTCTCCTGCTGCCAGTTCAAGTTGTGTGTTCGGTAGATAGCTTTGGTTACGAGTGCTGTTCGTTTGGTTAGCTGCACCTGTACCCGTTTGTTGACCGATACCTGCACTATAGATGAAGAATTCTTCCGTCATATTAGTTGAATAGTTGTCGTGTGCGAAGATTTCAAAACGACGATATTCAAGTTTTGCATTTGTGTTTACATCAGGAATCATAACTACTTTACTGCTGGCGCCATCCATACGCTCAATCATGATGTATGAGCCGTGAAACGATACATAGTTTCTTGGCGGTGATGTCCAATGAGTATAAGCGTCTGCAGGTGCTCCTCCACTGTTAGAGCCGAACAAATGGTGATTCCATGCAATTGGTAATGACATATCACGGAAAGTAATATCCTCATCACCTGTATTACTTACAGTAAACTCAAAGCGTACATAGTCGCCTGATAATTCGTCATTTCCAACTGAAAATTCTGATGTTACAACAAAGTCTCTGATACCGTCTCTGACATTATTAGATGTAAAGGAATAATCTACTCCTACGGTATTCTCTTCATGCCATATCATTCTGCTATCGCCTGAGTTGCCTGTTGATGCTGTTTGCCACGCACCAGTGCCAACACGATAGTTAAAGCGGATATCGCCTAGTGAGCGATGCAATCCACCTGTTGCAGGTTGCTCACGCTCGTTTTGTAGTAGTTCAACAGGTATGAATGTTCCAACACCGGTGCCGCCTTGATGTAAAGCTTGCGTTCTTTGCAGTCTGCCCCAGTTTCTTCCGTTAAGAACTGTCAGTGATTGGAGATTGCCGTTTGCACCTGTTTCGATTCTGAACATACCCTCTGGTGATGTCAGCGCAAAGTTTGTGTCAAGACTTGCAATTTGGAGGTGATTCCATCTCGCAGTTGTGTTGTCTGCTCTAAATCCAACTCTGCCCGGTACACTGAGTACTGCAGGAATTTCGTATTCGTCTGCTGGAATCAATGATACATTATCTAGAAGAGTATGGAAAGCTGTGTTTGCACGGTTTAGTACAGTTGAAACGTTACTTGTTGCATTTAGGCGATTGAAAGATAGAGTAACATAATCATCAACTACTGTAAGACGTAGATGTCTCCATCCGCCTGTACCTGCCGCTGTAGGCATTTGATTGAGAGCTGCGTTGCCGTCAGGACTTGAAGCTATAATTGTTTCAACGCCGTTTAGCACTCTGCCCAATTGGAAAGTTGCACCAACTCTGGCGCGTACAAAGTAGAAATTTTGCTCGTCTTGGAAGCGGAACACGATGTCACCGGTATTGCCTGCACCTGTTAAGCGCATTCCTACATGGATTTCTACATCATAATATTCGCTGCCGAAGTCGATGTTCGGTGTGTTGTTGCCGGCTGCAGTAGCTGTGCCTGTGCTACCATTAAATATTGCAAATTCGCTGTTCGCGTCATCCGTTCTTCCGAAGTACATATTTGAATTTCTCAATTGCTGTACCATACCCGGGGTAAAGTTCGGATTAGTTACCGGAGCAAAGACTGATGTCATATTTGCATTACCTGGGAAAATGTCGCGAGAGTAGCCGTCTGCAGGACCTAGTGCAGGAGCTGTTGCTGTTGAAATTCCCCAACCTGTGTGGTCGAAAACTGACAGTAACGCCGCATTAGCACCCGCTGTGACCCCTGCGCCGGTTACAGGATTGCGAAGGAAAGTGTTGTGATAGACATTCGGGCTTCTAATAGCATCAACGTGGAATACGATGACTTCTGCTGTTCCGAATGCATAGCTATCGTCGTGATTCGGATGCGTGGCTGTAGCAGTTACTATGATACTTCCGAGTTCCTCATCTTCAGCAAGTGTGAGTAGACCCGTATTTGAAATGCTAGTGCCTGCATGTAATTCACCCTCAACTCGAGCAATACTCCATGTCACGGTTTCGGGAGCTTCGCCAATAATATCAAGTCTTGCGTCAAACTGGTCGCTGGTGCCATAACGCATAACTCTCACTGAAGGTCTTACTGTAACATTCAATACTGATGGAACCACGGTCACAGCAGAAACTGAACTTACTACGTTAGAAGTCGGATTTACTGCAGCCGGGTTAGTATTTGTAATCACTACATAGTAGTATACAGTCCCAGCTTCCAGTGTAGGTGCTGTAAATTCACTCTCTGTAGCATCCGGTATTGCTGTTCCGCCCACATTACTGTTAGTAGTGTTGCTGTACCATTGATATGTAAGTGTGCCTGCATCAGTTACATTTGCTTCTACAGACAGTGTAGCAGATGGATTTGCGTCATTTACAAGCACTACAGCTTGCGGTTGCACCACTATGTTTGGAACTTCGGCTGCATCCATTTGCCTGAGAACAAGGAAGTTGAATTCCCTCACCGCGGTAAACTGACCACTTGTAGCTGTAACCGTGATAGTTCCCGCCTGATTTTCCAAACCGCGGGTTACTACACCAGCATTACTCAGCGCAGCAGGATTGCTGGAGTTTGACAACGTAAATGTGCCGCCGCTCGGTGCTGGTGGAAGTACAACATTCTGATGAATATTCATGAAGAAATCATCTGGAATTGAATTGATATCACCCGCTGCAGGGTCAAGTAGATTTGCTGTAAAGACTTCCCATTGGCTTGCTCCGATTCCCGGTCCGCCTGCTGGTTGTCTTGGAACAAGAAGTTGGATACCTCTTGTCTCAACTGCATTGAAGAATACGCCGTTCCATGTTGTATTTCCGGCATTAATACCATCTTCTCTATTGCCTAGAACATTGGTCTCTTGACCTAGCTCGTTGATCATTGTTTCAATTCTGACCCAGTCAGCCATAACCGTCGGGTTGCCGCCATCACGCAAGTACATTACGCGAGTATCAGCCATCGGCCACACAACACCGCCGCCATCGGCCCACCATCTGACTCTGAGCATGTCAATCAGTTCAGGCTCAGGGAAGACCATTCTAACCCACTGCCACTGACGACCATCGACAGTGATTCCGTTATTGTTCCATGTGTTCCAACTGGTACCTGGACCGCCGCCGGCCACACCGTCTGTTAGATTTGCAAGAGCTGTTCCGCCGTTGACGTGGTTAGCAGTCAATGCACGGTTATTAACAGTACGCACGCGTGCGATATTACCTTCTGCCAATGTATAAAACGCGGGTCTACTTAAAAATTCCGAAATCATCGCCGGTGGCATTGCTATAGGAGCATCGCTTGCAACTACCCCAAATAATTCCTCCTCCGTAACATCTTCTGCTATCGGAGTAATTGAGTCTATCTCGTCTGTGGCCGCAGCCATCAGTGGTTCAGATGCAATTACGAATGTTGATACAAACATTAGTACCGCTAAAAGCACTGCTATTGCTTTTGAAAGTTTTTTACCCTTATTAACACTCATAGTGTCTCCCTTCTTTTTTGCGTAAATAAGTTTGGTGTGAGTAGGGGGTGAGCCACTATGTGGTTCACACCCTACTCAATTCGCTCTAATTTGTTATAATCGCTACTTCTGCTTTACAGTTCTGGTTATTGAGCCTCAAAAACATTTGCGTTACGATTAACGTTTGGCGCAACAGACCCGGCAACGACACCATAACTATGGTAATTTGTGTTCGCACGAACCTCAAATCTTCCATTATTCACTATCGTTCCATTGTTTACCAAAGTTGAGTTAGTAACATTTTCTACATGTCCGTTGTTTTCAAGTCTGCCTCCTGGAAGTATCGTTATTGTTCCTCCCCTACTTCCCCCTTGATTGTTGATTCTTCCACCTTCAAGAACTATTACCGTACCTTCAATAATTAGTTCAGCGCCACCTTGTATATTGAGAGTCGTGGCTACAACTAACGTTCTGCCTTCTGGCACTCTAAACGGGCTGTGTTGTTCAAAGATGCCCAAATTACCTGGTGTAAGTAATTGTACGTCATTTCCTTCCAAGAGTTGCGCTAACTGGTTAGGTCGTGTGTCTCTGAATTCCACTGTAGGCATAGTTTCCTGTGGCTCTAATAATTCAACTGTTGCGTGTCCACTCGCGTAATGTGTTGCGGTTTCAGCACGGCGTACTAAGAACGTACCAGCAACAAGATTGTCTATAGATGTGCTTACAACTGCTGTCCATGGTCCGGCTTCATCGTGAGCCCATTCCATTGTCGAGTTGACACCTAAAATCCTACCATCACTATGTCCTATGAAACTTGGTGATATTGCTACCAGTCCTGTAGGAGTCGCCTGACCGCCTCGAAGTGCTTCAGGTACAACTACTATCACAGCTTCTGATGCGCTGTTTCTTGCAGTTGCAGCCATACGAACTTCATATGAGCCTGTTGCAAGATTTGGAATTGAAATTCCAACCACTCTTGTCCATTCCTCATCACCTTCGCTTCTCCATTCCATAGCACCTGTGACTCCGCGAATATCACCATCCGCCGCACCCGGTCTGCTTGGCGGGTTTGCGCTAAGTCCTGTAGGTGGAGCATGAGGTGTGATTTCTCCAGTCCAACGGGCTACGTGTACTCTTGCTGATGGGCTGTATGAAGATGTCAGTGTGAGTGCGTATCTAACATAGTAATAACCTTCTGCTAAACCTGGAATAACCAGTCCGGTTACGGCAGTCCAAGGTCCATCACTGCTGGTTGACCATTCCATAGCTGTTGTTACGCCATTGATAGAGCCATCTGCAAGACCATAAGAAGCTGGTGAGGAAGAAAGTCCGGTTGGAGCTTCAGTTCTTTGCAGTCTGATTCCAATTCTGACATACGCACTATGAGCTGTGTTACCAAATCCTGCATAGCGGATATAGAAGTTTCCATTTGCAAGACCTGTGAGTGCCGTTGTGCCTTCCGGTATTGATTGCCATGCACCTGTTGCTCCGGCACGCCATTGCATCAGGTTATTGACACCTGCAATTGCGCCGTCAGTTCCATAAAGAGTTGTGTTATGAGTTACAGTAAACGGACCTTGTGGTGCTGCTTGCTGGTGAATCAAGTCTCCGAATATCTGCCATTGGCTTATACCGACGCCTTGACCTGTTCCGGTTGTCAGGCGACCAAGCTCAACTCTGACTGCGCGTGCATAAATAGCATCACTTTCAAAGCTCATCGTACTCCATTGTTGTGCACCCGAATTTGTGATTTGAGCAACAAGTGTTGGACGATCCCATTCTGTATGGAGAACCCAGTCGTTAGAATATAACGGCAAGTACCAGAAGCGTAATGTTGACGGTGTATTTACGCCACCTGTGCCTGTGAAGGCATCACGCCAGTGGCGAATATTTGATCTTTCTATTCTTGCGCCTGTCGGCCAATCATACTGCACCCAGTGCACTCCGAATTCACCACCAGGCACTGTCAAAGTACCGTTAAGGCTTGGAAGAGGACCTACGCCCCATGTTCCCCAGTTTCCACCTGCTACAGCATTGTTGATATGATGGATTCTGTGAGCTTGACCTGGGGAAGGTGTCGATGCAGAACGTCTTGCTGCAAAAGCAAGGTTTGCGCCATATCCCGGATTCGCAACGCCTGCAGGTACTTCCCATGGAGCTGCGGGGATAAGCCTGCGTATAGCTGCGTCAAGATTTGCAATTGCTTCAGCCAACTGTTCTGCAGTTGCATTTGCATTAGCCAACACAGCTTCTGCTGCAATTCTTGCATCATTGAGTGGTGCGCCATAGGTTTCCCAGTTTGTGAAACGAGCACCAGTTCCGATTGTGCCGATTGCCATAGGCTCTCTGTTACCGCCGTTCATTTCAAACGCGGCATCACGAAGATAATTCAAAATCTCTCTTGAAGTCGGCATTGGAGTTCCCTCACCGGGTCCTTCAATTGGAGGTGCATCAGTGTCGTAGCTAAACGGCCACCAGCGCAACAATCCCACACCAAGTCCGGTCGGACCGGCACCAGGTCTCAGATAAAGGGCTACACCATAAACGTACATTGGTTCAAATGTTATTTGATTAAACTGATGCAATGTGTTCGCTGTACCCATCCCTTGGAGATTGCGCGGTGTAAACCAAGGTTCATTCGTCCATACAGAATTTGCCACCGAGGTAGGTGTTCCGGCAGGTCTGCCAGCTCTGGTTGCCGAAATTGGTACTGTCAAAATTTGGAAGTCATCGAAATATGGTCGGAAACTGCCCGCTCCATTTTGCATGACAAACACATCTGTGCGATCCATTAGTCTTGGCTCAGCCCAAGTAAACTCTATACGCTCTGAGCGAGCCTCTCCACCCCAGTTGTGCCACGCACCCATGGTGCCGGCAGGGGAGTAGTTAGCTGAACCGGTAGGAACGTTTAAGCGTTGTATAACTGTCATACCGCCCAGATCCCCCGGATTATTCCATGAAGCAAACACTGTGCCGTATGGGGCTTCATTAACACGTGCGTCTACATCTGCTACTACAAACACTGTTGTTGTGACTGTAATTGTGATGGTTTCATCAACCACTACTGTTCCAACGAGTTCAACTTGGCTTCCCGGCTGCATAAAGCGAGAAACATCTAGGTTGCTCCATACAACAGGTAGTTCAGTCATTTCGCCTGCTACAGGTACAAGAACTGTTTGCGGGAGATTTGTCGGCACTGCGCCTGCTTGTGACACTACATTGTATGCAGTGATGTTGAAATCACCATGTGCTGTTATGGTAAAGTCCTCGTATCTGGTGCGACCCATATCAGTAACTGTAAATCTCACCACATATTCACCGGAGCGTGGAATCGCCAATGTCGCTTGTGTACGGGTGAAATGTCCGACTCCGCCGCCAATATTTATGATTTGGGTCGGGTTATCCGGAATGACGATTGACGCAGTTTGTCCGCCTGCCGGCCATGAGATAATCTCCCAGGAGATATCAAGTTCGCGTTCAGCTCTATCAAATGTCTCAGCTTCAGCTACTATAGTAACAAAGTTTGCATCTTGAATATAATCAATAGTCCTGATTGTCGGAGCGTCAAGCAGTGGATTTTCGATTACATTGATTGTGATCAATTCTTCTACTGTGGACGAGCCTACTTGTACTGTCACGCGAATTACATATTGACCCGGTGCGCTAGGTGTAAATGTTGGTCCTCTAAGCGCACTTGAATCTATATCAACCCAAGTTGAGTTTCTTCTGCCTGTTGTGTGTGCTGCGCCACCAAGATGTGGCGTTCTTGCTGCAAATGTGTAACTAGCGCCAGCAGGTGCACTTTCGACTTCCCAGCTAATATTTCCAATCTGGGCGCTTCCGTCACCGATTACTTCGACCAGTAGTTGCATTTCATCGCCAGCCCAAGGTTCTTCTGAATTCACTACTACATTGAGTGTTGGCACAGCTGCTTCTGCATTCTCAGCTTGTACAAATGCAACTGTAAAGTTGTCGCCCGTAGGAACAGGGAAGATTGCTACAGCTTCATTTCTGCGTGGTCCAACGCCTGTAAAGCCACCTTCGTTTCTGTCATTTGCATGAACATAAAACTGACCTGCAGGTGCGCCATCTACCAGAATGTTGTAGAAGCCCTGGATTAATCCATACGTTTCAACTTGCGCTGTATGTGCCACGGACTGTAGGTTTGCCATATCAAACTCGATGCTTGATCTGTTGCGGTTGAAACGAGCTTCTTCGATCCTATTGTTTACAGAGTACACATATACTCTCTCATTGAGGAAGTTAAGTCTTCTTCCAAATCCATCTGTAGGACGTACAACCCATTGTGTCGCGCTGTAGTTTACGACATCACCGCCGTATGCAAACGGACCAAAGATTGGGTCATTGATTACGTCTGTACTTATAGATAGGAGTGAGCCATAGAGGGAAAGCGGAGCTTCCATCCCCATATCATGCCAACCATTGTGCATGATTGGTGCAGCACTAATCTGTACAGCTTGTGCTCCAAATGTACCTTTTCTCATTGAGTAGGTTACTGATGACGCACCGATATTACTTGCGCTTATTTGTCCCATGTTTACATGGTTGAAGTTGCCGATTTTTGCTGCATAGTTAACTCTGTTTGCCCATGCAATGCTTTCGTCATCCCAATCATGCAAATCATAGCGTAATCTGAGCCAGTCATCCATGATGAATCCTGCTAGAGATGTGGTGTACTGGAAGTTCCACCAGCTCTCGCCACCGCGGAATGTAGGCACACCATACTGGAACCATGTGGGTACTGTACCGCGCTTTGCACGCGTTGACCAGTTGAATACTTGCATATGCCTCAGTGCCCTGTTTTCACCCGTTGCATTATTGATAATTTGAGGATGATTCGGGAAGTGGCGGAGCATTGAAATAGTTCTTGCATATAGCCCTTCTTCTGTTGTGTTATCGTATTCAAACTCAGAGCGGAAAGGCCAGAATGTACCAAAGTCTGCATTAACTCTGGTGTTTGCAAAGAAGCCTCTGAATGTGTTGAGTCTGTGAGTTCTGCCTTCACGGTGCAATGCTTGGATCAAATCTTCGAGCTGTTGCTCTCCATAGAATGCAACGCCAGCACTACTACCCCAGCCTCCGCGCAGACCGTTATCCCACATGGCTGCTGCCACATCAAGATAAAACAGTGCATCTTCGCGGTATTCCATGAGTTCAGGGAATGCTCTCTGAATGCGATACATGTTGAAGAATGTATTAGCAATCATCGCCGAACCAAAGAATCTATCACCGGTTGTACTTGTATTATTGTTAATTGCAGATGTGTAAGTCCATTGAGGAGCAAGGAATGATTCATGCCTGTTTGCCATGTAACGATTCCACATGAAATCAATTAGATATGTCTCCAGTGACCTAATGCTATCGTAATCAGGATTCATGTAGTTCGCCATTGCTAAGAACAGTCCATGACCTTTACTCCAGTCATCACCCCATCTGGCATTTGGGGTCGCAGGTGTAGTAACTACAGACCCTTGAAGAGCTGCAGGTTGCTGCGCTGCGATTCGTGTTATACCCGAATTGATGTGGAAATCAAAGAATATACCATAAAGCGGATGTGCTCTCGGATCAGTACCTTGATATTCCATTGTGTTCTGACTCCAAAATTGTTGAACATCTGTCAAAAACTCAGCGTGGGCTGTTGTTAATTCATCTAACTCAGTTAATACATTAAACTCATATTGTGTGAATGCAGGACGTATAGTAGCGCCTGCTTCGTTAATGAGGTCATAGTAAACGCGGACTGAATTATGTCCAATACATCCAAAGCTAAGTTCGTAGATGGAAACCCACTCACCATTGTGATACCCTGACAGGTCTTCTCTAAGCACAACGCCAGTTTCGAATCCTGGATTTGCATCATGCAAACCACGTCCACCACGTGTATTGGTTACACGGCTGCGATTACGTCCAGCTTGTGAACCCCATGCCGGGATGTGTTGATTACTGAAAACATCGTTTTCATGGATACAGTATATGACAACCTCTCTGATTGATACTTGTGATTGGTCATGTCTAAGTGCAATAAGAGTCTGCATATTGATTGCAGGTTGGAAGCTTGGTACTGCAACTGCATCAATAATACCCATGTCATGCAAAATTGAACGCATATTCATTTCGCGTTCCATCATATGATTTGTTTCGGGGTCTTGAGAATCCATATGATTGTTTCTGCCGCCTCTTTCATCTTCCGGTGTACCGTCGCCGCCTCTGACTGCGTGGAATCTAAACTCATAAGTTTGTGATTGCCCCGGTCCGAGTACTAGAGTTGTAAAGAGTGGAGTATATTCAGGACCACTCGGATTGCCGCCACCACCGAAGCCTGATCCTGGAGCAACAGGATTATATCTGGCTGGGAAACGATTTGTATCGGTGAAATATGTCGGTCCACGAGTTGTATCGTGGAAATAGCTAGAACCTGTAAAATTACGGATGCTTGCAGAGTGAATGTAAGCGACCGTCATACCGTGCAAATTGTAGTTATTCGCATCGCCTGCGCCACCGCCACCGCTGTCATTTCTCCAAATGCCAAAGTCAGGTCTGTGAATATTGCCTACACCCCAGTTGCCTAGTGTCCAATGATCAACGTACTCAATTCTCGCGCCACTTTGAGGAACTGGAGCAAAAATGAGGAAATTGTCGCCTCGTGGGGGCATAATTTGCAAGTATCCACTATCTGCACCTTGGAAACTGTGTTGGATAACAGAGTTGTCATATACGTGCTCAGTGTTGTTTGCAGGGATTCCTGCACCGGTATTGGGTCGAGAGAATCTTGCATTCCATAACATTGGAAATCCAACGTCACCGAACTCAATATATCCATCGCCTGGATTTGTGATAGTAATACTCCAAAGAATAGAGTCATCATCTTGATCAGCGTTGAATGTAGATTCAACTTGGAAATCGGTTATGATGCGACTGCGTCTTTGAGCAGTTACCCCACCAGTTTCCATGGTCGCGTTAAGATTGCCACCCGGTGGATTAGGTTCATTGCCCGTTGGCATGTTATTTGAATCCGGATTAAACCTATTGGTTACTGCGTTGGCTTGCGCATTATGTTCCCTTGTAAAAAACGGATTTACATGTGTATCATTATTCGGATTATTATGTGTTGAGCGACCACCTGCTTGTAAAAGTCTGTTTGTATCAACTTCAACAAAAGGACCGGCTGTTGCAAGACCTTCTCTGGTATCTGCTGTACGTGTTGAGAAAATCATTTCGCCAATCCATTGATGATCCGCAGAGTTTCTGAAGTTTGATGCAAATGTATGCACACCTGCAACAAAGTTCATTTCACGCCACTGGTTAAGTGTCTGAGGACGACTTAAATCCATATCGACAATGTTTAGGCGAGTGATTTGTCCCAAACGCCCAATATCCATTCGGAGACTGTCATTTTCGATACGAACATCTCCCGCTTGTACAGGAACATGTGCAGGCGACACTGCTGCATTTGGTACTGCATCCAACGCTAGCAAATCCCCTTCGTCTGCTGCTTCAGTTGCTGTAACTTCGTCATCATTCAAAAGGTTGTCAAGTAACTCTAGCGTCACTTCCTCCACTGTAACATCTTCCGAAGCCTGATCGGTCTCCGGTGCTGCCAAAGCTGTTGCTGGCAAAATTGACAACGCCATTATAATTGCCAAGAACAGTGCTAAAAACTTTTTCTTCATATAAAATTAGCCTCCAATTATTCTATCAAATGTTTTGTTTTTCTGAGGTTGGACTCCTCTTTTTCGCCTCATCGTTAAGGCACAGTGATGGTTTTGAGCGATCCCTATATCCGTAGGCTGAGACTTCCTACATTCACGACTCTAGTATTCACCCCCTCAATATTTTTCATATTACGTCAAAATGAAGCCGTGATATCACGGTATAGTTAAATTAATACTAATCCTCGTTGAAACGCTTGATTTAATGTTGCGCTCGGCGTGAGAACAATAATAATCTCTTGTTTTAGCAAAACACTCCTTTATACATGTGCATAAAACGAGTGCGGTGATATTTTAAGTGTCGCATATATCGCTTTGCAAACCACTTTGCAAAATTCGAAAACTATTATCTAAACGTTTAGATTTTGTTGGTATAGAAGACCGCGCAAAGTAAAACGCCTACAAATCAGTGCATAATACGCAATATCATGTGTTCAATAAGTTACGTAACTATTCAAACGCGGAATCTAATCGTTTAAATTTTTTGTCTAAATTATACATTCCACTTGTGTTGATGTCAATAGATAACTGTATGTGCAATATTACAGAACTTCGCATATCAGTTTTTGTGCAATTTGCTATATCGCTATCTTTCGTATGTCAAAACCGACTGCTTTTTGAGGCAATCGGTTTTGTAGGGTTAATATTGTGTCTAGTATTGTGTAAGTCTAATTGTAATATTTCCTCTGTTGTCACCTATCTTCGCTTGTTCTTCTTACTTTTCTGAGTCGCTTTATTTCTTGCTACTCCTAACTTTCGCTACCACACAAAGACCTACAATGATAGTAAGTGCCAATAGAGCTAACCATAAAAACACATCGCCTTCAATACCGGTTGCCGGAAGTGTTCGTTTTTGATTGTCATCTCTCGGGGGTGTCGTAGTCTCGTTATTATCATCGCTATCATCGTCTCCGTTGCCGTCTCCGCTGCCGCTTCCGTTGTCATCTCCGTTGTCGTCTCCATTGCCTCCCCCT
>Ga0123355_10001695_pt1 | contig 30639 bp, 24 predicted proteins | sample TergutEmb28metaG_3_FD_89872 | JGI IMG/M metagenome (GOLD analysis project Ga0123355, IMG submission 89872) | Embiratermes neotenicus P1 segment gut microbial communities from Petit-Saut dam, French Guiana - Emb289 P1 | ecosystem: Host-associated > Arthropoda: Insects > Digestive system > Gut ... | reverse complement strand
TAAAATGAATGATTGCCGTGCCTCCAACATGGAAGCACGGCAATCATCTTTTCTTTTCGACACCCTTTGGCAGTTGCCCCATTTTAGTAAATTAGTTTTACTGTTTTACGGCGGCTCATCATCCCGGGGGCTTTTTTGTTATGCTTCATTCTCATCCTTTACCGCTTCGGCGATTTCTTCAACGACCTCATCCACGGCGTCTTTTACATCTTCCGCCTTGTCTGCGACATCGTCCGCGAACTCACCGAAATCGTCGATCAACTCTTTTTTCAGGGCCATGATTTCCGCCTTTTTGGCTTTTACGGCCTCAAGAGATATAGCGGCCTCGGCGACAGACTGGACCATGTCGGGGGAGGGATCATCTTTGTGCTTTTCGTAATACAGCTTCCCGATCTCGATGAAAGTTTTACGGATGGTGTCTTTCTCCATCGCGATTTCGGTCCGGAGTTTTGCGATTCTGCCTACCACTTTCGCCTTTTCTCCGGCGTTTTTGGCGATCTCTACGGATTTGTCAGCGACCTTCCCTGCTGTGGCCAGAGCTCTTTCTTTGATGTCTTCAAAACTTGCCATAGTAATTGCCTCCTTTACGTAGTATTTCGCATTTATATTCTATCAGATTTTTATGCGTTTTTCAAGGCTATGAGCAAATAGCGTTGATTTTAATTTGTTTTCCGTCTCGCCGTAGGCGAGGGAAACACACAGGCAGCTATGTTAGGACATAGCCGCGGTTTTTGCCGCAGTTAACGTGTTGCACAGTAGCATGGCGCGGGTCATAGGGCCGACGCCGCCCGGGACGGGGGTGATATAGCCGGCGATCGGTTCTACGCCAATGAAGTCAACATCGCCGCAGAGCTTTCCGTTTTCGTCCCGGTTCATGGCCACATCTACCACGACCGCGCCGGGTTTCACCATGTCGGCGGTAATAAGGTGCACCTTGCCCACGGCGGCAACTAGAATATCGGCTTGACGGGTGATTGCGCCGAGGTCCGGGGTTCGGGAATGGCAGATGGTTACGGTACCGTGGCGGTGGAGGAGCATCATAGCTTGGGGTTTGCCCACGATATCGGACCGACCAACGACTACACAGTGTTTGCCTTTCGGGTCGATCCCGTAGTGATCGAGGAGCGCCATGACCCCGGCCGGGGTGCAGGGCAGGAAAGCGTAGTTGCCAACCATGATTCGCCCCACGTTTATGAGATGGAATGCGTCCACATCTTTTTCGGGCGCGATGGCTTGGATGACCTTTTGCTCGCTATACCCTTTCGGCAGAGGGAGCTGGATTAAAATGCCGTGGATATCGGGACGCCCATTGAGTTCCTCGACGACTGCCAGCAGTTTTTCTTCCCCCGCCTCTGCCGAAAGGGCGATCTCCTCGCTTCGGATGCCGCAGGCGGCGCAGTCTTTTTTCTTGCTATTCACATATATGCGAGATGCGGGGTTGTCGCCAACGATGACGACGGCGAGACCGGGATTCAGCCCGGTTTCTTCCACTTCCGCCCGTACTTTTTCTTTGACCTCTTCGGCCAGGGCCTTGCCGTCTAATAGGATTGCCATGTTATGCCTCCTCCTCTTTGTTGCCTGCTCTGCGCGTCAGTAAAATATTTGCCACGACCGCTCCGACGAAACAGAGGACCGCGATTGCCATGTTGATGGGGATGGGGCCGAGGAACATGTTCTGACCGGGATCACGCAGGGCCTCAACCCAAGTGCGGCCTAGTCCGTACCAGCCCAGATAGAAGACGAAGAGCTGACCTTTGTATGTACGCCCTACTTTCTTCGAGTAAGTGTGGAGCAGAATCAGGCCCAATGTGTTCCAGAGAGATTCATAGAGGAAGGTGGGGTGTACATAGGTGGTGTGCTCTCCTACTGTGAGACCCATACGCCAGGGCATATCTGTGGGGCGGCCGAACAGTTCCCGATTGATGAAATTCCCCCAGCGGCCGATTGCCTGACCGATTAAGAGACCAATCGCACCGAGATCGACAAAGGACCAAAAGTCCAGTTTCTTAACCCGGCTGCAGAGCCGGACACCTAAAACCGCACCGAGGACAACACCGTAGATGGTAAGGCCGCCGTCCCGAATGCCGGTGATTATACGTAGTGGCTCCCGGGCGTAGATATCCAAGTTGAACGCGACGTAATAAAGTCGGGAAACGATGACGGCCGCAGGGACGGCGTAGATAAGGAAATCAAATATATTTTCTGATGTAAAACCGAATTCCGGCGCCCGTTTCATGGCATAAATAGTAGCCACCACGAGCCCGAGACCTAACATCAGCCCATAAAAATGAATGCGGAACCCAAAGATAGTGAAAAAGCGCGGGATATCCAGGGCAAAGCTCTCACCGAATAAGGGAAATGTAATGATTGCGTCTTGCATAAAATGAATCTCCTTTCTGTACGGGGTTTGAAGAAATCCCCTAGGGGGTGTTGCAGTTGCATGGGCGGCAGATGGCCGCCCTTACAACGGGTTCACAATGGATATAGCGAATTGCTCCGCTTGCAAATGCGCTGTGATAAACTCCAGCACATCTGCGCCGGTAATCTCAGCCAGAACAGCATGGCGATCTAGGACCGATGCGCCGAGGAAGTGGCTTGCGGTTTGCTCATAACAGAGATGCTCCACATTGTCCAATCCGCGAATGAGCTGACCGGAAGCGGCTTTTTTCAGACGGTTGAAGCGGGCCTCGTCTATACCGTCGGCTAAGGTTTTTATGGCTTCTGTTTTGATCTCTTCCAGCACCTTGTCCGGGTCTCGACTCTCGCCGCCGAACTCGGTGATTGCATGGCTGAGACCGCTTAAAAAGCCACAGGAAAAATCAGATGCGATAAGGCCTTCGCCGTAGAGTCGGATATAGAGGGGCGATGAGGTTCCGGCTAGATATTGTGTGGCTAAGTGGCCGATTAGCTCTTGCTTGAGGCAAGCGATCCCACGCCCGCCCGGCGGTACGCGGGTACCTGCGAAAAACAGGGGCTTAGAAACCGCCATGGAGACCTCTGTACGAGCTTTTATGACAGGGCTCTCGTCCAGCGGACCATAGTCTTTGACCGGCGGCTCGTGATAGTCTGAGGGCAATATCGCACGGGCTGTTTTCAACACCTGTTCCGGGTCTATGTCACCCACCGCGCAGAGGACCATGTTGCTGGGGCGATAGAATGCGCGATGGAGGTCATATAGTGTCTTGGCAGTAATTTGGCCGATACTCTCCACTGTCCCTGCGACTGAATCCCGCACCGGGTGCGTGGCGTAAAGACCTTTGAGCAGATTGAAATAGACAACATAGCCCGGGGTGTCCTCAACCATGCCAATTTCTTGGCCGATGATGCCCTGTTCTTTCACGACGCTCTCGGCGGTGAAATAAGGTGTGGAGACGAAGTCCAGCAAAGTTTTGAGGTTTTTCTCGAACCCATCGGTACATTCGAAGTAGTAGGCGGTCAGTTCGGCGCTGGTAAAGGCATTTGGCTGAGCGCCGTTTGCAGCGAGGTCGGCCAGAGCGTTTCCCGTTTCGGTGTCGAAGAGTTCATGCTCTAAGAAATGAGCAATCCCCGCCGGTGTATCTCGCCATGTGCCGTCCAACTGAAAGCGTCGATCCGCGCCGCCATAACCGGTGGCGAAGAAGGCATATTTTTTCTCGTAATTGTGCTTGGGGATCACGTACACCGTCAGGCCGTTTGAGAGAGTGCCGGTGTAGAGGGTCTCGCCCAAGACTTCATAGCGTTTTTTCTCCATTACTCCGCCTCTTCTCCTTTGAGGAAATAAACCGCATCCAATTGGAGCCCGGCGGCAATCTCCACGATTTCAGCTTTTTCTATCCGCGCCACCCCGGCAATCAGCGCATCCGGGCCGCCTTCTTCGCCCAGGATGGTTTGGCTGAGATAGAAGTCTTCTATCTGGCTCTGCTCATCTGCAATCATGCGGAGATCTGTGATGAGCGCTTTTTTGCCCCAGTCTAGCTCCTCGTCTGTGATATTGCCTGTTGCCATGGCATCGAGCTGGGCTAATATTTCGCGCAAGGCTTCGTCATACTTGGAAAACTCAATGCCGGAGGCCACGAGAAGAAGCCCCTTATGTTGCTCCAGTACAGAGGAAGCGTAGTAACAGAGTGCGAGCCGCTCGCGGACATTGAGGAATAATTTAGAGTTGACGGATCCGCCATAGATGTAGTGGAAGAGCCGAAGGGCGGCGTAATCCGGCTCCTCCATGGCGGATCCAATGCGAAAACCCAGGCTCAGTTTGCCCTGTGTTACGTCCATTTCTTCCGTGAAGTAGCGGGGTGTTTCCGCCAAACGATTCATCCGCACGTCCGTGCCGAGATTGAAGTCCGGTTCGGTGCGGGGGAGGTTTGCCAGCGCTTTCATCAGGGCATCCGCTACCCGATCTACAGAGGCGGTGCCGCTGTAGAATATCTCTATGGGTGCCGCACCCAAGAGCGTTTTGTAGTACTTGGTCAGAGCTTCGGCGTCAATCTCCGCCGCCTCTTCCTCTGTCCCCAGCCGAAAGACGGAGAACGGTTCTCCGTCACACATGAGTTCTGTCAAGCGGCTTATGGCATAGATCCCTTTGTTGTTGATGCGGCCGCGTATCTCATCTAAGAGTTTCTCGCGCTCCCCCTCTACGGTGGCGGCTCGGAACTTGCCCTCTTCCAGAGCGGGGGAGAGAAGAAGTTCGCCCAAGAGCTGTGTGATAGGGGCCAAAATTTGTTCGCCCTCCGGCAAACAGGCGTCGTCCACGAAGCTGGCGGACAAGCTGACACATTGTATCTCGCCTTTTTTGACGACTTTTTGTTCGATGTTTGCGCCGAAGAGTTCATCTGTCGCCTCAGCCAGCGCTGCCATGTTCGGGTACTGTGCCGTACCTTGGAGCAAAACGCGGGGGAGCAGCGCGCTCTTGGCCGCCGCCTCTCGGTCCAGCTGTGTTAAAAGACTGAGGCGTAGCGTGGCGGTTTTGAATTTTTCGGTGTGCAAGTGAGTCAGGAATACGAAGGGGCATAGTTCCCTCCTGGTAACGTTTGGCATACAATCGATCTCCTCGTCTAAGGGATATTTTTCATTATATCATGCTTTCATTCAAATTTCAGTTTGAATGTAGCGATTGATAATCGGCATAGTCGCGTTAGCGACAAATCAGTCATCAATGTTCTCTCAGCCGCCCGAAGCTTCACTTTGGAATGTGGCGTGAGGTTATTATATCATGATTTAATTCAAACTTTAGTTTGAATGTGGCGATTGAAAATCGCCATAGTCGCGTTAGCGACAAAGCGGTCATCAATGTTCTCTCAGCCGCCCAAAGCTTTGCTTTGGAGTGCGGCGTGAGGTTATTATATCACAATTTTCCATTTTTGGCAGAGGAAGTCCTTTTCCATCATACGGAGTACCGTTTACAGTGATTTGCTCTCCCTCCACTTGGATACGCCAAGTATGCGTCCCCGCCTGCCAATCTACAGTGTAGCCGGGGAGATCAGAAGGCAGATTCGGTTCGATATAGAGTTTGCCGTCCCGCAGATTCAGCCCCAGCAAGTTTTCCGTTGCCACACGCCAAAACCAGCCGGACGCGCCGGTGTACCAGGTCCACCCCGCACGGCCTGTATGTTGCGGATTTGTGTAAACATCCGCCGCTATGACATATGGCTCGCCGCGATACACCGCCGTGTCGTGATGACCGGGCGTGATGGCGCGGAGCATAGCCCAGCCCTCATTCACAAGCCCGGCCTTGAACGCACCCATAATAAGCCACAGGATACCATGCGTATATTGTCCGCCGTTCTCGCGGAGGCCGGGCGCATAGCCTCGGATATAGCCGGGATTTTCCGTGCCCTCAGAAAAAGCGGGGGTAAAGAGACGGACAAATCCTGTCTTTGGGTCAAAAAGTCGGTCGATGGCGGAGCGGAGGGCGGTTTGCACCTTTTGCGGATTTGCGTAGGGGGTCATAGTGGCAAATCCCTGGGCGATGGCATCAATCTGACATTCTTTGTCGCCGCTCCCGCCCAGCGTTTTCCCATTGTCATAGTAGCCGCGCAGATACCAGGCGCCGTCCCAGGCCTCGTCCGCCGCTTTGCCCCAGCGCCGAGCCTCGTTTTGGTAGTGGGCGGCGAGATCGGGTTCATCCAGACGGCTACAGAGGGCGGAAAATCGCTCAAGCACATGGGCTAAGAACCAGGAGAGCCAGACGCTTTCCCCCTGCCCGCCCGCGCCGACCAGATTCATGCCGTCGTTCCAATCCCCGGTGCCCATGAGAGCCAGGCCATGACGCCCTGCGCCGCGTCGGAGCACTAAATTTAGAGCGCGCTCAGCATGAGAAAATAAAGATTCACTGAGTTTACTCACGTTTGGAGATTCATAGCGTTCATGTTCGCCCTCTTCGAGGGCGGGAGAGCAAATATATGGGGCAAGTTCATTGCAAATACTCGTATCCCCCGTCTTTTCCACGTATTCACAGAGGACATAGGGCAGAAACAGCAGGTCGTCGCTGCAACGGGTGCGAACGCCTTTGTCGGCGGGCGGATTGCCGTCCGTTCCCACAAGCCCGGAAGGATGCCACCAGTGTTGTACGTCGCCTTCCTCGAATTGATGGGCGGCGGCCAGAAGCAGCAGATCACGGGTCACTTGGGGCTGTGTGGCGATGAGAGCCGTACTGTCTTGGAGTTGGTCGCGGAATCCGTAGGCCCCGCCGCATTGGTAGACGGAACTACGCCCCATGATGCGGCAGGCTAAGGATTGGTATAAGGCCCAGCCGGAGAGCAGATGATCCATGGCCGGTGTCCCCGTGTTGACCGTGATGCCGCCGACACGCTTTCGCCACCAAAGCTTGGTCTCCTCCAATGCCGTCCGCGCTGCTTCAAGGTTCGAGAGAGACAGGAGGTCGCTCACACACTGGGTGCCGGTGACGATTACAAGCGGTTCCGTGCCGGGATAGACGGCGTAGAAACAGGGGTCCGCGCCCGTCCCACTGCTGCGATTGAGTTCCCGCCTAGCGTATGCGTGGCGGTCACAGGTATAATCTTCCGGCTCATGGGTCGCCGCAAGGGTGAAGGTTACGCCTGGAAACTCGGCGGCGGACCCATTTTGAGCTGAAAGGACCGGACCTTTGACGGTGGTGACCACATAGGCTCGATTTTTGTCGTCTACGCCTAAAACAAGCTCGGCGAAGTAGGCAATCTTGTCACCGGGGCGCAGGTCGCCCTCTACTAAGAAGACGCGGGCTTCCGTATCGGGCGGAACGAAGGCTGTGACCCTGATGATATCGCCGTCTATGGTTTTCTCCCAGCGGGCGTATCCAAACCCATAGATGATGGTACAGGCCAGACCGTCTGTGTTGGCGAAGAGGGAGATTTCCCTGTTGTCTCGGAGGAGGGTTAGGCGTTCGGGGCCTTCGGTGGCCAGGGCGTCATTGTGCCAGGGGGTGAGTTTCATCTCGCGGGCGTTTTGCTGCCACATGTGGCCGATGCCGCTGTCGGTGGCGATATAGCCGTAGCGGTTATTTGCCAGATGATGGCTCCAGGTATTGGGTGGGAGCGTACCCTTTGTTTCGATGACGACGGTACCATCGGGGGCGTAGCGGAATCGAAACGGTTCGCGAGCCGACGATACGGGCGGGCACATATTAGGCGTTCTTGTGGGCGGCGGCGGAATGGTCCGTTCGCGGCTTCGGACTTCTTCCCCATCGTAGACCCGGGCGGAGGCGGCTAAGATCGCGCTGATATCGCCGGTGCTGTCCAGTAAATGGATGCCGCCGTGCGCGCTTTGGAAATGCTCTAGGCCCAGGCCTGTCAGTATGTCCCGGAGGCCGGAGTAGAGTGGGCGGCGGTAGTCGCCGCTGTCCTGGACGAGGAATACCAGGTCGTATTTCAGGCCGCAGCGGCTCAGCAGGCTATGGCCGCGGATGAGGCGCTCTGCTTGGGGCAGCGCACGGTCTGCTCCGATCCGGGCGGTGACGATTGGGAGATCGCCGGAGATGCCGTGGGGCCAGAGTCCCTGCCTGCCCGCCGACTGGGGCGTGATATGCCGCCCCCGTTCCCGATCGCCGGTGAAGGGGTAGATCAGATCCGGTACTGCAGCCATGATTTCGGTGTGTTCTTCAGGCGAGATGTCAAGGGTGAGTGCGCAGCGCTCTGCGAACTGCTCATCGGGAGATATCTCGTTGGAGATCATTCGTCCGGCCGCTTCGATAGCCTCTTGTCGCTGTTTTCCCACAGCGAGAGCAAAGCCCACCTCGCGGGCTGCGCCCGGCGAAAGCTCCAGCGGGACGCAGGCCAAGATACAGGGGTCTAAGACGGTGCCGAGACTGCCCTGTGGCCCCCGCTCCAACGCGGCGTAGAAATCATCGCGGCCAAGAGCGACTTCGCGGGACGTGTCGAAAGTGAACTGCTCCGTGGCAGTAAAAGTGAGCCACCTGTCGGGCCGTACGCCATTACCGCGGCGGCGGATGACTAATGTTTGATGGTGCGGCAGACTACCGGGGGCATCGCCCCTTACGAGTTCTGTTTCGATGGAGAGTTTCATAAAGGCCGGGTGTGCAAAATAGTCGGCGGGGGCGCATAGGGTCGGTTCGGCATAGCAGATGAGCTCACCGGTGAGGGGCGTGTCGCCCTGATTGTGCAATCGTACGGTCCGGCGTTCGCCCAGCTCCCCGCCCGGAACGGATATGCTGATTTTGCTCGTAAAGCCCGGGCGGCTGACTTCCAGCTCTGCTGCACCGCTGGTAAAGCGGGCGGTGTGTTTGGCCCCAGGGTCAAAATTCGGAGCAGCCTGGAGGGGGATAATCCCCGCCGCTGTCTTCCAGTAAAAGCCGATTCCCTGGACAGGTCCGTCTTGGCGGGGCGCAAAACGGACGACCATCGTCTCTCCCGCCATACTGCGGCTGTGCCCCGTTTCGCTGACAGCGACATGATAGGCCCCGTTGCTCAGCACTGTAGAAGCCGGGCGGAACACGTCCATCGTTTCGTGCTCCGCGAACCATCCGGATCCCGTGAACCGACGGGGCTTGTCCGGGACCTCGCGGGGGGGTTGACGGAGGACGATTTGGCCGACGGGGACTTTTTCTTGCAAAAGCTCCCGATAAGCCGACATGGTTCGGTCACACATAAAGCGTCGGGGCATGATATCTTCCATGAGTACGTTAGTGATCGCGAGCAGGCTCATTCCGAGATGGTGTGCCATGTAGGTCTTCACAATCTGGCAGTCCCTGCCTGATGCGCGAGTGGGGGTGAAGTCCAGCGCCTCATAAAAGCCGTACTTCCCCTTGGCGCCGTATTTTTCCAGCCGCCGCAAATTGCCGATCGCACCTCGAATGTCCATTGGGAGAGCTAAGAAAGTAGAGTAGGGAGAAATAACAATTTCTTTATTCATACCGCGGCGAAGCGCCAGACGTTGGACGCCGTGGGCCTTGTAGCTGTAATTGAGAGAGGGGTCGAAGGCATAGAACGCGCTCTCGGAAATACCCCAGGGCGCGTGTCTCTTTTTTTGTACGTAGACACAGAATTTTAAGCTTTCGTAAAGCAGACTGTCCTTGTAACAGGGCATAAGGAGCGAGGGCATCAGATACTCAAACATGGTCCCTGTCCAAGAGGCCATGCCGCTGAAGTTATCCTGGCTGACCAGTGCCCGCCCCAATCGCCGCCAATGACGGGCCTCAATGTCGCCCCGGGCGATGGCGATGAAACTCGTCTGCCGGGCCTCAGAGGCGAGGAGGTCATACCAGCCCTCGGTGGGGGCGTTTTGTTCCAGATCCCAGCCGATGTGGAAGAGTTTGCGGCGACTGTCGTAGAGTGGACCGAATTTCATATTTTGGAAGAGATGGTCGGCCCGGAGACCGAGGCTGCGGTGCCCCATCTCATAGAGGCCCTCCCGCAGAACGAGCAGACAACCCGATAGATTGCCGCTGTCCACTGCCGAGACGTAGACGGGACGGAGCGGACGCAGGGTGCGGGTGTCGTACCAGTTGTAGAGATGGCCGTTCCATTTTTCCATACGCTCCATGGTGGCGAGCATATTTTCGATATAGCCGAGGGCTCGATGCTTGGGGCAGAGGCTGAGATCCATGGCGGCGAGGGCAGATAAGAGGGCGAGGCCGATATTGGTCGGGCTGGTGCGATGGGCGATCCCCGCAGCGGGTTGCTCCTGCCAGTTGTCCGGCGGCAGAAAATGATCTTCTGGGGTGAGGAAGGCCTCGAAATACCGCCAGATGTCTGCGGCGGCGTCTTGAAGATATTTACGCTGTTCATCTGTGACCCGTCTCGCCTCCTGCCGCTCTCGGCTGAGGGCCAGGGCATAGAGCGGACTGAGCAGCCAGACGATGCCGACCACTACCTTGAACGGCGTATTAGAGAGGAAGATAGCCGCCAGCGCTATTCCAACTGCGGGGAGCATCTTGTAGTAGTGATGCAGAACTCCCGTACCCGTCCGTTTTTCTGCGTCTGCCGCCGTGACCCAGGAGAGCATGTTGCGTTTTGTGATCAGCATGCGCCATAGAGCTGTGAGTGCGCCGGAGAGGCAAATAAAGGCGTGATAGGGTAGGAGAATAAGCTGGCTCAGGGTCTCCCAGAATCCCCCCGCAAAACCGGAGATGATGGTGGAGTGATACCGGGCCTTCGTTCCCGCGTCCCGGCGGAACATGAGTTCGGCGGAAGAGATGAGCAGAGCAGACAGCGGCGATAAGATTGCGACTACACCTGCCCAAAACAGGTCGGTCATGGATGTGAACATGGCGGCGAGCAAGGCCAGCATAGTAAACACCGGCACCATGCTGCGGCGGAGGTTGTCAAGTATTTTCCAGCGGCTGATTGGACTAAGTGGATTTTGCACTTTGCCGCCGCTTGTGCGCGGTACATGCCGGAGCATCCACGGGGCGGACTGCCAGTCGCCGCGGGTCCAGCGATGCATACGGGAAAAATAGCTGAGCACTTTGAACGGGTAGCCATCAGTCAGTTCCACATCGCCCAGATAGGCGGCGCGGAGATAGGCACCCTCCAATAGATCGTGGGAGAGAATCGTGTTTTCGGGGAAGGCCTGATCTAGGCAGATGGAAAAGGCCTCCGCATCAAAGATGCCCTTGCCGGTGAAGCTGCCTTCTTGGAAGAGATCCTGATATACATCAGATGCGGCGGAGCCGTAGGGGTCGATGCCGCCCTGTCCCGCGAAAATGCGCGTGAAATCCGAACGGCCCGCCGCCTTGAGATCTACGCCGATACGGGGCTGCATGAGGGCGGTGCCCGCTCGAACAACGCCCTGCGCACGGTCGAGGACAGGGGTGTTGAGCGGATGGAGCATGGCTCCGATCATTTCTCTGGCGGCCCCGACATTGAGGCGGGTGTCACTGTCGAGCGTGATAACATAACGGACTCCTTCCAGCGCTAGCGCTGTTCCTGCTCGTATTTGAATGGAGGGCGGGGCATCTGGGGTGCCGTTCCCTGCAGATCTGCCGGTTAGCAGGCGGGTGAGTTCTAAAATTGCGCCCCGTTTTCGTTCCCAGCCCATGTAGCGGTTACTGCGCTCGTTCCACGTCCGCTCTCGGTAAAGAAGCAGGAAGGTTCCGCCGTATTTCTTGCCCAGCCCTTCTAAGGCGGCGGCAGTGGTGTCAATCCATACCTCGGCGTCAGGGAGCACGGGCTGGTCGGATTCGGGGAAGTCAGCTAGTATCCCGAAGAGGAGGTTGGGACCGCAGTCCCGGTTGGCGAGATAATATTCCTCCAGACGTGCGGCGCAGTCCCGGCCCGCCTGTTCACTGTTCAAAAGAGCTGAAATGACGCAGAGGGTCCGCCCTTCCGCCGGGACACCATCTTTGAGTTCCAGCCGTGGTACATGCTGGGGGCAGACACATTTGATGACAAAAAAATCTGCAAGATTTTTCATGATTTCCGAGATAGGGACGACTAAGAGCAGAGCTACGATGGCGCTGCGAAGCGCCACTGCCGCTAAAATTGCAAAAAACATACTGGAGAGCAAGATGCCGCCGATATATAGCCCGCCCCGGCGTTGGCGGTGTGGATTGCCCAGAGGTTCCGTGAACAGATAATGCCCCACATGTCGGGCGGCGCCCTCGCTCTTTTGTGTACGTTCCAACACGCGCGCCGCCACTTGATGCTCTTCCAGCCGATGTCGTTTTGCCAAACGGGAAACTTCGCGCCGATAGCGCTGGCGGGTCTGCTCGTCCATGGCGATGTAGATGCCGGACGGATCTTTCCTGAGTATCTGTTCGGTGCGGCTGATCTCGTCCAGAATATCGAGCATGTCCAGGCTTGCCAGGAGCCGCAGGGCGGTAAAGACGTGATCCATTCTGTCGGAGAGGCCGGGCGTCTCTGTGCTGCGAATGGCTCCGGCTAGGTTATTTAAGTGGAAGATGAGGGCGGCGGTGATAGCGGGAACTAAGAGGCTCACCTCCCGTTCGTCCAAGGGCTGTATTTGCTGGATACCGTCGAAGAAAGCGCGAATGCCCTCAGGCGTAATAGTTCCGTCCGTCGTTTCGACCAGAGCAGTGGCCAAGGCCAACAGAAACGTGCCTCCCTCTGTACGACGGAGCTTCGCTACATTTTTGAGTTCGGCAGCGGCCTTTTTGCCCTCCCGTTCGGCAATATACCAGTTGTCTAGGAACCACTCCACTTCCCCGGGGAGACTGTTGCTCTCAGCGACACGTGCTGTAGCCTTTCTTTGTTGGCTTTTGAGGCTGTGTAAACAGGAGAGGATATCCCGCGCCTGCGAGCGGCCTCGGGCGTACCCGCTTATTTTCAAGCCCTTGGCTGTATTTTTTCCATGTGTTGTAAGGGCCTCCAATGGTGTCATATATGCGCATTCCTTTCCGCTGTGATCATACTAGTTCTCTGTAAAGTCTAAGATTTGCACAAAACATGTTTTTTTATCGCCATACGGCACGTCAAACCCTTGAAAGGCAACAAGCATTCCTGCGGCTTTGCCGCACCGTCTGACAATAAAAATCCTGCGTTTTGTTGTGCAAGGTTTAGACTTTACAGAGCACTAGTCCCCAATAAAAGATGCCTTCATCTTTTTATTGGGACTTAATGAAGACGTGTATTTGCACACTTTTTGTGCAAATAGCAGCTCGCATGGCGGGCGGTTCGATTGCTTTTTATCGAACATTAAGATCAGATGGATAGTTCTCCCTATTTTCCCCTTTGGGTGACAGAAATATTCAATGGGAACTCAATATGCGGCTACCTTGCAGGGCCAATAACTACATGGGGGATGAGCAAATAGTGTTGATTTAAATTTATATCCCCCCGCCTACGGCGGGGGGATATAAGAAATCCAACAACGCGTTTGCTCGCTGCCGCTACATGGCGGACGCCTCCCGACAAAAAAAGCTTGCGCAGATATGGCACATGAGGTACAATGAAGGAGTAGTACAAATAAAAAAATAATAGGAAAGAAGGATATTACATTGTTCAAAAGAATAGGAGTACTTCTACTTGCACTTGTCCTGATTGTGTCCTTTGCGGCATGCGCTCTTGGCCCTGAGCCGGAACCGGAAGAGGTCGCTTTTGAGGCGTACACGCACATCATGCAGCAAATGTCGATCGGACCGGAACAGGCATCGGGCGCGTATGACATTGATTTTGTCATGCTGATGGATATGCGGTTTTTGGGAGAAGAGCTTAACACGACTTCCAGCGGCAACATTAAAATGATCGTAGATGGTGACAACATAGAGACCGCAATGACGATGAGTATGGACATGGGCGAACTCGGTACCAGCGTACTGGAGATGTATATGGCTCTCGAAGGCACGAACCTTACCGAAATGCAGGTTCTGGTTGATGGCGAAGAAATGCCTGCGGATATGTTCCCCCAAGAAATGTTCCAAGAGATACTCGACGGCACCGTCGAGATGCCGGACTTCCACGAGGAGGCCCTGCTGTCCGCGGAAATTGAAGAAGTAGACGGAAACAGCGTAATACATATGGTCTTAGACGGCCAAATGCTCGCTGATTTTGTAATGGATTCGATGGACGATATGCCCGGCCTCAATGAGGGTGATATAGACATGGACCTTGAGATCGACGATGTCATAATGACGATCGTAACTGACAGCGCCGATAATCCGCTGGAGATGACCATGGAAATGCATATGTGGATGGAAGTGGAAGGCGAAGTATTGGAAATGAACATGACTATGAAATACACCTTTAACGCATTTGGCGATGCTGTAGAAGTTGAGATGTTTGTGTAAAAGGGTATAATTGCTCTAAGACAGCAAAAACGAACGGCCCAATCAGGGGTCGTTCGTTTTTCGTAGGGCACCCGGAGACGCCATGCGTATGTCGTGGAACATAAACGGGAATGAGTGAATTGTACTGATTTACATTTGTTTCCCCCGCCACGGGTGAGGGGAACGAGAAAATCTTCAGCTACCCCGACTATAACCGTAGGACTTGACACACATACATATTCCTGCTACAATTGCCCTTAAAGGCAATTCCCTTTATAGAAAGGGTGGCACAATGGAAAAACGGACTGTGGAAATTGCGCTTCTGCTGGATTTTTATGGTGGCTTGCTCACGGAAAAACAGCGGGAATATATCGAACTCTACTATAATGAGGACTTCTCCTTGGCAGAGATTGCACGACTGGGCGGCATCACGCCCCAGGGGGTGCGCGATGTCATCCGCCGCGGGGAGACGATGCTTCGTGATGTCGAGGAAAAAACCGGATTGATACAGCGTTTTGGGGAGGATTATTATGGCGTTTGAAAATTTGTCTGACAAGTTAAACGCCGCGTTTAAAAAGTTGCGGGGCAAGGGCCGCCTCTCTGAGGCGGACATCAAAGAGGCGATGCGGGAAGTGCGGCTTGCGCTCTTAGAAGCCGATGTCAACTTTAAAGTGGTCAAGGATTTTGTCAAAACCGTCAGCGAGCGGGCGTCCGGCACAGATGTGTTGGAGAGCTTGACCCCTGCGCAGATGGTGATTAAGATTGTCAACGAAGAGCTCACGGCTCTGATGGGCAGCGAGAATACGAAGATCCACATGGGGTCCAAACCACCCACTGTGGTGATGATGGTAGGGTTACAGGGCGCGGGTAAAACCACCAACTGCGCAAAACTGGCAGGGCTTATGCGGAGCCAACAGGGCAAGCGGCCGCTTTTGGTCGCCTGTGATATCTACCGGCCGGCGGCGATCAAACAGTTGGAAACAGTGGGCGCACAGTTGGATATCCCAGTGTTTCAGATGGGACAGACAGATCCGGTTGCCATCGCCAAGGCGGCCATCTCTCATGCCAAAAAGCATGGGAACGACATTGTATTTCTCGACACAGCGGGCCGCCTCCATATTGATGAGGCCCTGATGACGGAACTGAAGCAGGTCAAAGCTGCTGTAAAGCCTGACGAGATTTTGCTCGTCGTGGACGCCATGACAGGCCAAGACGCTGTTTCCGCCGCCTCCGCTTTTGACGAGGCATTGGGCATTGATGGCATCGTACTCACCAAGACAGACGGCGATGCGCGCGGCGGGGCCGCCTTATCGGTCAAAGCCGTGACCGGAAAGCCGATTAAATTCATCGGCACCGGAGAAAAGCTGGATCAATTAGAAGCCTTCCATCCGGACCGCATGGCCTCCCGTATCCTCGGCATGGGAGACGTGCTCACCTTAATTGAAAAGGCTGAACAGGCCTTCGACGAAAAAAGGGCAGAAGAGTTGGCGGAGAAGCTCCAGCAGAACAAGTTCACCCTCGCCGACTACTACGACCAACTGCTCCAACTCCGTTCTATGGGCGGACTGGATCAGATCGCCGGGATGCTTCCCGGGGTAAACGCAAAAGCGCTCCAAGGCGCAACGGTAGACGAGGGCGCCCTGCAACGGACGGAGGCTATTATTCTTTCCATGACCCCTTACGAGCGGGATAACCCGTCCTGCCTCGGGTCCAGCCGTAAAAAGCGGATTGCCCGCGGCTCCGGCGTGGAGGTGGTGGATATCAACCGTCTGCTCAAGCAGTTTGACATGATGCAGGCCATGGCCAAACAAATGAGCGGCAAGGGGATGAAGGCCATGAAACGCGGGAAAAAAGGCGGTATGTTTGGCGGCTTGGAAGGTCTGTTCGGATAGCAAAAAGAACGTGTTACTTTTTCTTGTGCGTTCCTTCGCCCATGACGGGGGAGGTACGGAACTATAAAGCTAACACTCTTAATAAAAAATGAGGATGTCCATTTTATAATGAGTTTCTTTGTTTTTCATCGTTGCAAAGTGAACGCCCTCAAACAACAATTTTTGGAGGTAAGGAAAGATGGTTAAGATCAGACTGCGGAGAATGGGCGCAAAGAAACGGCCCTACTATCGGATCGTGGTAGCGGACTCCCGCAGCCCCAGAGACGGACGGAGCATTGAAGAAGTGGGTACTTACAATCCACTCACTGACCCGCCCGAAGTGACGGTAAAGGCGGAGCGGATCCAGGAGTGGATCAAAAATGGTGCGCAACCCACAGATACCGTACGTGGGCTTTTGAAAAAAGCCGGCGTAATCTAAGGGGGCGTACGCAATGAAAGATTTGCTGATTTATATCGCGCAAAACCTAGTGGACGAGCCCAATCAGGTCTCTGTGACCGAGATCGAAAAGGACAATGAAACTGTGCTCGAACTCCGGGTCGCTGACGGCGATATGGGCAAGGTCATTGGCCGCCAGGGTCGGATCGCGAAAGAGATCCGGTCGCTGATGAAGTCTGTCGCCCAGCGACAGGGCAAACGAATTTCGGTTGACATCGTAGATTAGTTCGTAGGGGGCGGGGCATAAGCCCCGCCCCACACCATATTTTGCAGGGCTCGATGCCTACAGAGCACACCGGAAAAACAATGCCGGGCACATTTTTTGTGCAAATATTAGTTACGCAAGGCGGGCGTATGTTCGATTGCTTTTTATCGAACATTAGTATGACGCGTTTATAAACGGAGACACACCATGAAAAAAGAGTATTTAGTGGCCGGGAAAATTGTGAACACACATGGAGTTCGGGGCGAGGTGCGGATTCAGCCTTGGGCGGATTCGGCCGCATTTTTACAGGGGTTTGATACCTTGTATATCGACGAGAAACCAGTGAAACTTTTCTCCGCACGGGTGCATAAAAGTTTTTTGATCGCCCATTTCGCAGGAGTGACGGACATTAACGCCGCCATCGCTCTGAAAAACAAGCTGGTCTATATCCGCCGAGCAGATGCAAAGTTGCCGCCCGGTCATTTTTTCATCCAGGATATTTTGGGTTTGCCGGTGGTGGACGAGGCGGGGCTGCAAGTCGGCATACTCAAAGAAGTCTTGCCGCGGCCCGGCGGAGATGTATATGTGATCGCAGAAGATGACGGTACAGAGCGCCTGGTGCCGGATGTACCCGTTTTTATTTTGGAAAAAAATCTGGATGAGGGTTTCATCCGGGTGCAGCTGATAGAGGGGATGTAGTGTAGCTATGGTCATCGATATCCTAACCCTTTTTCCCACTATGTTCGAGGCACCGTTGGGGCAGAGTATCATCGGCCGGGCACAGGCGGCGGGTTTGGTGACGGTGCGCTGTCATCAGATTCGGGATTTTACTACCAATCGGCAAAATCAGGTGGACGACTATCCTTATGGCGGCGGACAGGGTTGTGTGATGCAGGCTCAGCCGCTCTACAGCGCCTGGCGGCATGCTCGTGATCTAGGTGGCCCGGCCAGGACGATCTTTCTCTCGCCCCGAGGCCGCGTTCTCACCCAGGCAGACGCCCTGCGGCTGGCGGAGGACTATGAACGCTTGATCTTGGTCTGTGGTCACTATGAAGGTGTAGATCAGCGGTTTATTGATGCCGCTGTGGATGAGGAGATCTCCATCGGTGACTTCGTCCTGACCGGGGGCGAAATCCCTGCTATGGCCCTGGCTGATGCCGTCTGCCGCCTGGTACCGGGCGTACTCTCCGATGCAAGCTGTTTTACGGACGAGAGCCACTGGGACGGGCTGTTAGAACATCCCCAATATTCCCGTCCGGAGGTATGGGAAGGCGTTTCAATCCCGGAGGTACTCAAATCCGGCGACCACAAGAGGATTGACAATTGGCGACGCAAGCAAGCGTTTCTTATCACCTTGCTCAGACGGCCGGACATGTTTGGCAAATTGCTCTTTACCCGCTCCGACTTAAAGCTTTTGGGCGAACTGCGAGATGAAATCGAGGATGCGGTGGTCTATGCCGCGCTCTCAAACCTGCATACAGAGCGGATCACAGTGCGAAAGACCGGTCTGCGGGACGAGCGCGGGGTCAAGTCCCTGCTCCGCTTTCAGGGACGTCCTCCCGCGGGTGCGGCGCAGTATATTGAGGACTTAGAGGCGCAAGGCATCAGGGACTATTCCATCTACGCTGACGATTATGGGTTTTGCGGGCATTGCTTCTATACCCGCGAGGGGCCGCTCACCCGGATGGGGCTGGAAGTTTTCCCCCACGCCCGGGGGAAAGGGATTGATACCTTTGCCATGGCCCATGTACTGGATGCGCTGTTTGCCGAACCGGATTTGAAAATTTGTATCGTCGCAGATCCACTCCCTGACGATTTGGTGCGGCGGATTGGGTTCCTCCGGGATGAGCTGGGGCAGTATATTGTGGCTCGCACTGATTGGCAGAGCCGAAGGGCTTAATCTGCCGCAGCGGCCCGGCCCGCAGGCCGGTCCTTTGGAAGACAAAGCCCAGCGCAGCGGGTTTGGCTCCAGCCTGAAATATCCTCCCTTTCTCATACGAAAGGGAGGATATTGTTGTCTACTCTCTTTTTATCTCCGCAACTCGAATATGGTAATTCTGCCGCTTGTTGTTGAAAGGTCAAACTGTGCTTCTGTGCCGCTGTGGGTGGTGACAGGTATCTCACTTGTAAACCTGCCTGAGCCTGTGGAATGCTGCACATCAATCGCGCCCTCATTCGGTATGGTGACTTCAATTCTGCCGGATGAAGTCCGTGCCGTTAAGCTGTCGGGAACAATTGTGCTTGTTATCTCTAGGCGCCCCGAAGTGCTCCGTGCGTTGACGCAGCCGAAACGGCCGGACAGTTCATGCCGCCCAGATGTCGTATTGGTGCGCAGGCTTTCTGTCTGCGTATCGGTAGCGGTGATGCGCCCTGACACAGTATGCAGACGGATTTCATCAGCCTGCACAGCGGAAACTTCAATTCTGCCGGACGTTGTTGACGCGCTCAATGCTGACGATACAATACCGCGAAGGTTGATTCTGCCGGAAGTCGTGCCTACGGTAAAGTCCACGGCCTGTATATTGCTTACCTCTACACGTCCGGATACCGTATTGATATAAAATTGTTCAAAATGTTCACTGCGCGCATAGGGGATGAGGACTTCAAGCTGTTTGACCGGCGTATTGTTGAAGCCGAAGCGTCTGTTTTCAGTAAAATAGATTGCAAGTGTACCATCATTCGTACTTAGACTTAGTTGTTCGCCGTCCCGCAGTGTACGGCGGGAAAATTCGGTGATTTGGATGTCATTACCACCATGCGTTCCAACGTATACGCGGCCCGCTGTCCAGTCAATAGACAGGGCATCTATGTTGTCGGCGGGGACATTGTGCGTTTCGACGGGTTCAAACGTTCCGATTCCAATGCCATCCAGGCCAAAGCCAAAATGAAACAAACCGCCTACAAGAAACCAGGCAACAAGCCCCAAAAGCGCTAAGGCGCTAATCGCCCAGCAGATGATCGTTATCGTTTTTACTTTGTTCAATGTACTCACTTCCCCCCACGTATCGTTGCAAAAAAGATACTAACCAGCGATTCTACAAGCCCGCCGACGATGAAAATGACCCAAGTGATATGCCATGCCATCGTTGTAAAACTGATGATAAAATATAGGACCAAAATCAGTGACCACAGAGCCGAGGATATGGCCCCGCGCATTTGCTTACGTTCTTGCGTATCAGACTGCCATTCGCGGAACTCTTCGACGATCGTGTCAGCGTTTTTGTAGCATTTCGGCTTGGTCATGTGGTTGTAGATTAAAAGACCGGTTGCCGTTGCTACGATGATAAACATGATTGGAACTGCAATCAGATAGTCATGTCTGCTGCCAAGTGACTGAAAGATAAGCACCGGTAAAACGCTGAGGATGTACATCATCACGGCAATTGCTGTCAGCATGGCGGATTTACGTCTTGCTTTTTCATGTTTTTCCTGTTCCGGTTCAGAGGCCGCGTCGTCTTCCAGATACCGTAGGAGCACACTCACATCGCCAATACCTGCAACGGCGATATTAAACGCCGCTTCCGGTGTCTTCCCTTCGGCTAAGAGGTCTTTATATTTGTCTTCCAAGTTCTGCAGCATCTCTTCTTTCAGTTCAACCGCTTTTTTTGTTGGTCTTGTCTCTTCAAAAAGCGATTCAATATATCTGCGCAAGTTATGTTCCATCATTCATTTTCCTCCAGTTGAATTAGTTGTTCAATCATGCTTTTGGCGTTGCTCCATTCGGCGATCAGCGCCCGATAGGTATCGCGGCCGGAATCGGTGATACTGTAATAGCGCCTGCGCGCACCGGTCTGTTCATTGCCCCAGTAAGACGAAATGTGCCCTGCCTGTTCCAACCGGCGAAATGCGGTATAGAGCGTAGCCTCTTTGAGCTCATAGCTTCCGCCGGTTTTTTGTTGGATTGACTTATTGATTTCATACCCATAATTATCTTCGCCCATCAGACGAGCAAGGATTATAGTCTCTGTGTGACCGCGAATCAGGTCAGATGCAATCGACATGACCTCCCTCCTCTCTCTTCGATATATTTTCGTTTCCGCATATACATTAATATCACACTATACTTCGCCTGTCAAGGTATATTGCAAAAAAAATCTAACTCGATTTTTGAAAAGGGAACGAAACAGGAAGTGGACAAACGCGTTATTGGAGTTCCTGATTCCCCTCGCCTGTGGCGGGAGGAATCGCACTAAATCAGCGCTATTTGTCCTTTCCCCTATATTTGTTTTTGCAAAACACAACACCGTGTCGCTCATCATGGCGACACGGTGCTGCTTTATTGCTCCTGTTGTTCTTTCGCGCTGTTTCGGCTATAACACCTGTTTCCAAGGCGAAATCGTTCGCATTTTCACCCCGCAGACCAGGCCCATTGCGATAAATGTTGTCACGAGGGACGATCCGCCGTAGCCGAAGAAGGGGAGGGCGATGCCGACAACGGGGGTTAGCCCCAGGGTCATGCCAATGTTTTCCAGTGTTTGGAATAGCATAAAGGACCCCACGCCGACGCAGGTCAAGGCGGAGAGCGTGTCTCTGGATTTTGCGGCGACCCAGAAACAACGGGCGATGATGAGCGCAAGCAAGACGATGACGGCGACTGCCCCGATGATTCCCAACTCTTCTCCGGCCACAGAGAAAATGAAATCTGTCCACTGTTCCGGTACGCTGCCCGACTGGGTCTGGGTGCCCTGGCCAATACCTTGGCCCGTCACCTGCCCGGAAGCAATGGCAATACGGCTTCGATGGGGCTGGAAATTCCAGCGGATGTTGAGGGGGTCGATGGTGGGGTCAAAAGGGGCTAGGATACGTTGGCGCTGGTAGTAGTGCAAGGCTTGCCAGAGAATGGGCGTTGCCGCCGCCGCAATGCCGCCGCCCAGGGCGAACCATCGGAGTTTTACACCCGCGAGGTAGAGCATAACGAGGAAGACGAAGACGAAGATCAGGGTGTTGCCCATGTCGGGCAGTAAAATAAGAAGATAGCCGAGATGAACCGCCAGCTGGAGCATGGCAAAAAAGGAGTTCAGATTTTTATACTCCTTGAGGTACTGGATATGGTAGGCGAACATGATAATAAAGGTAATTTTCACGATCTCGCTGGGTTGGATACCGATGCCGAAAAAACGCAGCCAGATACGATAGCCCCCGGCGATGCCAACGCCAAAGACACGGAGGCTGAGTAAGATCAGCACGTTGAATAAGAGCAGGGCTTTCCAGCGGGTGGCGATACCGTTTAAGTCTACCAAAGAGAAGATAACGAAGCAAAAAAGCCCCAGTACCAGGGACCCGACCTGCACCGATAGAAACGGCCAAGCCCCGCCGGCAAAGTTCCGGGTAGAGCTCCAGATCAAAATCAGGCCGAAGATCGAGCAGAGCGCGGAGAGGGCGAGGAGGAACATGTCAGTTTTTTTGATGTAGTCTAAAGATGCCGTAAACGCTCGTTTCAATTGGACAGGCTCCTTTTTGGCTATTATATTACTCCGCCCCCAAATAGCTACCATTTAGTGGCGGAGTAATAGTCGTGGTAGTTGAGACTACTTGTGTTTCCCACCCGCCGTAGGCGGGGGAAACGCGTACAGGCAGCTATGTTAGGACATAAGCTGTTTCGTCTGCGCTTTTTCAACTACACCGACTATATACTTGCTCCATTTTATCATAAATTCGCCCTTTACGCAATCGGCAATGCTATGATAGAATGGTTCGAAGATTGCCGAAGTGAGGGAAATGGATGACAGTGATAACCTGCAGTGCGGAAGAGACAGAGCAGCTGGGCAGAGACCTGGCGGCCCGTGTTCGCCATGGTACGGTTTTGGCGTTCACAGGCGATCTAGGCGCAGGCAAAACCACATTTACGCGCGGCCTTGCCCGTGGGCTCGGTATCACGGTACCCGTCACAAGTCCCACTTATACAATCGTGAACGAGTATCGGACGGGGCGCGTACCCTTGATTCATTTCGACATGTACCGCCTCGGTTCACCGGACGAGTTGTTCGAGATCGGCTGGGAGGACTATCTCGCGGAGAACGCTGTCATTGCTGTGGAGTGGAGTGAGCATGTGGCCGCCGCCCTCCCGCCGGAAACGGTGCATATTCAGATGGAGCAGACCGAAGACGGAAACCGCAAGATTACGATTATAGGACTGGATAGGGAGGCGTAGGGCGTGAAACTATTAGCTATAGAATCTTCCGCCAAGGCGGCCTCGGTGGCGCTGGTAGAAGATGGGCGGTTAGCCGCCCAAAACTTCCAACACGCAGGATTGACCCACTCTAGAACGCTGCTGCCCATGCTCCACAGCCTCCTGGATGGACTGGGAGTCGGTGTGGCGGACATAGATAAGATTGCTGTGGCGCACGGTCCCGGATCTTTCACAGGGCTGCGCATCGGTGTGGCAACGGCGAAAGGGCTGGCCTTTGCGGCGGAGAAACCGCTAGTGGGCGTGTCTAGTTTGGAAGCGATGGCGCATCAGGCAAAGCACCTGGGGCCGGGGCTCATTACGCCGGTCATGGACGCCCGGCGGGAGCAGGTCTACAACGCCTTGTTTCGCACCGAAGGGACAAGCCTTGTCCGCCTGACAGAGGATCGGGCCATCGCCATAGAAGACCTGTTTGCCCAAACCGACTATGCGGGACCCTATTTGCTGGTCGGTGATGGCGCGGCTCTTTGTTATGAACGGTTGCAAAACGCCGGTATCCCGGCAGAGATATTGCCGGAGCACCTTGTTCAACAGACCGCCTGGGGCGTTGCTATGGCGGCATGGGATATGTCCGGTGGGTGCGTGCATGATGTGAATCCTTGTTACATTCGCCCAACACAGGCCGAACGGGAGCGGATGGAGCGGCTCGAACGTGTTAATGCCGGAGGGCCCCCGCCAACGTAGGCGGGGAAATACATAAAGAAATGGACTATTACAAAACGCTGGGAGGCAAATATTATGTCGAATCTACATGTTCTGGATCACCCGCTGCTTCAGCACAAATTGGCTAAATTACGGGACAAACACACCGGTGTCAAAGAATTCCGGGAGATTGTATCGGAGATGGCTGGCCTCATGTGCTATGAAGCCACCCGCGGGCTTCCTTTGGAGCCGATCGAGATCGAAACGCCGCTGTGTTCTGCCACGGTGTACCGGATTGCAGGCAAAACCTTGGCCATTGTCCCCATCTTACGGGCGGGGCTCGGCATGGTGGACGGTATCCAGAGTCTGATCCCATCGGTAAAAGTGGGACATCTGGGGCTATACCGAGACCCGGAGACCTTAGAACCTGTGGAATACTACTGCAAACTGCCGCCAGACATCACCGAACGGGAAGTAATCCTACTGGATCCCATGCTGGCCACCGGCGGCAGTGCGGCGGCGGCGGTCAAAGTGATTCAGGGCTACGGCTGTAAGCGCATTAAGCTCATGAGTATCTTAGCTGCCCCGGAGGGCATCGCACGGGTCCATGCAGACCACCCAGACACGGAGATTTATGTAGCGGCGGTAGATGAGGGTCTCAATGACCACAGGTACATTGTCCCCGGCCTCGGCGATGCCGGAGATCGGATATTTGGGACGAAGTAGTTGAAACCAGAGGGAAAATTCGGAGGGGCGGCCGACCTCGGGCGCCCATTTTCATGCAAAAAGACGCTTCAATTTTTAAAAAGAATTTACTCAACAAATGAAAAAAAAGAAACAAAGAGAAAAAAATAAGCACACTCAAAAACATATGTTTCTAAAGGGAATAGACTATGACAGAACAAGCGAAGCAAGAATTCATAACTTTGCGCTGCGCCGTCATCGCCGCATCGTTTCCAACGCTCAATGAAAAACAGCGGGAGGCCGTTTTGGCGACGGAAGGCCCCTTGCTGCTCCTCGCAGGTGCGGGGAGCGGCAAGACGACGGTGCTGATCAACAGAATCGCGAACCTGATCCTCTACGGTTCGGCCTCCGACACAGATCGTGTGCCGGACGGGGTGGGGGAGTCGGATATCGCCTTCTTGCGCCTTTATTTGGAGAACATAGCAGACCCTGCAATGCGTCAGGCGGGGGAGGCGAGAGTACAGTCGCTCTGCGCGGTGAATCCGGTACGTCCCTGGGAGATTTTGGCCATTACCTTCACCAACAAGGCTGCAGATGAGCTGAAACATCGGCTGGAGAAGCGGCTGGGCAACGAAGCCGGAGACATCTGGGCCATGACCTTTCACTCGGCTTGTGTACGGATACTACGCCGCTACATCGAGCGGCTTGGTTATGACAATGGCTTTACAATCTACGATGCGGCCGACAGCCAAAGCCTCGTCAAGCGGATTTTGACGGAGTTTGATTTAGACGACAAGACTTATCCGCCCCGCCGTGTCTTGGCGGAGATTAGCCGTGCCAAGGACGCGCTCCAAGAACCAGCAGCCTATCAAGCGGCGGCGGAGAAAGAGGGCGATCACCGCAGACGTAAGACGGCGGAGGTCTACGTGGAGTACGCAAAACGTCTCCGTGCGGCCGATGCGGTGGATTTTGATGATTTGTTGTTCTTGACCGTCAAACTCCTACAGAGCGATGCGGAAGTCCGGCGGCACTATCAGCGGCAGTTCCGTTATGTCCTGATCGATGAATATCAGGACACCAATCATTTGCAATATCTCTTTGCCAAAATCTTAGCCGAGGGCAGCGGTAATATCTGTGTGGTGGGGGACGACGACCAGAGCATCTACAAGTTCCGCGGCGCCACCATCCAGAATATCTTGGACTTTGAGCACCAACATCCGGGCGTCCGGACCATTCGCTTAGAGCAAAACTACCGGTCCACAGGCCATATCCTGGAGGCGGCCAATGCGGTCATCAAAAATAATCAGGGGCGCAAAGGGAAGCGTCTTTGGACCGATCAAGGTCAGGGCGACAAACTTACCCATTACATCGCCCGTAGTGGAGAGGATGAGGCGAGCTACGTGGCCCAGTGTATTCTAGATCATTTCGGTCAGGGTGGTGCGTGGAGTGATCACGCGGTGCTCTACCGCATGAGCGCCCTGTCTAATCAGCTCGAATTTGCATTCAAGCGCAACGGCATCCCCTATAAAGTAGTGGGCGGAATGCGCTTTTTTGACTACGCCGAGATCAAAGACGTGCTGGCCTATCTGGCAGTTTTAGAAAACCCGGCAGATGATCTCCGGCTGTTGCGTATCATCAACGTCCCCGCGCGGGGCATCGGTCTGACCACGGTAGAGCGTTTGCGGGAGGCGAGCATGGTCTCTGGCCGGTCTATTCATGACACCCTCCAACACGCAGAGGCAATACCGGGCATCGGACGTACGGCGGCGAAATTGAGCGCCTTTGCGGTATTTCTCCAAGATTTGCGGAAGAAGGCCACATCCATGCCCTTGGATGCGTTCTATGACTACCTGTTGGAGGCCACGGGCTATCTCGCCATGCTCCGAGAGAAGCCGAACGAAAATCTGGCCCGCATTGAGCACATTCAGGAACTGAAGAGTACCATCGCCAATTACATAGAGCGGAGTGAAGACAAAAGCTTACGGGGCTTTCTGGATGAGATCGCCCTCTACACGGACTTAGACAGCGGCGAACAGGCCGAGAGCGGCGCGGTGATTATGACCATGCACAGCGCCAAGGGTTTGGAGTTTGACCACGTGTATGTCGTCGGGATGGAAGAGGGGATTTTTCCCGGCCATCGGAGCATTGGAGATCAGGAGGAGATGGAAGAAGAACGCCGCCTCTGCTATGTTGCTCTCACCCGCGCCAGACAAAAGCTCCATCTGACCAGCGCTGCTCAGCGGCTCCTGTTCGGTCGTACCACGGCCAATATGCCGTCCCGATTTTTGGAGGAGATACCCGAAGATACGCTGGCGCGCACAGGTCAACCCCGCCGGGGGTTCAAAGACCCGCTTGCAGACGTCAATTTCGAGGATGAGGTCCCTTGGGGCAACCGCGCCGAGCGCCTGTCCGGACGTGAGATGGGAGGAAGTACACCGCAAAAACCGCGCTATCGTGCCCCGGCGTCTCCCAGAGGGAATACCTTACCCGCGTTCCAAAAAGGTGATGCCGTCACCCACAAAGCCTTTGGCAAGGGCATGATCACCGGTCTGACCCCCGTGGGCGGTGATGCGTTGGTAGAGATTGCATTTGATACCGTGGGGACAAAGCGACTGATGCTCAAAGCGGCGGCACAACATATGGAGAAGAAGTAGGAGCCGGTTTCGAGGCATTGCCTCTGTGAATGCAACGATGGAAAGCGAAATTCAAAATTACGGCTATTTTTACTGAAAGGCGGATTGCAACGTGACCGAATACTATTGGCATAGCAGTTTATCAAGTTCATTAAGTCTATCAAAGAGACTAACTGAGCTTGAAGGGGTTAGAAAAATTGAAATTTCAACTGCATTTTTATCATATTATGGTGTTGGTTTACTAGAAAAAATTGCTAAAAAAAATGCTATTTCGAGAGAAAACATACGAATATATATTTCAAATGATTTTTCAAATATAAAATGTGATGAAATATTAGAGCATATGGCTAAAATGGCTAATGTTTTTATTGTAGATCAAAAATTTCATGCAAAAGTTTATTATTTTCAAGGGAAAAGAGATTTGCTTATTTTTGGTTCGTCAAATTTTACGCAAGGTGGCATAGAGGACAATATTGAGTTCAATGCTATAACAGAAGCGTTTGATGAAAGTAAAATACGTGCGTTTTTTAGGTTCTGTGAACAAAATAGCTACAAGGTAGACGAGGATATCATCCGAAGTTATCGTGACACGGAGCAGGAACGCAGAGAACTGAATGAGTTGCTGAATCAATTGCAAAAGAAGATACATAAGAAACTAAAACGAAAAGATCGTTCTGACCCATTTGATGAATATGAATATGATATATCTGATTATTATTTTACATTTGAAGATTATGAAACACTTTTTGAACGCAACTGGGAAAGGACGGACTCAATTATCCGACAACGGCGCAAGAGCATACAAGATAAATTGCTTTTGCTTAATAACAATGTAATAAAAGACATCCAAAAGTTGGGGCTGGAACATCATTGGATTGAAGAGTTGATTACTTCTAAAATAGACCCTAATCCTACTAATGAAAATCGTGTAGTTTGGGTTGGAGTACGTTACTTAAAAAAAGACACTATTAAATATGTGAAAGAATTTAAATTGGCCAAAGATGGTCTTGGAATCCCTAAATACGCCTGCATACAATTTGCACTAAACGGTGACAATTTTGCAATCAATATTTTTCATGCAGTTAAAAAGGGCGCGCATGATCGCCAATATATGGGAAATATGATGCCCAAGCAAGATTTTAAGCAGAAATTAATTGAGCAAATAGAAGTGTTAAAGGGTAAAAGAAAAAAATTAAGTTGGCATATATCAGAAAAAGAATTTGACATTGACAGCAGAAACGCGGATGATTTTATAGATTTTTATCGAGAAAATGACAGGGAAGGAAGGGAATCGTTTTTAAGCTATAAAATGCAACCGGACGACGAAAGGTTAAAAGACGTAGATGCTATTTCAAAAGTGATCGTTGAAGTGGCGCGGGATTTTTTTCCTCTGTATAGCCTGATTTCAGCTGATTGGAAAAAGCAGGTTAAGTAGAGTAATCGTCTGAGCTCCGCCGAATCCGATAAGCGTGGTGTGTTATCGTAAATTGCATTTTTTGAATTGATGTTTCTCGAGGTAGTGAGCCCTGTCAAACGTTGGATTCACAGCGTATATGTCCTTCTGATTCAAGTGCAAATACAGAAAAAAGAGGGAGTCGGGCAAAGTGCGCTGAAGATTTTCTTGTCTCCCTCCGCCATAGGTGGGGGGAAACAAATTTAAATCAGCATAATTCGTTCGCTCCCGAAAAAAGACACGAAATAGAGTGTGCTCATATAATGCAGGCACAGAGAACGGTTGCATTATGTGAGCCTACTCACTTATAAAAACGACTATTATTGCTCCGCAGTGGAGTCCTCTACCATCATTTGGCGATATTTCGTCATAAGCCCTGCGAACAGCTGTCCGGTGGTGGGTGGCGTATAGGTGATTGCATTTGCGCCCGCTTCGATGGTGCGGAGGATACTGTCCTCCGTCGGGCCGCCGGTGGCGATGATGGGCAGATGCGGGAACTTCTGCCGAATTGCGGCTACAATCCGGGCCGTATCTGCCGCTGCGGAGACGTTAACGATACTGGCTCCGGCCTCCACGCGCTCGGCGATGTCCGTCCGCTCAGAGACCACGGTCACAACGATGGGAATTTCCAGATTATCCTTCAAATCCCGGATGATTTCGCTGGGGATGGGGGCGTTGACCACCACGCCGATGGCGCCCTGGTCCTCCGCGTCACAGCCGAGACGCAGTACTCGTGCGCCTTTAGTGGTACCGCCGCCGATCCCGGCGAGGACAGGCATATCTGCCGCTTCCAATACGGCCCGTGTGATGGCGGGCTGCGGTGTGAAGGGGTAGACGGCGATGACCGCGTCTGCGTTGATATTTTTGATAATCGCCGCGTCTGTAGAGAAGACTAGGCTCTTAATCCGTCGTCCAAAAATCCGGATACCGCTACACTCTGCGATGCAGGACGGCACCTGAATCATATGGCTACGGAGTATGCCCTCGTATGAGGGAACGCGTTTTTTTTCTTTGTCCATGACAGAACCTCCTGCTTTATTGGGGGAGGGCTACGGAAGCCGCCCACGGTTACGGGGGAGGGGGGCCGTCGAAATATGATAGCTGGAGGGAGAAGGGTATCCCTACAGATTCGCTTTAAAACTATCTTTCAAGGCGACACTCCGATTAAACACCAGATTTCCCGGCGCGGAATCTTTATTATCCACACAAAAATACCCTGTCCGCAGGAACTGGAAATTCGCAGGCGCTTTTGCGTCTGCAAGGCTCGCTTCTACTTTGCAGCCGGCTAGGACCTCCAATGAATCGGGATTTAAACAGGCCAGGAAATCTTTATCGGCGGCGTCCGGATCGGGGTCGGAGAAGAGATTGTCGTAAAGGCGAACGGTAGCGTCAACGGCAGTCGCCGTATCCACCCAGTGGATGGTGCCGCGGACTTTGATGCCCTCCGGTGTGTTCCCTGCGGGCAGGGCGGGGTCGTATTCAGCAAAGACGCGCACGACGTTTCCGGCTTCGTCTTTCTCACAGCCGGTGCAACATACGATGTGCGCGCCCTTCAGACGCACGTAGTTACCGGGGAAGAGGCGGTTGTATTTCTTCACCGGTTCCTCCATGAAGTCGTCAGCCTCAACCCAGAGACTGCGGGAGAAGGAAACGGGCCGGGTTCCGGCGTCTGGATCCTCCGGGTTGTTGTCTATCTGGAAGGTCTCTGTCTGTTCTTCGGGGTAGTTGGTAATCACCAGTTCGATTGGGCGCAGTACGGCCATGGCCCTTTGTGCTGTGGCATTCAAATCTTCACGGAGACAGTATTCCAGGAAGGAAAATTCCACCACGCTGGCGGCCTTACTCACACCGATCCGCTCGGCAAAGTTGCGGATGCTTTGCGGTGTATACCCCCGCCGCCGCATAGCGGCCAGGGTGGGCATCCGTGGGTCATCCCAACCGGAGACGAAGTGTTCCTCCACCAGGCGGCGGAGTTTGCGTTTGGAGAGTACAGTATAATTGATAAACAGACGGGCAAACTCAATCTGCCGGGGCTTGTGTGCTACCTTGGTATTTTCTACGACCCAATCGTATAGAGGCCGGTGATCTTCAAATTCCAGAGAACAGAGAGAGTGTGTAATTCCCTCTAGGGCGTCTTGGAGCGGGTGGGCATAGTCGTACATGGGATAGATGCACCATGTATCGCCCTGTCGATGGTGCTGGGCGTGTAGAATCCGATAAATGACGGGGTCGCGCATATTGAAATTTCCGGAGGTCAGGTCGATTTTCGCCCGGAGCGTCATGGCGCCTTCGGGGAACTCCCCGGCTTTCATCCGATGAAACAGATCGAGGCTCTCGGCAACGGGCCTG
>Ga0123355_10001694_pt1 | contig 30640 bp, 16 predicted proteins | sample TergutEmb28metaG_3_FD_89872 | JGI IMG/M metagenome (GOLD analysis project Ga0123355, IMG submission 89872) | Embiratermes neotenicus P1 segment gut microbial communities from Petit-Saut dam, French Guiana - Emb289 P1 | ecosystem: Host-associated > Arthropoda: Insects > Digestive system > Gut ... | reverse complement strand
TAATGCAATCCCAACCCAACTTCAATATCCAAATCTCCAAATGCAAACCAAGGGAAACCCCCCCACAAACGGAGTCCCAGCCCCCCCCCCCCCTTCACTGCACGCACCTTGTATGACTTAACCTCTAGACACAACTGATGAGGGCCCACATGGAGGGCCGAAACATACAGTGTTGTGAAACGCAAAATAGATTAATACAATTGTGTTGACTAAAGTATTATTACATTGACATACTTGTGTTTGACCTCATATCCTTCCCAGACCGAATAGTTTTACTGTTTTGTTCACTTTGCTGTTGGCGGTAACACAGCGAATGTTGCAAATCCGCTGTAAGTCTCAACATGTGTCTTGCCACAGCACCATTATGATGTGTGTTTGTGAAGATTAGTCTTATGTAGCGAGAAACGTACAGGGTTTGTGTAGTAGGTCTATCAACAATAAGATATTTCCTCTTCTGAAATGCGTCATTTTTTTCGAAATTATTGCGTGAATTGCGGAGAGCAGATATGTTAGGTTCTGAGATTTCAGGTACTGAATTTGCTGAATATTTATAAATACAGTCTTGTGGTATGTGACGAAGGTCACGTTGTGGATAGGCAGACCAGCGTTCAGGATGATAATGCTGCCTTTATTTAAGGTTGTATTATGCACTTGGATTTGAATTTCGAACACAAAATGCTGGAAATAGATCAGAAAAACACTTAACGATAAATCCTGCTGTGAAATAAAGTTTTATTTAGTGTAAAACAGTGAAACATTTCATCAAAACTACATCACATCTTTTGTGCGGTACATGTCATGAACAAAATTTCACAAAAATCTATAAGTAAATCAGTCTCAATATATGTTTTAGTAAGGATAATTGTCATTATTGTAACATGTATAAAATAAAAAATATGTAATGTTATATTAATGCATTATATAATGCATATTTAATAATAAATATAATGTAAATTAATCATTTTGAATAATATTGCGACCAAATTCGTAACTACATACGTATATATATGCCACTTTCTATTTTCAAGTTGATAAAAGAATGAATAAATCATAATTTAGGTCGAAACATGCTTCTCAATCAGTCAGACTGACACCATCGTCCCTTAAAAATGCAATTGTATTCGTATTGGTATTAATTTCTTTCTTTCATATCACTGAGAGATAACGGTATATCACACGCAAAGTCCTGGAATACTGTTACAAGAAAAACAGAGTTCACCGGTGAAGTGGTAACATTGGAATTGCGATCTGTACAAGAGCTACACTGACAAAACTTTACACGATTTTTCTCAGGATTTCTACGTAGAACAACTGAAATGGAACACGACCGGTTTCCAACAGATTAATTCATGTTAAAATTTATGAACCACAAATACATTTGAAAAACAATTTTGTTTGCATCCAAGAGCGTCGTTAAATACACTTCTGGTAAATAACCTCAAAGTATACAAAAATTCCAACGATGCACTCTTATGTTAGGGAAACATGTGTTGTTAATTCCACAACATTTTAGTGCGTGCAAATGGAGTTCATGTACAGGGTACACACTGATTGCAAAAATCTGTGGGATGTCGATGAAAACTTCAGTAACACAATGAAACCAACAATCAAACAGCGACTTGAACATCAGTACCGTTTCAATTTCAAATTATGTATAAGCTAAATTCTGTGGAAAAATGCAAAGAAGAAATGTGCGAATAAATACGCTTAACGAAATGAAAATTCAATTAGGAAAATTCTTTCAATACATACAGAGGCGGATAAGACGGGACAGTTATAAATGCTATTCGCCAGGAAGTTTACAATTTGAATCTCTTCTGGCTCGGTCGAATTATACAAACCGATTATTTCGAAGACGACTAAACCCGATAAAGTGAATTTCAAATAAGTAGATATTTAATCCCTACTGTCTGGTTAGATTCCTATTCCAGATTCAAAATTGTTCGGGGTAAATATTTAAACCCTGATTTCCTTGACATAAGGAATTAAAATTCTTCATTTATTCTGTGATGTGTCAAATCACCTAGAACAAGATTTCCCAGGCCTTTCACTCCTATCGATTATAGTCATAGATAGTCAAATATTCAACTGCTGTCAAGTGAAATAGGTGGCCATTTTAGGTCACCAAGTACTTTGTAATCTCCACCATAATTAAATAATACTTAGCAAAAGACCGATTATCAAATTTAAATTCTTTTGTTTAATACGCACTTGTACAACATCTCGACCATAAAACAGAGGACACTGAGACACCAGCCAATCAAAAGGAGATAGAATGCAGGTTGTAAGTGATTCAGGTTGAAGCTGTAATATTCATGAAGCGGTTGAACAATACCTATTTTCTGAGAAACTATTTTATTTTTTTCGAAGTTGAGGGAAATCCAGAAATTGTATATACCTGCTTCAACAACACGAACAATAATTTCATTAACTCGCCTCATCAGTGGGTCTCCATGAAACATTAACATGTTTAGGCCGGTGAAGTAAACTACTCCGTCTTCTAACTTGCACACCAAGGGTTCAGAATTCTCACCAACATATTTACCGTAAGCGTAATTTTCTTCAGCGAGCTTATCATTCAACAAAATTGACACATTCTTCTGAAATTTTGCCCAGTCCACACAAACGTCATATGATGGACAATTAGCACGATTTCGTTGTACCTTAGATAATAACGTTTCATCACACTTCTCGATGATGAAATTGTATTTTTGTGGGTAGGCAAGATTAATACCTGAAGCGAAAAGTTCATCCATATTTTTAATTGGCGTTTTGTATCCGGAGTCAATAAGAAACGATGTGAGAAATGCCTGGAACACTGTGCAGAAGGCCACAGAGAAACACACCCAGCCGAGGAAAAGCAAACGCAGTGATGAAGTGCGTGGCATCTTTGACACTGGCACCCCTAGAATGACAGCCCAGATGTTGGTCAGCGAAATTGTAAGTTTCTTGTACCCCTGCCACTCTGGCCTGCAACTGTATCGACCAACAAGTGTAGTCGAAATGGCCGCAGTCACAATCGATGTGATCAGAACTAACCACAGTTCCACAGAGAGTATTCTAAAGATGCTGTTCCATCTTGGATATTTGACAGAACACGGTACATACCACCGGAAACTAAATATATAGTAGGAATTTGTGGAATCAAAAAATGGTATAGAAGAAAAATCTGTTACCAAACCTCCTAAAGCTATATAAATTTCCTTTTCAACCATAGCACGAACTAATTTACCTATCGTTTCTCCACTCATCTCAGAAACATTTAGTTTAGTGACATGAACAAGCTCCATGTTCATCTGTTTCAAAACAACGTTTAGTAAATCGTACTCCAAACCTTCTATAAACTCCAAAGTACTACCATTTGAAAGAATTTTTGTAGCAAAATTCGTAGAAAAATGCCATCTAGCGTTTCTTACAAATGCTTTCATAGGACATCGATTGAAGTTGTTACTGATCTTTCGTGGAAACAAGTCAGTGTTGTTGGTAAAGTGCCCTTGTGCAGAAATAACCCAACTGTCCAGTAGGATGATATCATTCACCTCAGTACAACGGTCTGAACTCTGATATGGAAACCAAGTGTACACCACCAACTTCATGCCTGTGTCTATATCATTAACGTTTATCGGGCTGCCACATTCTTTATCTAAAGCATAATGTTCTTGGGAAATGATTATGCAGTTATATATTCTAAATTTGGTGAAATAATCAAGTATGTTCCTTTTTTGGAACATTGAGAAATCATTTGCTCCAGCAACAACAAACCGAGCTTCAGAATTCCACAATCTTTTGTAATAGAATGATTCTCCAGCTAGCCCATTAATTTGAGCCTCAAAACTACTGGTATTCCCGTCTAGTATTAATATAATGAAACTGCCATCTCTATCTACGACGTCCGATTTTTTGGGTATGTTAATATTACCATCAACAGTGACAACGATTGGCCAGATAGAAGTTCGATGAATTTCTGCAATCAGTTGCTGTTGTACATCTCTGTATTGGGCAGGGGATGAGATCACCACAGATCGACCTGGTTTGAAATATCTGTGGCTTATATATGTCAGACACCGCACCAAGTGGATTTCCTGTAAAGTAAGTGTCGTAGGTGTTTGCGGTGCTCCATTTGTAATTGCACTGAAGAGCAGTAATACCAGCAGGATGTGCAAAACGTTTTCATTCTGCAATAAACACAACACATTTTCAGTCACTCAGTACGAACATTTCTCTGTTTAGTGAATGAATTTTTTTTTTTAAACAGGAACCATGAATATGGCGGTCTCCCCAGTATTGCAACATCTATTAACATATGATATTCCTTTCCCACTTTCTCGGACTGTTTTGCGGTTTATTATTAGGGACCGTTCTCTCCTTTTACACTATTTGTTTCCATAATTGGGTTACATTTTCTACATCAGTCCCTTTTACTAATTTTACTGCATTTTTATTTTTTTGTGTAATATTTTCCCGGTTTTATCCGAAATGTTAATTTGTAGTTACCTCACACCACATCAGCATCCAAATGAATAATTCCATTATAATTAAAGTGTGGTCTTTTGTGTGTTGTTCTGTATCGTCACGTCCTTATCTTTGTTCAAACTATGACCTTCGTTTTTATATCATTATTTCAAGATTTTTGTTTGTAATCCCTGATCCTGTCCTGCTATTATTTCACTCTCATTTCGCCTTCCACATCTCCCAGCGAATGTCATAGGAACTTGTTTTCTTATTTACATGTTGAATGTCTTAGAAGACAATTTTTATATCTGTAGATCGGAAAGAAGTAATCTGTAGTTTTACTGGATAAAAAGATTTGTCGTTTGTTTAGGAAAAAATTGTTTCTGCGCTCCCCACATATTTTAGGATCACATTTACAGGATATATACAAAATAAAACAAAGCACATCTTGCAGAATTAAAAAGAAAATCTGTTTTCTCCATAGTTATGAAATAAAATTTTATGTTATTTTCGATAATGGAACCACAAAAATATTTTGACTCACAAGACAAATCTCCAGAATTATGGAAGTCCGAACAGCTAAAAACAAATAGAAATAATTTTTTTAATAAAAAGTTAAGACGACAGGGAATTGTGGTAATTTACGTAGTAAATGTAAAGGATTAATTTTAGCATTTGCAAAGGCGTATAAATTTGATCCTGGAATTCCTTTTCAAAACTTGTGCAGATAAATTGCATTCCTCAGTAGTTAAACATATATTAGGTTAGCAGTTAAACAGATATCAGTCTAGCTTCCAAACAATATAATTTAATACAACTTTACTACACAATTTAATTGATTGATTTGCATTTAGGTTTGAATCCTCTCAGCCCAGTGCAAGTAGGCCTTGATAAGAACAGACACATTGTACACCATATTGAAACAAGGGAGCCCTGCAAAATTACTATAGTTCCAGATGGCCCCCAAGCCTAAATTCCTAATATCCTCCGGCTCCAACAAAAAGGAGCCCAGGTTCGCAACTCTTTGTGAAGCCAAAGACTCGCAATCACAAAGAATGTGACACGAGGTTTCCTCTCACCTCGCACTTATTACACAACAGGCTGTCAAGAAGCCCTATCATGTAAAGATGTATCCTCAGGGTGTTATGACCCTAAGAAGGACATTTACAACCCTGGATTGAATCCTATTAAAGGTCATAAATTTTGCCCTGTTAGTCAGACTGGGTTCAGAGATAAACATTCGAGACTGCGTTTGGGTCTCTGCAAGATGTCGGCATTGGGTTCCATATTGGTTGACCAACCAGCGACCGATCCTTTTTGTGAATCTCGACTAGGGCTCGCTCGGGTCCAAGAAACCTCAAAGCCGTGCCGCCACACGCGAGCCCATCGGCGATTACATTACCTCGGATTCCAGCATGTCCGGTGACCAAAAAATTCCTACCGCATGCCGAATAGAGATATAATTCAACGAATTTTGGCACAGATGAATCCAAGGAGACGTTGTTCTAAAGGCCTTGAGGGCTTTCAAAGTCCCTAGACTATCGGAGCAGATACTCACGTATTTGTCCGGTCTATTCTGAGTTGGAAACTAATGGACACGGGCTAAGATATCATATATCTCCACCTGAAAGCCTTTTGCATTTCTATCTAGGGAAAAGCTGGCCCTTCGTCATACCGATTGCCAATATACTCCAGCCCTTGCCCCTCCCTCATCTTGGACCCAACTGTAAACCAGACGAGCTCTTTGACTGCAGGAGCAGCACCAGTTGCTTTATTCCAATCCTTCCTCGTCTACATGGTAACAATCTATTGGGGTTCAAAGTTATATGATGGCCTCATAACGTCAAAACCCATATTAAATATGGGATCTGACTGGTGAAGTCGCATCAAAATACTGCGGTGCCCTCGGTTGGGCTATGGGTTAGAACAACTTCCTATACTCCAGTGTCGATGTGTAGCTGAAATATCCTCACTCTGAGCCACCAACTTCAGTGGTGGGAGGCAAATGAGTGCTTCAACATCAATGGAGGGAATACTGCGCATAGCTCCTGTTATCCCTAAGCAGGCTAATCTTTGAACCCTGCTTAGTTTACTCTAGGCACTGGCCGTCTGCCAGCGAAGCCACACCCTCTTAATTATCATTGGTTAGGAGTAAAATAATTATTTCTTCAAAAAATTAAAAATAGAAAATTTACGTAAATTGTAACCAACAGCAGCCCACAATCGCACAGTTCTTTTCACCATAAATATGCATATAATACAAGTAGGTGTAGCTGGTCCAAGTAAGATAAGCTGATTGTTATATACTTACACTTCTGTTACGGTTCATTTCTGGAGCAGAAACAATATCGAAGCCTTTCCTGTTGCACAACATCTACAGTTCTGGTAAATTTAGAACACATTCAGAAAGAAACTTATCATCTATGTGTCTATCTTATCAATAATTCAGATGTTGCTGTGTGACAAGCTGTCACACAGCAACAGCTGTTTCAAGAAATAATATACTAAGAATTCGGGTGTCCTGCAATAAACAGAACTTCTTTTATCGTAATTTCTTTTCTCCTCTAAAATTAAGGAAATAATCAATAAAAAAGTTGAATATAATAGAGATAAATTTTTCTAAGTTACCCCGAATTAGTACCACTTACGCATATAGACGACGGAGTAAAACGTTTAAAGGGTTTATGATTTCCGTGCATCTGCCTATACATTCCAGTCTCACAAAAATATAACTACTAATTTAGGTGTGTGCCTGACAGTACGCTGTATGTTTCTTAGGCGTGTTCGGAAAATGTGATAAGCTACTAAAAGCTTTGTCATGTCTCTCCATCCACACGGAACACATTCTTTCCCAGAAGGAGAACAATCATTAAATCAATATTAGAACATTATCCAAAAATTCTTTCAGAAATTTCAGTTTTATTAAGGAAATCACAGCTTAATTCTTTTTTAAGGGATAAACAAGACAAGAAAATTAAAAGCGAACTCATAAGGAAAGATCTAGATATCCCTGGAATACAAGATGTAAGAAACAAGTACACCAAATATGCAGTAATTTATTACAGAAAATAATGGTACTTGTATAGGTGTAATTCCGAAAGCACGCTGTAAGTTAAGTCCCTGAATAGAGACTGGTTCTTAGGCGCGTTCTGAAAATGCGATAAGCGACTATTAGCTTTGTCATTTCTATCCCTGCGAATGGAAAAACTGTTTTCCCAAAAGAAGAATTTTCATTAAATGCATATTAGAGGACTATCCAAAAATTCTTACACAAAATAAAATTTCATTAAATTATTACAAAAATAATTGCAATATATCTGTACAGCTATGTCGATTTATAAAAATACTTCACCGATTTCTTCTCAGAATGAGAAAATTTTCAGAAGAATGCAGTACAGGAAATGTATACACATGTTTAACGCTCAATAACACTCTTCACACACTATAATTCTTTATAAGTTAAGGTGAATTAATTTACGGTACAGATAGATTGGCTACAGTTTAAAACAAAATAGGGCGTATGCGCTTTGCATGTAGGATGATTAGGGTTACAAACAGCTACACTAACTCATTACTCATTTGTTATAGAGGGTAAAAATATTTGGCCGAACACTTCCCAATGTAGCCTTCTAAGTAAATCGTCAGACTTTTTTAATTTTCCTTACACAAATTTTCTGGCAAAAATAAACATAAGTCTTTCCTTTTATGAAACGGTTGAAGAAGGTGAAGCGTAAAGATGCGCAAATTATTTTCAAACCATTAGTGGATAAACAATCTTCATTTTACATTAAATGAGTCATCACGCTCCGTTACAGTGCTCACCTAAAATAACAAAAACTTCAATCGAACTCAGTTCAACAAATGGCACTGTAGACAGCTACATGTTTAGATTTCTAAGGAATAATCATCAGAAAATTTATATAAAACATTAAGACACGCCACTCATTGAAAGGTATGGAGGAACATGAAGAACAGACGTGTTTCAAATATTTTCTATTAACTGACAAATGAAAAATGTAGTAAGGCAGAGTTCCATTTATTAAATTGGTTTGTGATTTTGTGAATATATTTTATTGTTCCGTACTTCAGATTGCTTTTTAAGACACTACAGCGAAATTTGAAAAGGCGTTGTAAGTATCGTAATGTGCTTTGCCACAGCACACTCATTATGTTTCACTGAGTAGTTTGGTCTTAAATAGCAAGAAAATATTACAGGGTTATTACACGTCGCCCACCTAGAATAAAATATTTCTGTTTCGGAAATGCTTCATTAAAGTCAAAATCACTTCAAAATGATGAATTTTAAAGACAAAATCCAAACTATGAGCAGGAAGCAATAATTGCCATTTCTAGACATACCACGCTCAATAATATGCAGTGTTAAAGATATCTACTATGCTCCTGGAAGACATATTGACAAACAATACCATTATAAAATATTATAAAAATTATATTAATTATAAATGTGTTATAATTTGAAATTTATATTATTCTTCAAAATTTTGCGTCTATTGTTAATGGCTACTATTTACTGTTCATAAATATCACTTCAATTCTCCCAAAGCCTTTAATATATATCATAAAGAAGCATGTGTTGGGTTTTCATGCATATCTCCGAAATAGAATACTGTGACCTACTCCAGTAATTGGATACTCTTATTTTAACGTCAAATTTTAATTCTAATAGTTAAAGGAAATCCTTGAATCCTGTTCTGCTCTCTTTGAATTATAACTGCAGGGATTTATTCACCATTCCGTACGTATTGTGTAAATGTTAATATGGGGTTATGTAACTTATTTGTTTTATTGACGTGCGAAATACACGAAACTTCTCCTCAGATGTAGTTCTGAGACACTTATAATCATTAATATCAATATAAGTTTGAATACTTATATACTCGAAGATTGTGGCATTGAAACTATCTAGAGGTGAGAATTTCTTAAACCGAACGACCTGCACTTCAGGCCAAACAAACCCAACACAAAAGGGAATGGATTCTCTTTTCTGGGTAAAACGTTAATTGCGGTGCCTTAATTAATTACCATCATCTAGCACGGAAATTTAAGATAGAATATAGCTATAATTTACTCCATAATCTGGAACGTTCTGTCCTCTCATAGGACGACATTTGAGTATATAAATTAGAGGCGTTTTATTGGATTGTTTAGAGGATTTTCTTTTTCAATTGATTTTCTGAAAACTCTGATCGTACAAATTCTTATCGCTTTAATTTAAGCTTCTTCACTTCTTAGAAAAATAATCTCATGGCAGAAAGAATTTGAATCTGAAGCCCACCCAATTAAGTACCAACATTTACTTGTACAGGCCTCCACAATAAATCACAAAGCGAAAGAAAATCTCAAAACACAAGTCGCTCTGTGACTCACAGTACAGGTACACAAATGTTTTATTGAATAGTACAAGGGAATTGCGTGATAACAAGAGGCCCTGGCACCATCAAGGGACGGGAAATGGAATGAATCAGTAAAATAGCTTGTTAGTGTGGCTTATGTCTTCTAAAGTTTATTGCAATCTTTACATGACTCGAATCATAAACAGACTATTTGAGTCGGTATAAAATTTTCTGAAACATTATACTTTATATTAACCTCCTAACATAGCCGGCCTACGTGTTAAAATAATGCATTTCACTACTGCTACAATAAGATAAAGCCATGAACAGGTACATGTCGTTTTGTTGGGCTGTTCTTACATATTTTACCTCCTTCACTTATCTATCCCACTTATGTTAGGGGGAAGAAATTTGTGACCATTTTCATAAGGGATTGTCTGATCTACGAGATTTAAATCACATAAATTTTTGACAAATTTGCAAAGGCAAATTAATATGTATATTTTTTTTCAAATTCTACCCACCCTATTACAACCCAAGATGTAAAGCATTCTATCGGAATATAAGGTCGACCAAATTACAGTGTAAGAATTTCGGGTGACATATCTGCTTTGTGTTTCAGTAGTATAATATGGAAATATAAAATGTCTAAAATGTTGTCTAACACAAATTTCAGTTAAATAGTTTATTAACAATCATATACTTTCAGTTACATAATTCGGTTCGCTCAGCTGGAGCCATTTTCAGGCTGACTTTTTAAACGTAAATATGTAAGACTACTATATTTGTAGGTTACAGTTCTTTAATGTGGTTTGAAATAAATTTCAATACGTAAGAGTGATAAAAATTAAGAACGTAATAATAAGACTTACTTTATATAGCTGTGTTTTGTGGCATGATCTATAAATGTTATGGTGTATTCTGTAGGTTGGGATACTGGTGTTTCTTCAGTATGGAGATATAATATTTGGAGGCAATTCAATTCCACTGTAGTAAATTCCCGCAGGTGTTATTCTTCTAGGGTAGTCGGTATGACGTTTTGTGTATCTGTAACTGTGTAACCAACCGTAATACAATTGAACGCTCCTAGAATGTCATAGAAACTGCATCCGATAATCATCTCAATGACACTCAAAAAATATGCCCTTACACAGATCTTCGATACCATTCTGTAAATCCATCACCCATAATTTTAACCCCTCCATAGATCCACCAGGTAATTTACACACTCCCAAAACCCCTTCCTCCTTCTATACTTCGAACCGATTTTTACCCAACCAAGATCGAAATATGTAGCAGTGTAAAATACCATTTATTGAAATGAGTTTGACTGAAGTGTTAGTTTTCAAATTGTGCCTTAACAAATGACAGTCATACAACAAAATCTGAATTATTGATATGTTAGACACAGGGCGTAACGGTTTCTTTATGTATGTGCTCTAAATGGAGCAGAAATTTATGTGTTTTGCAAGAGGAAATTGTTTCTCCTACAGAAATGATCTCTTACATTAGAATAATTATTTAACAGCCAACTTATCTTATTTGGGCCAGCTACACGCACGTGTATTATATGCATAATTTACGGAAAAAAAACTCGATGATTGTTGGCTCTTGTTTTTAAAAATTTAAATAATTTTACTATTTAAATTTTGTGGCGGAACGATTGTTTTCCTTATAACCAATGATAAGTCTGTAATTAAGCAGATGTACGAAATTAGTATAAAATGTAATTGTTTATAAACCAACCTGATATTTGTTTAACTAATGAGAATTTTAATTTTTCTGCACATGCATTTCAAAGGAATATGAATGGGACTTTTAAAACTGAATATATTATACAGAGTTGTTTAACTGAAGTGCCTGTACTGTTGTTTAATTCTCTTTGTTTATTCTGTAACACAGCGAAATTTGAAGGTGGGCCGTAAGTCCCGTCATATGCCTTGCACAGAACCGCTATGTTGTGGGATTGAGAAGTTTGGTTTTATACGTATAGCGAGAAACGTACAGTGTTTGTACAATAAGCCTATACACAACATAATACTTCTTCTTCGGAAATAAGTAAAAAATTTTGAAATAATTGTAAGCTGATAAATTTGTCAAAAAATTCTAAACCAATAGGAGGAAGCAATAATAATTATTAAATATCTCTACAATATAGAGGGCTCAAGTGTTCACCAGACTGGATATTATATTAAATTGTTCAAGTTGAACGGTATGGTTCGTTGGGGAAATGTTTAAATTTATATAATTTTCATTTATTTGCGTCTTCTTGTGATTGCCTATTGTTTATATATCAGAACGTTTCTGCCTGAGGTTTTGATAATATCTGTGCAGACCCATTTTGTGTAGTTAGACACATACTGCGAATAGATTATTGTGAAATTCAGCAGAAATTAAATACACTTGCCTCTTGAACCACGTGATTATTTCTTTAACATTAAATCTGCAGTGACATCTTAAGCCTTACTTATTTCGAGAAAATTAATATGAAGTTATGTATAGCCAGAAAATATTAGAATTTCGGCACCCGAACTGACCGCAATGGGAAACCCTCAACTTCCTGTAAAAAAGGCAATCAGACCTTTTGTCGGGATATATCGGCCAGGTTATGGTGTCAGTCACCCAACACTATAATTTCGGAGATTAAAGAAAGTGTAGAGCTATAATTTTACTCCACTTCTGGTACTTCATGAACACATATGGGGTGAAGTATCGCTGAAGAGCAACACCGCCAATTGTGCATTTATACTGCACCGTGTTATGTATTACGTGAAGACCACTAAACAGTCATATGACTGATATTGGGTGGGGCTACTGTGACAGAGTTCCTTCTGACAAACAGTTACTTATCACCACACAAACTGTCCTAGGCAGATATTTCGTAGCACATGCAACAATGTAATTCTTACCAGCAATTATTTCACCTTAAAATTTAAACAGAACTAATAATTTAATGCAATTTAAATATATGTGAATTGCTGTCTACATCCATACGTATATTTCAAACTTCATATCGAAATGAGTACCTTTAGCTGTAAACAAGGTGTGAATGTTGCTTGTTAGAAATAATTAGTTGGATAACAAATATTTTTATGTATAAAAATGTGTCAAAATTGCCTTTTCTAACAAGGCGAAGACTTGGAAAGGCGAGAGATAACTCTTTTTTTTTATTAAAATTTATTGCAAATTTGCAATCTACTCCTAAGTGTGCAATGAGTATATGTGTTGAAACTGTGTGACAGAATGGAGAAGTCATCCAACAGTGGCACTCTGTCTGAACCCTTGGCCGGGTGATAAAGGACACAAGGTTAATCTCCCGCTGCAGTGTGGAATAGATCAGTCTGCCACTGTCTCTTCAATCTTCGTACGATGGTGGGTGGAGTAGCCATCGCAGTGATGAGGGTGTTATGATGGTCTGCTAGCCGTTTGTGTTAGAGGAGGGATAGTCTGTTGATCTCCGTAGCGACGAGTGGAATGTGCAAGTCGTTTTGTAATGTGCGGTTGGAGACGTACCGTGGCGCGTTTGTTATGGATCGCAGAATTTTTGACTGCAGCCGTTGGAAGGTTTGCATATGGGACGGCTTCGCACACTCCCAGAGTTTTATACCTTACGTCCACATAGGTTTCAGCACACATTTGTACAAGAGAAGTTTGTTTTCATTGGAAAGCTTTGATCTGCGTCCCAGAAGCCAGTACATGCCTCGCAGTTTCAGATTTAAATGTTGACGTTTCGCTTTAATATATGTGCGCCAGTTTAGGCGTTGATCAAGGTGTAATCCTAGATATTTGACATCAGTCTGCATTGGAGTCGGGGCATTATTCATAGTCACCGGCGGGCAGAGTGTATGTTTAGTGGTAAATGTTACGTGCGCGGAATTTGCCTGATTGATTTTGATTTTCCATTATCACACCATGCTTGGAGAATGTTAAGGTGGTGTTGGAGTTGTTGCGAGGCGACAATTGGATCACTGTGGACTGCAAGCAGCCCGGTGTCATCCGCAAAAGTAGCGATGGTGGTGTGATCGGTAGTGGGCAAGTCGGCGGTAAAGATCAAGTAGAACAAGCGTCCTAGGACACTTCCCTGCGGGACACCAGATACTACCTCATGACAGGTGGAGTATGAGCTGCTGTACTTAACTTGGAAGTAGCGTGAGTGAAGATATGTCCTCAAGAGCAGATAGTATTGAACAGGGAGCGTGGTCTTGAGTTTATATAACAAGCCAGTATGCCACACTTTATCGAAAGCCTGGGCAACGTCAAGGAAGGCCGCTGTGCACAGTTGTTGTCCCTCTAGTCCTTTAGCAATTTCATTGACGACCCGATGCGTTTGATGGATAGTAGAGTGACCAGTTCTAAAGCCAAATTGATAATCGGGAAGGAGTGCCGAAAGTTCGACGTCACTTCTAAGTCTTTTTAATAGGAGTTTCTCGAAGACTTTCGAGGGGATGAGGAGGAGGCTAATGGGTCGATAGTAGGTGACGTTGTCGACGGGTTTACTAGGTTTATGTATCATTATAATTAGCGCGAACTTCCACAGCAGCGGATAATAGGAGAGATGAAGTATACTGTTATATAAGATAGTAAGGAGTGTTATAGCTTTCTTCGGAATTTCTTTGAGCACTTTCCCCGAGATGAGGTCGAATCCAGTTGCCTTACATATGCAGGTGTGCGCAGGTGCTTCTACCACTTCTTGGGAAGAGAAGGGTTTGATGGGCAGGGACTTTTGGCATGGTATGTCTAAGAAGGCAGTGATTCCAACGTCGGTAGGGTTTGGGAGTTGGTGGTGGGTAAACACCTGTTGCAGATGGACCGCAAATGCCATAGCTGTTTCATCGTCGCTTTTAGCCCAACTTCCATCCGCTTTTCTGATTGGAGGTATCGATATTAGGGGGTCTTTGAGTCTCTTTGTAGCCTTCCATAAGGTGTTCTCACTCGGAGAGAGGGAAGGAAGGTAGTGTTCAAAGGTGGAATTATTGGCATTCCGTAAAGCAGTTTGTAACTTCCTTTTCAATCGGTTATATACAATGCGGTCGCCTTGGTTTCTCGACCGTTGCCATCTACCGCGCGATCGTCGTTTTTCATCGATAAGCTCGCGTATGTAGAGCGGAATGTTGTCTACAGGCTTCGTTCATGTGCGGGGTGGAGGTGTGGAGTGCCACGCTGCTGCTTGAAGTAGGGTAGTGAAGTATTGCGTCGCTTCGTCTAACTTTGAACATTCCTTGATGCGTAAGCGGAGGTTGATATGTTCATTAATATAAGCCCGAAATATATCCCAGTTCGTGTGGGTCGTGGTGAGCATTGGAATGGCTGCTTTGTTTATAGTGCTTGCGCCTATTGTCGCAAAAACCGGTGAGTGGTCAGAGGAAAGCTCAAAAACGGACTCAATCTGAATGTAATTTGCCGGTATACCGCGAGCTACGAGAAAGTCCAGCAAGTCGGGCAGATTGGTGAGGTCCGTCGGCCAGTATGTTGGTCCGCCAGTGCTGAAGTAGTGACAATTATAGTTGAAAATGGCCTTGAAAAGTTCCTCTCTTTCGGTGTGATGAGCCGTACTTCCCAAGCAGTATGTTTCGCGTTCCAGTCTCCACAAATCAAGAATCGAGACCCCAGGGATCGGAAGAGCGTCGTATATTCGTCGGTAGATATGGCGTGACGCGGAGGGCAATAGATTGCGGATATCGTCAGGGGCCATGGGTGAGGGTCGAGCTGGATATTTGCAGCCTGTATTTTGTCAGACTGATGGTGTAGTAGTTCTTGATGATGTAATGAGTTACGGAGTATGACTGCTGCGCCTCCGTGTGCGGTATCGTCAGGGTGTATGGTATGATATATAGAGTAGTGTGGGATTTTAAAGACTGTTCGTGATGTAAAGTGAGTTTCGGATATGAGGGCAATATCAATTCTGTGCATGTCTAGAAAGGTTTGGAATTCTAGTATGTGATTGGAGAGCCCGTTGGCGTTCCAGAGAACTACGCGCAGGGGGGTGTTCATTAATTGGTAAGTTTATGTATGACAGTACTAAGCATGTTTAAGATCATGCTGTTCTGTTGTATCAGTTGGTTGAACATTGATTTTAATTCGTTAAGGAAGATGGACAATTGTTCTGCCATGTTGGTCGGAAGCTAATTGTGTGTGACAATACGGGAATATGAAGTAGGTGGGTTCTCGGGAGGGGGGGGGGGTTAAGAGGTAAGGGGGGGTGGGAATTGACTGGCGTCATTGATATTGATTGGTGTAATGGAAGGCGGAGTAGCGGGTGGATGAGTTGGGTAAACGGTTTTGCCCCTTGCTTGTTGTAGATTTTTGTATATCACACATCCTTTGTAACTCTCTGGTTGGTCTCCGCCGCATAGTGCGCACGTGGCTGGGGCAGTAGGTTCTTTAGTGCACAGGGTCGTATTGTGTTCTCCCCCACACTTAACGCAGACATACCGTCGGGAGCAGTAGGTTTTAGTATGTCCATAAGATTGGCACCTCGTGCACTGGACAATATGATATTTCTTTCTTGGAGCTTCGACAACTATCTTCATATTGCATAGGAGTTGGAGGTCGCATGTGTTCTTGTTGTTGTCTTGAGGTTCCAAATCTACAAAGTAGAGAGGCAAGGGTTCTTTCGTTACGCGGTGACGGAAGTTGAGTGCATTCCGAACTTTGTGCCCAAGTGATTCAAGTTCGGCTTGTATTTCGTTTGGGGGGATAGAGTGGTGCAGGTTACGTAGGACCACGCTATAGGCTTTTTCTTCTCTGATCTGTTAGGTATGATATACTAAATTGTCATCTTGGAGTCGTTTAATTAGTTTCCGATAAGATTCGGATGTGTTGACGTTGATTTTTACCGTTTCATTTAGAAGAGCTTTACAGTAGTATTGTTCTTCCTCTAGGGTTTCTGTAAGGTATTTCACCATGTCGCAATAATTTGTAACACCGTAAACATATATCGGGGGCGGTTTGTGTGCACGCGGCTGAGTTGCTTGCTCACTGTTTGTTGTTGCGTGAGGATCAGAGGCAAATGTTTGAATATCATCGTCTGAGAGATGCGAGAGTGTTTCGAATTGATTCGGGGAGTTGAATGGGGACAAGTGTCCTCGTATAGCCTTCTCCGTTGGGGGATACCTTCGCTTCTTCTTCTTGACGGTCTGCCAAGGATGGTTGGTAGGAATTTCGGACTCAGTTGTTAGGGGGGTCAAGCGACTGGTGAGGGTTGAGTGTACACTGCGTGTGGTGTCGAGTAAATGATGGACATGTCGTAAGTGGTGATGGTGGGTTTGTGGATGGCTGTAAGTGCATCTAACTGCAACTAACCTGCGAGAGCGAGGGCGAAGCAGCTAGGCTTGAGAATCTGTATGGCGCAATTTGATGCTGCGATGATGGATGTTGTTGTGCCATTTGTAGAAGTTAATTTTGATATTGATTTCCTGGAATTGCTGACCACTGAATAGTAGGTGAGTGTTGAGAAGTTTGATGGTTCATTGTAAGAACGGACTATCAATATAGAATTTAACCGCTGCTGTAGTAGAGGTTATGCGGTGCACTGTTTAAGTGCGTACGGAGCGAGCAGTAAAAGCACGTCTGCACAGCACAAGAGGCACAGCGATATTATTCGAGAGAGAACTCTGATTAAAAAAGTTTAAAATAAAAAGAGTTACATTTTCCTTTAAAAACCAAGCTTTAATTTTATTTTGTCACTACACGTGTGTTTGTAATATTTCTGAACACGTCTGTACTGAGGGTATTTGAACGTAAAATGGAACAGAGGAAAGGGAGTAATTAGCGGAAACCGTTAGATGTGTTCTTTAACAAACAACACTGCCGAACCCAAAGGCCCCTCGGTCTAAGGCGAGGGTCTGCGGCCTTTCGATTGATGGGATTGTGGGTTCGAATACGGACAATAGAGTGGAAGTTTGTGTCGTGTGAGTGTTGTGAGTTATCAGTTAGCTCTCTCTACATCGGGCTGATCACAATTCCAGAGGAGTCCTACCAAATGCGGTGGATCTAAATGTAATCATGAATCCTCGAGAGTGAGGAGCACATTTACCTTGTGGGATCATGCGTCATAGTAAAGAAAATAAACGTAATTAGGGAAACAAAATATTCTGGGAAGGAGATATGAAAAGGGGGATCTCCAATTAATAGTGTAAATAAAATTACTGGATTTTTGATTCAGTTAAAAACTTCTATTTAATGTGAAAGAACACGTATGTCGTTCCATGGATATTAAACATTCTGAACTAATAACAAAAATTGACAGTTTTGAGTCACGTTGTAGCACAGAAGGGCGCAACTTCTTATAGAATATATATGAAAGCCGTTATATGTGAAATTGTAAGTTACGGGAAAATTGCTCTTGTGAGTGAAATTCGACAATAATTAATAGAAACCTTTAAAAACAGAAGAAGGAACAGAAGCAATTCATTACTTTCCATAGGGAAGGATTTTTTCTAACTTCTGTAGTTTCCCAACATTCCAGTAAATCTTCCATTTTTAAAGAACGTCTGATGATTATCGCCTTCATTACATAAACCGAATAAAGCTGAGAAGCTTCAAATTAATAACATATATTTTCTCCATAACATGCCAATTCAAACTTTAAAACTAACCACTTTATTTTGCATTTCTGCCATAATTTGGTCACTGGATTTAGCGCCTCAATTACATGAAAAAAGAATAAAACAACTTTAAGACCTTGAACATAACCGGAAAAACACCTGTAAATATTTTTTTGTCCTTTCAAAAAGACTCATCCATTTCACAAAAAAATTTCGGTCGTCGCGTTGCCTAACATAGTTCGGTTTTCGTGACCAAGTGTCTCATTCAAATGGCACTACACACTGTTGACATCTGGTAGAAACTTCCTACAAAAAGTAAAAAAAATACCATCTGTCGATCATATCCAGAGTACTCGAAACAGCAGTTTGAAACATGCAAACGACGTGATTTTTCTAAGAAATATTGAACGATATGAAGGAAAGAGTCTCATTAAATATAACAGTTTTACATGGTAGTTTGATAAATAAGAAAATATTTAATTTATATACAAGTTTGGAAGCATGTTTTCACGAAAATTCTACAAATTCAAATAGTCATTTATTTTGAACATCACTTTGCAGCAGTCCATGCAAGACACTGATACAGACACAGTGCCGCACAACATTACGATGTCATAGATCGCAGAGCCACCTACTCTGCACTTCCACTTCACTGTTCCACAGTCTTTACCACCACATTAACAATTGATAGACAGACCGAAAATATGCACATTGTAGTTACCTTCTGTGTTTAAATTCGCAGTTATACTAAAGCCTGCAAAATTTCGTTTAATGTTTGTTAGGGAACGTCGAATGCATAATAAAAGGTAGATGATTTACAGAACTCAATGAAGATTTTAGACAAAAAATTTCGTGTCAGTCCTTTGCTGCAAGCAGCTGCACGGATAATATAGCATCAAAGAACTGTCTGGCAAATGGTTTAATTGGTAGTTCAGACGCGTTCTTTCGCTGACTTCTAGGCAGCCATATTTGTTCTAATCCCTGGAGTGCAAACAGTCCTCAAACACAGAATATTTTACGATGTAAAGTGCTTTAAAATGGTAGTAAGGGTACGTTTCACTACACAAAGAATTGTTTTTTGTCTAAATAATTGAAACGATAGAAACTTTATTCATTAGACTGATACAAATGAAGATAGTGACCCTGTGACAACTCGAGGAGTATCAGTGTCTTTTCACAAGCAACATGTTTATCTAGTTGTGTCTGTCGAATGCCGTTTCCAAATTTTTCTCTGTATGTATGTGTATGTCTAATTGTGTCTGACCAGTTTTGTGTGTCTAATTTTATGCGATAATTTGTGTATTCCCAAATTTATGTTTCTATTTCTATAAGCCTATTTGTGTGTCTAATTCTAGGTGACTATTTTTGTGTGTCTAACTTTTGTGTGCCTAAATATACGATATTTGGAGCTGGCTGTATTTCTACTTGTGTATGTTAAATTTCGTAAATAATTGATTTTGAATCACATTGTTGCACCGTGCATTTCGTAAAATCACTTCAACTATTAACCAACAAATGTACATATATAACTTTCACTTAAAACAATTTAAAACACTTAAAACCCCTCCGAAATATTTCGATCTTTTCAGATCATCATCAGGGAGTTTCGTCGTTCCTTGTTAAAGTTATTACATATTCACGAAATAGTTTGTTTCTGTAAACAATTTGTTGTGACAGCATAGATTTAAATAAATTATACTTCTTGAGTATAACGTAAAAATAGCTTTTTGAACAAATTCGTACTTAATAATTATTGGTATTGCTAATAGTTAAGCTGTATGGATTGTGGGCAGATTTTACCATGTTGTGTATGAATCTGTTGTAGAGAGAGTAGTTAGCTAGGTGTGCGTATTACACTACGTAGTGAAGGAGTGGTTTTGGGTTGCACGGGAGGATGTCTCTTGTATTTGCGAGTTCCTAGAGAGGGTTCATTTCGCCAATTTGTTGTTCTGTGATCATTATTTTGTGTTGGTGGAATATTTGCATGTATAGGGTCTCCCAACATTTCATACGTGTAGTTTTACGACATGTTTTTATTAGTTGCATCATGTCTTTTGTTGTCCCGTATTCGTGTCTATTTTTATAGGATGTGCATTGCGTAGGCGGATTGTGGATTATTGGATCTTATATACCGTAAGTGCTCCTTGTGTCTTATATCTATGGATTTTCCAGACTGCCCGACGTACGCTTTGTTACATGTATTGCATTTCAGTTTATATATCCAGCTTGGTTTCTTATTAGTTTGCTGCTGGAATAGATGTTATTTTAAGTTACTGGTTGCCCTGAATCCTATTTTGAAATCAGAATGTTTGAAAAGGTTTGTGTTGTGACTTATAATTTTTTATAGTAATTAAAGTTTACCCATCTTCTTTTGTTTATGGAATTGTGATGGGGGATGTTGTTGGGGTTTTCTAATATTTAGTTTTTTTCTGAGGTAATTTATGATGCCTACGGGATATCCATTGTTTTTAGCCATGGGAATTATTGCTTTCCATTCTTCCTGGTTTGATTCCTTCGTGATGCCCAGGGTTATCATCCTGTGTATGTAATATCTGAATGCTGCTACTTTATGTTCTTATGGATGGTTTGAGGAAAACTGAATGGTGGTGTCTGTACCTGTATGTATTCCGAAATTAATTGTGTCAAAGTTATTGTTATTTCTATGTACGGCAATGTCTAAGTAATTTATTGTGTTATTTTCTTCCGTGGACATTTTAAACTGAAAATTTTTGTCTAACTTGTTGAATTCTTGTAGGATTTCCCGCACACGTATTTTATTTTGATTGTATATGATTAAGAGGTCATCAACGTATCGTTTGTAGCATGCTATCTCTTTGCCCTCTATACCCTGTTTTACGTAAGCCTTCTCTATATATTTTAGGCGTAATTCTGCCATTGTTCTAGATATTGGGTAAAGCATTGCTATTCCTTTATCCCGTTATAAATACCGTTCTTTTTAATGAAAGTAGTTTTGTTTCATTATTATTTCCAGTATGTATAGGGTTTGCATGATTAATTCGTTTTCAATGATATTTCTAATTAGCCAGAATTTTGTGGTTGGTAAATTTCCTTGGATTGGTAAATAAACAAACAAGTATTTTATAACATGGTTGATTATTTTCATTTCCTTATCGAATTCCATTCTTTTCAGTTCGTCTGTGATTTCTTGTGAGTTTTTTGTGTTATATGTGTATGGTAGTCTAAGTAAATCGTTTAGTTTTTTGTTTGTAAATTTAGCTATTTTATATAATGGAACCAGTGTGTTATTTACTACGGTTCTATTTGGTTCTTTGTCTTTGTGCGTTTTTATATATATTTCCAAATTTGAGGCTATAAGCTTTCTATTTACTAGGTGTTTGTATGTCCTTTTGTCCATTAGTGCATTGCATTTTTGAAGTGTTTTTTGGATTTGTTTTTGGTACTTGTCGGTGGGATTTTTTCTTTAATTGCTCTATGTTTGTTCTCCTGTATAAAATTATCAACATTTTTCTCTAAGCTATTCTCATCGATTATCACTTTTGCTTTGCTTTTGTCAACTTTTACTACTGTTAGTTTATTATTTTGAAGAATCTTTTTCGGTTCTTTTATATTATATTGTTATCTTTTTTTAGCATGTTTTATCTGTTGGTCATTTGAATGTGTTTTATTTGTTTGGATGTTATATAACGGAAGGTGTTTTGTATTTTGGGTTCTAAACATCTTATGACTCTTTCCGTGTCGATTATTTGTTTGTTAATGTATTGCTTGGGTTCGTTCTTTCTCTACTGCATAGTTGAGGCCTAGGGATGAAGTTTGAACCTTTTCTTTTGTGAACTTGACATTAGTTAGGTTAAATAGTCGTGGTTGGAATTTGGGGGGTTTCTCATTTTTACTATGTATGGTATTTGGTTGATTTATAATTGCATACAATTTTTTGTTAAGCTTATGATATATGTTATCCGCTTGCATATTTATTTGTTCGTCTATGTATTCTTGTATATGCTGGAACATACCTTTATACTGCTGTGCACTTTCCAGATGTAGGTGGTATACTCGTATTCGCTGGTTGAAATGTTCATTGCGATATAGGAATTTAATTTCTTGGTTGATTCTAAACCTGATGGCGTTGAATGGGGTCTTCTTATCCTGTGGTTTCTCTCCCCTTATCTTAACGTAGAAGTTTTTTGTGTTTAACTGCTTAGCTTTGTACATTTTGTTAAACCATATTGTTGTTGTTTAGTATTGCACGTTGGGCAGTAACTATGAATCTCATCGTTAGACCGTGCATTACGTAAAATCACTTCAACTATTAACCAACAAATGCACCTATGTAACGTTCAATTAAAACACTTTAAAACGCATAAAACCATTCCGACATGTTTCGTTCTTTTCATATCATCATCAGGGAGTTTCGCCTTCCTTGCTAAAGTTATTACATACTCACGATTTAGTTCGATTTTGTTATTTAGGTTTATTATTTGGTTTGCAGTTGAAGTGATTATAGAGTTTATTTAATTGTGTTTCAAATTGTGTGTGTAATTGTGAGTGTCTATAGGTGTGGTACAGAAAAGCAACAATTAAAAATGTGAATGCCGGTGATAGGTTGACGAGCTACAAGATAAAACGGATAAAGTTTTCCAATTTCCTAAAAATTTTACCTTTTTAAAAAACTAAATTAATTATTCAAAAAATTCAATAACTAATTTTCCCCTAGTTCATTTTGAGTTCCCTCAAACATAAAATCACGTTATGATACCATGAAATTACGAAAATTATTTCTATTCATAGTGTATATAAAATTATACTTTCATTTCTGTGTACTAGAAAATATACACAAGTGAAGAGCAGGCACCATCATGTGATGCGAGCCAGATACTCAATTTTCAGAAATCAATCTTTACTGAACATAAATTTTTGTGTAATTAATCAGTAATATAACTGTAAGCCGTAGTTTCCCTTTGTGCTGCAACGCGTCCATTCATTTCAGTTCAGCATATTGTTTAGCGGTATTTTGGGAACCAGTGCTGTGTGGACAGCTGAATTGTTAGGTTCTGAGTTCTCAGGTACTCAGTTTGAAGAATGTCACGTATTTGGAGACTTGTAGGATGTGACGTAGCTCACAATCTTAGGCGGGACAGACCAGCGTTCAGTATGATAATGCTGCCTTAATTTAAGTTTGCAGTAATAACTTGGATTTGAATTTCGTAAACGTAATTTCGGAAATAATTAATAAAAAACGAAGCAATTGATTCTGCTGTGAAATAAAATATAATTTTGTTCAGTGTAAAACAGTGATGTATTTTAGCAAACCTACATCATTCTTTCCTGTGTGGTACATGTCATGAAAAAAATTTCAACTATCCGTAAATTTGTGAAATGTATATAAATCACAATTAAGGATATTTTTCACTTTTGGTAACATGTAGAAATCATAAATTATGTAATTTTATTTTAATGCATTACAAATTATATAAAATAATAAATGTAATACAAATTAATTATTTTTAAATAATATTGAGACGGCATTCGTAACTACATACACACGGCCCTTCTAATTTTAAATATGTTAATAATTGAAAAATTCATAATTAAGGTCGAAACATGTTGCTCAAAGAGACAGTTTGATTCTAGAGTCCCTGAAAAATGCAACTGTTTTCAGAATTATATTAATTTCATTCATTCATATCACTGACACACTACGGTATATAACACGTAAAGATCGAGTAAACTGTCCCAAGAAATACAGAGTTCGTCTGTGCAGTTGTAACACTGGAATTACGATCCACACTTCAGCTACAATGACAAAATTTTACACAATTTTTCTCAGAACATCTATGAAGTATACCTGAAATGGAACGGAACCTGTTTCTAACAGATTGCTACAAGTTAAAATTTGTGAACCTCAATTATTTTGATAAATTAATTTGTTTGTAACTCAGAGCTTCGTTGTGTACACTTCAGATAAATAAACTTAAATATTACACAAATCCCAAAATCCACATTTATATAGGGAAACTTCTGTTGTCAATTTCCCAACCCAAATGTGCGTGCAACTGAAATTCACGTTCAGGATGTACATTGAGCGCATAAATTTGAGGAATGTCGGTGAGAATTTCAGTAACACAAAAATATAACAATCGACCTGATACAAGAACATCTACCAAATTTAATATTTAAAACACAATTTCAGAGGAAGATATTGCATACAAGACAGCTAAAAATTATTTGACAACAAATATCTCTCCCAATTTTCACATTGGAATTGTCAAATGTCGGGTCAAGTCTTAAATTTCTTCTTTGGACAGTGGTTGGGCGTGGCATTCTAAAACTTCAGTGATGCCAAAGGAATGAAATTTGTAAAGACCAGCTATTTCTGTTATTTCGCTTATCTCTTCGATGAGCATATCCAGATTGTCCCAATTTGTACCATATTCTAGTTGTTAGGCCAAATTAACACTTTTTTCACCAGCTTCCATTTTTCTAATCAGTAATACTTTCGTACCTAAAATTTACGGTACAGTTGGTTAGGCTACAGATTAAATAAAATACGGCGTATGCGCTTTGCATGTAGGATGATTAGGGCTACAAACAAAATCACTAACTCATTACCCATTACTTATACAGGGTAAATATTTTTGGCCGAACCATTCCCAATGTTACCTTCTATGTAAATCTTCACACTTGTTGAAATTACCTAAAACAAATTTTCTGGCAGAAATAAATATTATCTTGCATGAAACAGTTGCGCAAGTTGAAGCGTGAAATGCTTTATTAAAGTCGAAGTCACTTCAAAATGATAAATTTTAATGGAAAACTCCGAGCTATGAGAAGGAAACAATAATTGTTATTTTTGTCATCCCAGGCTCAATAATATGCAGTGTTAAAGAAATCTACCGTGCTTATGGAGGAAAAATTGGCAAATAATACGTGCATAAAATATTATATAAAGTGACGTTATTTGTACATGTGTGATAATTAAAAATTTATATTATTCTTCAGTATATGTGTCTTATTGTTACTGGCTAATATTTACTGTTCTATGCACCCAGAACCTTAAATATATATCATACAGAAACATGTGTTCGGTTTAAATGCACATCTCCGGAATAGATTACTGTGATCTACTGCAGTAATTAGATACACTTATTTCAAACTCAAATTCAAATTTTTGATACTTAAAGAAAATCCTTGTATCCTGTTTACTGACTTTTGAATTAAAACTGCAGGGAATTCTTAACCATCCAGTATATATTGTATAAATTTAATATGTGGTTATGTAACTTATTTGTTTTATTGACCTGCGAAATTTACTAATCTTCCCCTCAGTTGTAGTTCTGAGACACATAAAATCTTTAAGAACAATAAAATTTTGAATACTTATTTACCCGACAGTTGTGGTCTTGGAACTATCTAGAGATGAGACATTCTTAAACAACCGGCCTACAATTCAGGCCACAGAAACCCAGTTCAAAATTGAACCGAATTTGTTTTGTTAAAACTCCAATTGCGTGACCTTAATCAATCACCATCACCTAGCATGGAGATTTAAGAGAGAATATAGCTATAATTTTACTCAATATTCTGGTACATTTTGTCTTCTTATAGGACGAAATTTGAGTATATAAATTTGAGGAGTTTTATTGCATTGTTTAAAGGAAATCCTTTTTCACTTGATTTTCTAAAACCTCTGACCATACAAATTCTTAACGCTATTGATATAAGTATATTCACTTCTTAGGAAATTAATCTCATTTCAGTATGAATTTGAATCTGAAGCCCACCCAATTAAGTACCAACGATTACTTGTACAGTCCTCCACAATAAATCACAAAGGGAAAGAAATGCTCTAGACACAATTCATTTTATGACTTATACTACGTAGTAGAGGTACACAATCGTTTAATTGAATAGTACAAGGGAACTGCGTGATAACATGAGACACTGACAGCTGTAAGGGACGGGAAATTGAATGCATCAGTAAAACAGCTTGTTAGTGTGGCTGATGTTTTCTAATGTTTATTGTCATCTTTACACGACACGAAAAGTAAACAGACGATTTGATTCGATATTAAATTTTTCTGAATTTTTTAAATTTTTAACCTCCCAACATAGGCGAATTACGTTTTAAAATAACCCACTTCACTTTTGTTACAATAAGATAAAGCCATGAACCGGTACAAATCATTTTGTTGTGCTGTTCTTACATATTTCGCATCCTTCTAATATCAACCCCACTTATGATAGGGGGAAGAAATTTGTGAGGATTTTCGTAATTGAATTTCTGAGCTATAAGTTTTAAATGAAATAAAATTAATAAATATTTAATGTAATATAATATATATATATATATTTATATATGTTCAGAGTCTACCAACACTCAGATAACCTAAGATATAAAACAGTCTAGCAGAATATAAGGCCGAACAATTTACAGCTTAAGAATATCGGTTGACATATCCGTTGTAATTCAGTAGTATAATATGGAGATATAAAATGTCTAATATATAGTCTAACAGAACTTCCAAATAATTAGTTTATTTAAAATCATATTCTTTTAGTTACGTATTTCGGTTCGATCAGCTGGAGTCATTTTCGGGCTGAAATTATAAAGGTAAACATGTAAGATTGATATATTAGTTGGCTATGATACTTCATGTTACAGTTCTTTGATGTGTTGTGAAATAAATTCCAATAAGAAAGAATGATAAAAATTAAGAACTTAATAATTAGACGTTCCTTAAATTCTTGTGCCTTTGTGGCATGTTCTATAAATATTAAGGTGTATACTGTATGTTGGGTTGCTGGTGTTTCTTTAGTATGAAGATATAATGTTTGGAGGCATTAGTATTCCACTGTAGTAAATTGTCGCGGGTGGTACACTTCGTGGGTAGTCGGTATGATATTTTGTGGATCTGTACCTGTGTAACCCACCTTTGTACAATTGAACGCTCCTACAATAACACAGTTATACGTCGTCCATAGATCCACCAGTTCATTTATACACTCCCACCTCCCCTTCCTCCTTCTAAACTTCGAACCGATTATTACTCATCCAGTCTTTACGAAACATAGCACGCAAGAAGACGTACAACTAGCACTCCTCTTATTTCAAGCCTAACTATATTACAGAGAAAGGAATCAAATATCTTCGTACCATCAAAATAAACAAATGAACTATAGATTATAACACTGTAAACTTTAACAATATAGAACCACGTCAACACAATATTATCCTTCCGCACAACGACAATATACAACATCCAACAAACACAGGAACGTAAGTACTAAACAAACCAACTTCACACAACCCAATAAATAAAACAATTAATTCTTACACAATAATTTCAAAACCCTTCACGCCAAGGTAAAATTTTATGTAATAATATGTTGTAATAACTGGTTGATTAATTATTTCTCCATTCTCAATCTATGTACAAAGGGCTACACATGACAGAATTCTGCTCGAGTTTAAGGTGGGAGCTGACTTCATAGCGTCCCTGGTTTGTGAGCGTGGGGTCGGTAACGCGCGTACCTTCAAGCCTCTAGGGCGCACAGTGAATTGTATACTGCAAGAGGCGGTTGCAACTTATTCTAATACAAGAGTTGTTGTCTGAAATATGTCCAACTGACAAGAAGTGTTGTGCGCATATTATCTGTGTCAATATTAGCGAGTTCATGTGTAATAACAAGTCAACAGAGCTGGTAGAATTGGTAGTCCCGGTTTACAAAAAGACAGATGTCTCAGGCTTAAAAGCCTTCCTCCGCGATAAATTTGTAGTATAAGCAAGCGACGGCAGCAAATTGGAGGAGATTTTTAATAATTTAAAAAATATAGTATACGACAAGTTAGACCGTATTTTGCAACACAAAACGCTAAGAAAAATTGGACCCCGAATATAACAACAAGGAGATTAAACGATAAATACTCAAAGTTCAGAAAACAATATAATAGAAGAAAGTTAAGAGTACACTGCACAGAGGAACTGAGACAACTAACGAAGCAGCAACTTGCAGCCAAGAAATCGGCAAAGAGGATTTCTTGAAATCAATACTAAGCAAAGAGTGTTAATGTTGGTCTGATTTATACAAATATGTAAAAATACGTAAAGGAAATAAGGAAAATAATCCGGCCATCAAGGACTGTAACGGACGGAGCATTACAGACTCGATAGAAAAGCCAATACTTTTAACTCCTATTATTCGACAGTATTCAGCAGCGAGGGCTTTATTCTTCATACGCAAGGTGAAAACACAGGCGATACATTCACCACCGATATTAAAACAATTAGGAGAATTATAGGGAAAAATAGATCAGTAGGACCAGACTGGGTCTCTGGAGAAAATCTTAAACTGGGTGAGGAAATCATGATTCCGTAAATTTAACGACTACTAGACATGACAATGAATAATGGTACACTGCCAGGTGACTGGAAGCAAGTCACGGTGATTCCTATTCACACGGGGGTCATCGATCATTAGTCACGAATTATAGACCGGTTACTTTAAATTCGGTAGTTTGCAAGCAAATGGGACACGTTAGAACTTCGTATCTAAGGCAAGTGTGGGATAAGAATGATTGGATTTACGAGGTTCAACATGTTTTCAGACCGGGATATTCGTGCGAACGTCAAGTAATTACGGTACGCCTGGACATTGCGGACCATCTGGATAACGGAGACAAAATTGACAACATTATATTTTTATTTTCGAAATCTTTTGATTTAGTTCCACATGAACGGTTGCTAACTAATTGCAAACTCAGGCGTGATTACTAGGGTACTGGTATTGTTCAAGCACGAAGGAACAGAATTTTGTATTTCATTGTGTTTTTATTTTCTGTTGTGTAATTATTCATAAGAGGGTAAAGAGTACATTGTATGTTTCTTGCAACTATAGAGAACAGCTTAAATTTCTTGTTACTATATGTGAAGTCAAGCCATGTGGTTTGAAACGTGCCCTAGCAACAGGATATTGCTGGCTAAGCAAGACTCTTAGCCAATGGTATGATAGTGGAATTTTCCACGAGAGCTAGGCCCACACTTTTGTCTTTGTATTCAAACCTAGCTCTGTTTAGTGTTATTCGCACCCCCACTAACTGTCCGCCATGTGGACGCCAGTGAATAGCTATGATCTCTTTGTTTCAAAACCCAAGCTAGTGTCCCCCGGGCCAAGCTAAAATCAGTTGGAAACCGAACTCCATAGGCGACAGACCTATGCAGGTGTGATCTCTGATAACAAAGAGATTATTAGTTAAGTGCAACTTAACATCTAGCAGCATTCCTGCGTTGCACTTAACAATGTGACACCTTGTGTCACATTATGCAGATTATTCAGCATTTTACACAATTTGATTGTGCACCAAGGCACCGAATGCCTACTAATTTTTCATATTTTTTTGTCCCAAGGCATTCGTCTTACTGATGAAGCCCCATCATCAGTAATTTAATGAGATCATGTCTCAACCCCTGCTGTGATTCTTAATCCAGCAGTGTATAAGTTTCGTGTTACGGTGAGTGTTGCATTCCGCCTCCCTTCGGAATGAAACATCAAGTGAGCACCACACCTACAGTGTTTGTGAATAAGTGATTCATACTGTGCTACAAGTGACCATGTCACTATATATTCAATCAGTGTGCTATAAGTGACCATGTCACTACATATTCATTCAGTGTGCTATAAGTGACCATGTCACTATATATATATATTCAGTGTTCTACAAGTGACCATGTCACAATTTACAACAGTGAATTACATTACAACCAGTGCTCCACCAGTGCTCAACATAATGTGTGATTAGTTGCTACCACAAGGGTTCAACATATTGTGTGACCACAACGGTCTAGGATGTTGGTGGCATCCCCACCAACATACATTTTAGGGCATTCCCCATATCCAGTGCTGTACTAAGCACTTAATGTAGAGTGTAATCAGCGTACCTTGCATTCAACATAATGTGTGACCACAGGGGTCTAACCAGTGCTGTACTAAGCACTTAATGTAAAGTGTAACCAGTGTACCTTGCATTCCACATAATGTGTGACCACAACGGTCTAGGATGTTGGTGGCATCCCCACCAACATACATTTCAGGGCATTCCCCATATCCAGTGCTGTACTAAGCACTTAATGTAAAGTGTAACCAGTGTACCTTGCATTCCACATAATGTGTGACCACAACGGTCTAGGCTGTTGGTGGCATCCCCACCAACATACATTTCAGGGCATTCCCCATATCCAGTGCTGTACTAAGCACTTAATGTAAAGTGTAACCAGTGTACCTTGCATTCAACATAATGTGTGACCACAGGGG
>Ga0123355_10001693_pt1 | contig 30653 bp, 18 predicted proteins | sample TergutEmb28metaG_3_FD_89872 | JGI IMG/M metagenome (GOLD analysis project Ga0123355, IMG submission 89872) | Embiratermes neotenicus P1 segment gut microbial communities from Petit-Saut dam, French Guiana - Emb289 P1 | ecosystem: Host-associated > Arthropoda: Insects > Digestive system > Gut ... | reverse complement strand
TTTTGTCAAATCTTGCACTCTCAGTGTTGTATTGCGCTAACTATTGTCAAATTCTTTACTCTGTTCCAAAAATTGTAGTATTTCAGACAACATTTCGCGCTAACATGCATCATTGTTAACCTTGGTCTAAAAAGAGTGAAGCTTCATTAAATGCCTCTTGTTTCGTTCAACTGTAGCACCAAGGTAACCTAATCTTCACCCAAACCTAGTGAAGCTACTACATAGTTTGTCTTGTTGTCTTCACCGTTGGGATCAAGGCAACCTCATCTTCATCTCCAACAATTGAAATTACACTACAGTTACCCTACTACCTCCAAATTAACTACCATAAGAACTTCTCTTGCTTGCTTTACAAATACTTTGAAAGGATTGTGCAAATTGTTGATTAATTATACTAATTTTAATTTGAATATTGTCAAACGTGTGAGGTGTTTTTGATGCATACGAATGTTTGGAACTTGGCTGTAGTCTCGCCGTTAGAGAGCTGCGTGCCATATTTTCTCTTAGTAGGCCTATTTAATTTAGTGACAATAACAAGAGCTAACCAATGCAGTAGACTGTACGTTACCAGTACTTAGGTAGCATAAACCCAGCACATATAGCCATAACAGTAAGTAACTGAAACCTCCCAAACAGTCGTATTATTGGACGAAGTAATGCTGCCCACAATTAAAGGAATTAGTTTCCTTGAGTGAAGGCAACCCAAACATATTTAAAGTTTGTACCCTCCAGTAAGGCAGTGTAATGATTTTCTTTGAAGCGTCTGCATATCATGCTGCGACAACAGATCTAATCCATATAAGACATACAAGTACATCTGTATTCGGTTAGCAATCACTGCAGTCTTCATCTGGGATCCCTCAGGGGTTCGGAGAAGTCACTGTACGTCAATAAACATTTGTACTATGAATTTTTAAACTTCCCAGGAAAGCAATGAATTATGTATGACAGCAGCCTGCACACTACAATCCTTATCCTCCTTCGTCGCATGTATAATAATAATAATAATAATAATAATAATAATAATAATAATAATAATAAATCGTACGAAACAGGACGGAAACTACTGTGTCTCTTTTAAAATAGGCCCTACGCCCCGAAAATTCAATTAAAGGGGCAAAGAAAGAAGACTTAAATCCTCTGACTTTGGAATCCCGTTGCACAAATCCAGAATGTAAAATAAGGGCGCTAACGATGCATCAGGACATGACTTACACGTATGTGCTCGTGGCTGTCACTCCTGAAGCAGATCCCCTCTCTAGAAGCTTCATAGTCGCTCAGCCAGTCGCTCAATTTACCTTTCGTTTGTGGAACCCATTCATATCATGTTCAAGTTTACATATCTTATGTCAGTGTTCAAGTTTACATATCCTATGTCAGATGAATTCAGTCCATATCCTCCCATCTTTTTTGTCAAACACCCATTTTAGTATTTTCCTTCTGTCTACATCTACATCTTCCAAATGATCTGTTCCTTGCACAGTCCAGTACTAGTCTTCCTTAAACCCCGTTACAAAACGACAGCCCAGCCAACTCACCAGCAGACCTTCTGCTATTTGTGAGAGAAAGTTTCCTATCATTAGCTCATTTAAACCCATCAAAATGTGAATCGTACGTCAAGAATGAAGAATTTCACGGGAGAGATGGCTTGTTGAGGTTTCATTGTAATAACCTGATAACGAAAACAGAAATTTATCCATTTTGATATGTTGTTTGTTTTAGCCAGTAGTAGCCCATCTAATGTTCAACCTAGTATTACAAACTAGTGGCTACCACGTGTGCTTCGTGTTCGAGACTTGCCACTGGCTAACCTGTCTGATATGTTTTTCCTGTTTTTTTTCCTTCTGTCTTTGTCAGTGCTAGTGCCACGTAGTCCACCATGCGAAGTCATCGTTTCAATTGACGTTTTGTACACAGAACTATACAGGTGACAAAATGGTAAAGGTCAGTTCCGTCATTCTTAAGTACCACACCGTGAATGCGTACAGAAATGTGGAGACTGCTGTTAAGTAAATTCTGCATCCGAAAATTTGACTGCGGTGGACGGCCATATTCAGTTTTCAGATACTTCTGTGGTATGAAACGTCTGTGTCTTTGTTTAAAATAGAATTCACGCCGTCCAGCTCTTAGCCACTAACGTTAGCATACCGAACGAAGGAAGCTTTCGCAGATAATAAAACTTTGGACTTCTTGTCGGAACGTGCCAGTTTCGGAAACCAGTCGGACTCTTGACAATATACTGACACACGTTTCGTCGGTTTTCTTGGACCCTTTCTATATACGTATTTCAGGATAGTACCTCAAGTTAGGCCACGACCACATCCACACCTCATCCACTGTCGTCGGATCTTTCTGGGCTATAGAAGCGCGTTGTGAGTTGCTGACAGGTTCTTTATGTAAACTGACAGTAAGCAAATACATTTGCTACCCCTTCACCGTTTGCAGTTGATATAAAGTCGCTAAATAAAGGAAGAAACATACCACTCCTAAATAACCAAGACACTGTTCAGTTTAAGCATTTTTTGAGCACAACGCATACACGAAACTATCTGGTGGGACAACGCTGTGAGCTTAATTACATTGTGTGGTGGTCATTACTACCCGAGTGTTCATGCCGTCTGTTGGGCTGTCTGAAAGTCTAGACGGGCCTCAAAGTGTGCCAGATGGTATTGCGGTTTGGAAGAGAAAAAGCGGCTTGAGAAAAACAGAACAATAATAGAAGGGGCAAGAGGCAGAGGAAGGGCAGATAATCAATCGATTATTGTTGGGTAGAAAGTATTCAAACGTTTAATTGAATATTCTCTTCATACAGAATGACAGCTTAATAATTAAATCAGTTTTTATAGGCCTAGATGTACAAGTAGAGCAGTAAATGTAATTTTGTTATGCATCTGAGATTTGAGGTTCTCTTGAGAGTAGATGTTATTTCAGTGTTCTGGGACGTAAAGCCGTGTAGTTTGCTGACAACATTTCGGAAGAACCACTCCCTCCCCATGTTTAGTGTAAAATACTGAAGATGGAGGCAGCAGGTTCCTGCGAAACGTTGATACGTATAATTTTGTCTAGCGTCACATGCTGGAAGACCATTATTTTTGTAGCAATTACTTGCTCTAGGGAATTTCTCTTTTATGTACCATCTACCAGTCCCACACAGCAGTTTCTCGCTTCTCATTGAAGTCACGCTTAGACCAGTTCTTACACTACACTTTTTTTTATGCTGGTCGGATTCCTTTGGAGAGCAAAATTACTGACAATGGGCAGGACATCGGAGACCCGATTATCTGCAAGACAAACACTTTTTACTGGTATACGACGTCCAGAATAGCTCGGAGGCACACCTTGCCCGTCAGAAATGGCCGTGAGACATACATAGCCTCTGGGAATAAAGCAAACGGATCGTGAAGCTGGCAACTTACCTTCTCATGGCGTGCAGAACTATAATGTTTCGAGCTTTATTATCAGATCGAGAGGCCTTCCTGTGTTGGTGCTTAGTTACATTGGTGTTTGTTATTTAGTGCTAATTAATTACCCTATATTCTCATCGGCCATGATAATCAACTTTTATTGACTCTTTAAGTGACTCTTCTCCAAAAATGATATGAAGATAGACTCATTTCAGTACATAATCAGGATTAACTCACGAAGGTAACAAAAAATTGTAACTGAAGTGTGTCAGACACAAAACAGAAAAGTGGCAGTTGCTTGAACATATCGTAAAGATCTCACACAGCTTCATAACAGGAATCGATAGAGCTGTTTAAATGTAAAGCAATCCCTATGCAGGCCTGGACAGACCCAGAGGTTTCCAGGAGGTTGAGGTTCCCACATTTCAAGGCATTCGGCACACGAAGGTAGTTATGTTGTTGGCCCTGAGCACCGGCCACCTTAACCCCCCCAGGAAATGTTCGGGATACTCATGTCTATTAGAAGCTCATTCGACGTGAGGGTCGCAGTGCGGCCAGAAGTATTATGTCAATGATTCCAGTAACACCACCTGGAATCGAAACCGCGACCTTCCGGCTTGTAGCGCAGAACCTCACCCAACTCCGTCACCACGTGCTGTTTAGTTGTCTTAAATAATCCGAATGCCATATCTCATGTTTCAAGAAACATCTATACACAAAGGCATCAAAACAAAGAATAAGGTAACAGGTGCTGTGATCACGATAACTTTATTCTGACTTCGACGTATAGGCCTACGTGTTACATGACTTAGCAGATGGCACACATCATTGACACATCGTCATTTAGCCCGCGGTGGCACCAAGGGTTTTATCCCGGTGTAGAAAAAATAGGCGTCAAGTATCTTTAGCCAAGAGGTGCCTGCTTATTTCACGTTGGCATCTGTTGCACATCGCTTGTCAGCCAGGTGCTTCTTAGGAGAACCCAAAGCGATGGAAATCACTGGCCGCTAGATCAGGATGGTGGTCCGTAACCGCCCTGCAGTGGCGCCGTAACCAGTTGCAAGTCCAGTTGACAGTATTGGGTAAAAGGTTAGTAGTAGCAGAGATGGTCCGGAAGCTTTCAGTTTTGTGTTATAACAGAACATCAGAAGAACTGAAAATCTAGAGGTCAAAACAGAGCGAATGAGCCAGAGTGCTTTTGCACTGCCTGATGTCATGCTTCAGATCCGTCGTAGGACCGTCATTTCGCGACTTAAATATTAGTGATTTTGTCGGCGGCGCAAACGTGAGTGGTAAGGTCTAGGATTACTGAACTAGTTGGAATATATGGACGCAGTGAAGAAGAGCACATTCAGAAGTATATTTTTAAATAGATTACACAAGACAGGCTAAATATAGAAATAAATGGGATAATAAGGTAAAAGAAATCCCATTACAGGCCTGAGGGTTCCAGGAGATTGAGGCTCCCAGATTTCAAGACCGTTACGCTAAGAAAATTTCTAGCAATTCCGGAAGGGAGGAACGGGCGGATGGGTTGGCTCATGGGACTAGTGTTGGTGAATGAATACTTGGAATGAAGAATGACTACTTTCCTGGTTTTTCCCAGTCTCTGCAAGAGATGTGACGAGGTAATAGACATATGTGCAGTTAGGCCACCGCTGACTTCTTGTCAAACCTCTGTATTTTTATTTATCGTTTTGCGGTATATCCGACACCAGTAAATATCTTCCATATACAGTGCAGTGTAATAAAGTAAGCCGAATGAAAGAGAAATGTTACTTTGCAATATGTATTACAATATGTTACTTTTATTCGTTCTTTTGGCCTGTTTACCTTTTAGACGCGGTGTCGACTTGTAATGATGGGATACCTGTGGATGTCTAATTGATATTGATATTGACGTGTTTTGTACTGTTTTAGTATAGTGGCTGAGATCTCCCATGCTGGAAACATAAATTGCAGTTACTGTGCATTACGTTCTTAAAGGCACGAGGCCGTCAACATTTACGGACCCAACTGGTGGTTGCTATTGGAAATTCGTGATGCTGATGTGAGCTGTCCGTTTATCTTTAACTCGCCGAAACCAACAGGAAAATTATAGGTTTTGTGTAGTTTTACAACAAACGCGATATCTTGTCTTAACATTCCCTTACAACTCGTCCGTTTTCTATTTTCAGTTATACTTTCCAATTGGAGATTTGATAATAGATTTTCGGCGAACAAACGGTGCAATATACCGGAGTATCAATTGCCTATGTAATTAGCTAGAAATTTAATTCTTGTGCAATACAATGTGTTATTAATTTAGGTGAACATAACGGTGAAAAGTCCCTGTTCATGTCAAAGAGGCGTATGGGGGAGTGGGTGTACGGTTCCATTGTTTCGTAACAGCGGCTCTAGGGGAGGCGAATGGTTAGCGTCACGCTATGGCGGTTTAACGCCATGTGCTCTTTGAGTAGAAGACTGTGTGAGACCCAAAACCGGTCTGGGCGCTTTAGAGAAGAGAAGATCTTCTTGCCTCTGTCGGTAATCGAACCTGATCTCATCCTGCTTATTTTGATCATTCTAATAATACTTTTGACAAGGGTTACGAATCTTGAAGATTCTCACTTTGCAGTCTTCTTTAGAACTCTCTTTTTTTCATAAGTCTTTTCATATTCTCAGTTGTGCTATATTTAGCTTCTTCCTTTACAGACAGAAATGACCCAGAACTACAAACTGGCTATTAGGAATTGCGTGCTACACGATAACGATAGGTTCACTGATCAGGACACCTCATCGCCTAAGATGCAGTATATATTCGCTGTTCTTCAGATGCCGCATTTGTAAGTTTCTGCATTGTGTTCTGGTTTTAAGAATGTAGTTTCTTAATTCTGTACGTGCCACGAATTATGAAAATAAAGGCGAAAGAAGCTCTTTGCTATACGTAGAAAATTTCCTAAAATATGCGCGTAATTACGTACAAAAAGTCTGGCGTTAGGATGGGGTTGTTGTAACTTATATCGAAGTTTGTCGGATAGTTAATGAATATTAAAGAAAGTTGACTAAGATATTTCGAAGTTTTAAAACAAGATGGAGACTTACGTGCGTATGTAATTTTTCCTGTTTTTGTTAATAATTCATAACATGGTCGCTGAATTACTACTTAGAATTCTCATACCTGCTGGCGAGGTTACTGAAAATGTAAATAATGAAGCAGGTATAAACCCCGGGACCATTGACTGTCGACAATAGTGTTCTTGTCAAACGCTCCAAACACATTTGCGTGTGTTGCGACTGCTGATTCCGCAATGCAATGCGCTAGTCAAGGGCGTCAGTTCTGGTTGTCGGGTACCTGCCGTAACCACAAGTACAAAACACACACACACACAACAGGTAGGAAGCTCCTCCTTTCTCTCTCCTTTTCCGGTCGCTCACAAATTTCATTCTAGTAGTCGTTGTAGCCATGGGCGCCCCCCCATCCCCCTCGCCGTTACTCCTGGTCACGTGACCGTGGCGGCCTGTTTTAATTGGTTGGAAGGCACGCGCTGTTGTAAGGGCCCCAGAGGGCTGAAAACTGGGCGAATGGAGGGGGAGAGATTGTGTGCTTCCATGCGGGATATAGTAGAAGAAATACACCAAGGTGGTATAAAATGCTATTACAGGTTGCTTTTGGGTTTAGTGTCGTGTTGGCCGGCATTGGGTTTACGTTGCGGCGAGTTGTGAACTGCTTCTTGGAACCACGTGGTGAACTTTTCGACTGACAGTTGTGTTTACAGTGTGTGTTATTGTTACTTCTAACATACGGCTCATAATTGGACATAAGTGTATTTGGAGTAATTATGTCTCACTTAAACTACTTACACCGTGATAATCGCAGACGTTTAAGGAAGTAAGTCCAGTTTTCTTTCGTTTGTAGTATCCATTGGAGGACAGAGTGGTAAAAGTCGCAATTGTTTTGTTTTGTGATGGCTGCCGCAACCGATATGTTTCGTTATATTTATCTGTGTGGTAATAAGGACAACAGTGATGCATCGAATTTCGTAACAACGTCTGCAGAGTCAGCAGTGTTACCACCATCTCCTCCTCTTCACCACCCTCCACAGACATATGTTACACCCCTTCTGAGTTCGGATAATTCTCCTTTTATTTCAACATCACTGACGTCGACTTCGCCCTTGCCCTTTGCGTATTCTGCGACGCATTCCCCTCCAACCAAATCATCACCAACAGTTCTGAAGAATTCGTCATCGTCTTCTAGCCTGCATCACAGAAGTTTCGACAACCTCTCTGACGGCTGTCACACTCCGAGCCCTGACAGTTTCCGTTCTGCTAGCCCGACATCCGATATAATGGACCAACAAACACATTTGTCCGTGCTCCACAAATTTGGTACCGAGAATGCTAAGCAGTACACTCCTCTACAGAACTACGCGTTCAGGGGATCTGCCACTTCCCATCTGAGCGAAGTGTTCGATTACAAGTCCTACGAGCGCATGACGATCGACGAGAATGTCAACAATATTGCTCTGCTTCCTTCAGCAATTGAAGCCACGAAAGATATTAAGAAGAGTAAAGGACAGAACAGAAGAAGTGTTGTGGTGTCAAACAGCAACGAAAGGACGTTGAAGGACATTGACGAAAAGAAAGACAATGTGTGTTTGAAAGATAAGACTGACGATTTTAGTAGTACGGGAGATGATATGGTGGACGATAATTGCGATGATTTCGATGATGACAGTCTTCTGCAAGACAGCGGCGACGAGTCATTGTGTCACGATGAGCTGCAGCAAGAAGAAAATGCAAAACAGCAACATAAAACGAAACGACGCTGTAGCAACAAACTGGTGAGTCCAGTGATTATGAAGAAGAGACGCCTGGCCGCAAATGCTCGAGAACGACGCCGCATGCAGAACTTAAACAAAGCTTTTGATCGTCTTCGCACACATCTTCCGTCGTTAGGGAACGACCGGCAGTTGTCAAAATTTGAAACTCTGCAGATGGCTCAGACTTACATCACTGCCTTGAACGACTTGCTCCAGTGACTTGATGAGACACGTGTGACGTTTGACTGAATATTCTCAGGACTAAAACAGAAGTCGTCCTCAAAAATTACCTCAGCTGGGTATGTGAACTGTGTGCATCACGTCGATCAATGGAATTTAAATAAAAATAATTAATTATTAAAATCATATTGATTAAAGTGATATATAATTGCTCATAAGCTGGTTACATTAAAGTTAGGCGTATAGATAAATTAAGGGTCACGTTGTTGGTGCAGTTGAAAGTATATCTATGAGGAGAAGCAAAACGGAAAGAGACTTCAATGCTGGAGTAGAACACGTGGAATAACAGAGACATTTCTGAATGTGACATGCATCTTTATTTGGTGTCCGAAGTTTACTGCCACATTATACTTCAGTTAAATATCACTGACGTTCAAACACTCATGATATGGTCATTCTCTTTTTAATGAAACCTTTCTCTTTGTACCTACGTAACCAAGTACGATTGTTGATGTTTCGATGCCTATGTGTACAGTGCCATTTTTTTGTATATAGTTCATTTTGTAAATTCAATGGAGTTATAAGATTTGCTACATAATCAATTATTTTTGTTATGTATATATATATATATGTGTATGACAGTTGGAATATTGCTCAGTTTTATAAAATAAAGAAAGCAACAAATTTCTGTAAATAAACTATGTTGTCTACCTTAGTAGAAAAGCGTGGCGCTGTTTATGTACTTTGTATTCGTACTTCCAACTGAAGTTCATGGTCGTGTTTAATCAGTTAAACGAATATAGTATTATGAATGTCTCAGTACGCAGATGTAGGAAACAAAATCATAGCTCAAATATTTGTGTCTGTTATATGGAATAAGAGAATCATGATTTCCTCTTGCATTACTAGAGTTATACAATATTTGTCATTGCCATAATTTTAATATTGTTTCAAAATGTAATAATTATTTAAATTAATTGCCCTCTTGCATCCTACAGTGAAGGTAATGTTCTACTTAATTCTTTCTTGTAATGCATTTAATTAATTGCAGGTGCCAGCAGTTCTGCATTGAAATTTAATGTAGCATTAATATTGACGAATTTGATATAAATAATTATTACTAAGCAAGTTTTTAACATGTAGTTTGAATTTTTCTTAAAATTAGCTTTTTGCCAGTCTGAACTTCTGAGCGAAGTTTAAAGTAGTTCTTTAGATTAAAAATAAGTTAACTTAACATAATAGTGGTAGACCTAATCATACGAAGCCTTTTTAAAATGTCGTAAATTCCCATTCAACAATTATGACACGCTATAAGACTGCACGTCAGTTATGTTATTAGAATCTGATGTTTGGTAAGAAAATTAGGGCTTGTTAAAGTTGGTTTAATTTTATCCTAAAAATGTGGATACAAGAACAAAGTGGCTAAACTACTGTATTTCCAATTTCTTGTGTCCTTTTATTTGATTGCTCATTTTTCTTAAATTATTAGAACTCATGCTTTTTGTGTATGAACTTTCTAACATGAATGCACAATTTCCAGATCGTGTTTGTTCATCTACGTATTCCTTATCTGAAAATAGCGACCCGTTTGCCATAATATTTTGAATTAGTTTCTAATCTGAAAATTCGCAGTCGAATTTAATTTTCGTCAGTACCAGTCTTATATAAACGTAATGGAGATTATCAGTGTGAACTTCGAAATAATAGACCAGCTGCTGAATATATATTCTATATTCGTCGAATTGCCTGCTTGAAAAAGTGGGAAGGAAATGCGACGGTACATCACATGTATGTAGACTTCGAGAGAGAATGTGAATCAGTTAGGAGGGAACTTTTGTATAAATTTCTCATTGATTTTGATAGAACTAAATGACTAGATAATCAATTGACAGACTGACTGAGTAGCTAATTGACTGACAGACAAACAAACAAACAAACTAACTAACTAACTAACTAACTGTGTAGATCAGAGATCTTGAGAATCTTACAGGTCCTCAGGTAGTCAAGAAATTTCCCGCATTTTATGGTACCTGAAGGCTCATTACCACATTCAACGGTCCGTCACCTGTCCCTATTGTGAGCCAGATCAATCCATTTCATGCCCCCCATCCAACCTCATGAAGCTCTGCTTTAAAGGTATCCTCCGATTTATGCTTTGGTCTTCCAAGTGGTGAGTTTTATAGACACATGCAAATTGTTAGTTTAATGAAAATGCTTTTCAATGACACCTGTACAAAGACCGGTTAGTAAAATATTGGTCTGATATATTTTATGTGAAGAATGTTGTGAAAAAAGGAAATGCTTTATCGCCATTCCTTTTCAAGTTTGTCGTAGAATATGCCATAGGTAGGTCCGAAGATATGTGAAGGGATTGAACTTGAATGAGACACACCATCTTCTGTCGTAAGCAGATTGAGTTAATTTATGGGACAAAAACGTACGTACTTTATAGAAAATCACAGCTGTACATAGCTGTATTAGTCGCTAGTAAAGAGGCTGTTCTGTGGTGAATACAAAGAAAGCTGCATATGTGTTCCTATCTCGTGTCCAGACTGCAGGTCAAAGTCGCAACATAACGATGGTCAATAAATTCTTTGAAAATATGACGAAGTTCAATTACTTGGGAAACACTAACAGATAAAAATTGCACGTATGGATAAATTACGAGCAGGATAAGTTCGAAGAATGCTTGTTACTATTTGATCCAGAATCTTTTGTCTTCCCTTTCGCTATTGAACAATATAAAGACTGTAATATTGAGAAATTTCAATTTATTTTTATATGGGTTTGGAATTTGGTGTCTCATATTAGGGGAAAAGCATAGGCTGAGGGTGTTAGAAAACAGGATTTTTGAGGAAAATATTTGGACCTAAGACGGAGGAACTAACGAGAGGCTGTTAGAAATTGGATACTGATTTATAGTCGTCACCAGATATTGTTCGGGTGATACATCAAGGATGAGTTGGGTGGGGGGTGTGGTATGTATGGGGAACAAGAAAAATACATACAGGGGTTTGATGGGAAAAGCTGCAGGAAACAGACAACCTTCAAGACCTATGCATAGATGGGAGGATATATTAGTATGGACGTGACAGAAGTAGGATGGTAGAAAGTGAAATGCCTACATCTGGGTCAGGATTGATGAATATGACAGGGTGATCGGGCTGTAGTGAACACGTGTATGAACTTACGTTTTCCATAGAATGAAGGGAAGTCGTTGACTAGGCGAGGAAGTATTAGCTTGTGAAGAATACATCTATTCTACGAAGGTAGTTCAGTCAAATAAAAGCATTTGTAACTAATCTTTTCCGTTTTCACACGAAATGATTAGGGGTGCATGAAAGTGATTTAAAAAGTAAAGCATTTCAAATACTCATCAAGATCATTAGCATTTATCTGAAGGAGTTTCACACGATTTGTAGATGTAATTCGCGAAGTGATATTGCCACTCAAGTATAACTATAGGGTGGTTGTCCATTTTTGCTTGCCTTTGCAACATTTGAAATCTTTAGCGAAAAACGCCAAGAATAATGAGATAGGCACGTATATAAGAGCACACAATAGAAGTGTAGGTAAAGTTGTCCCTGTAAAAGTCATTAGGGCGTATGGGGGCATGGAAGATTAGCTCCACGTATTCTTAATGTCTGCGCTAGATAAGAGGTAAGGGATGAGTTTCAGACCTCGGTTGCTTTACCCACTGTAATCCCTGACTGCGAGGCTGGTTGGACCGGTGTGGATATTTTGGGGAAGAGAGAAATTTCCTGCTTCTGCCGGGAATCAAACTACGACTCCCCATTCATTCAGTCCGTAGCCAAGTCATTATACCAGCTACGCTATCCCGGCTACCAACAGATAAAAACAAATTTAAAATATGTGTGACCCACAGTGAAATAGAAATTTCGCCTCGTGTTGAGTTTAAGTGATTGTTACTTACTTAACTTGATGCTGTGGTATTGCAGTGCTTACTCGTACACTTCACTCTGTCCACACAACAAACGGTACTGCCCACTAATTTATTTTCTTATAGACCTGTAGAAAGATTGAGGGTAGGAAGGAAGGAAAGAAGGAAGGAAGGAAGGAAGAAAGGAAAAAAGAATTATGCGTGTAAGAAAATACATTCATGACAACCACAGGAAATGAACTGTAACAATTATACACATGTTAACTGTCATAAAGACAAAATATATGATCACACAAGACGCTACGAAACGGTTAGGTTAGGAAAAAAGTGCAGAGGAATCGCAGTGCACCACCACATCTCTTGTACAGATCATCAAATAAACTATTAACCTACAGAATATCACTATTCTTCCCAGAATACCTTGAATTTCAAATCCGTGGGAACAATAATTGCCAGTGAAAATTATTCATGACGAACTTACAGACAAGTTATTTCCAGTTAATGGTTGCTGTTTTTAATCAGAATCATCTACCTTTCCATTTCCATATGAAAAAAAAAGACGAAATTTAAATATGTGTACATTTGTTTGTTTTATGTAAAATTGTGAAACCTGGTCTTGGCAAGACTTATATGTTGTGACTATGATGGAGAAAATCACAGGAGTATACAGAAAATGGTTTAGGCCTATTTAAGGGCTGCTTCATTTGCACTCTTCGCCTAATAAACTTGTGAGATATACTGAGTTCGATTTTATTGTCATTTAACACTGGAAACGCCGAAATATTTTGCGTGTATTTTATAATAATTTGATGGCTGCATTTTTAGACGGCATCAGCCACATGCCTTGTTATTGTTGTTGTTTGTATTAATATAAATATTAGTTCGGGCTTAAAGGAAGAAGGGTGTTAGAAATTGTAATGTTAGTTTTACGAGATACTTACTTCACACTTGTTTCCACTAAAAACAGCGTTTGGATAGCCACTTTTGGGGTAAGCCAACCACTTCCATGCTCCGCGTGTTTGCGCCGGACAGAACTCAAAACCAGCCGACCGACACTTGATATTAACATCTATATTTCCGGGTACGTCTCAAAAATTGGACAGCCTTATGCTTTTCATTGGTCGGGAAGAAACATTTAGGTACATGATCGCTCAGTTAAGTGTAGATGTGCTACAACGAGTGGGTTATGTTATTTGCCTGCATTGTTTTGCAGCTGTCTGTCACGACGCTAGATTTTACCGAGGTGTAATCAGTGGGACTGTGTTTTGTCGGTATCAGAATGAGCAAGTTGATCGGAACATATTCTGGTTAATCCCTGGAACATATGACGCTCTGGGTGCTTATAAAGGGCTTAAAAAGTAGCCTTGCTGTTTTGGTATGTTGCGTGTAATAACTATGACGAACAAAACCATGAGCAGCTGCTTTTCTGCAAGCTGTTACATCATGGGTAATCCAGCACGTTAATACTATTAAAGGAAACTGCTTAGAATTTTGGCCGGATAATCTGATAACCGAGCTTTACTTTCTGAGGAGGTGTCGGTATAATACTTAAAACTTATGTCACGACGTCTCTCTGATGAATACTTCTATATTAATCATTGTAAGTCATATTTTAACGAACTGAACTTGACGTCCCTCTTCTCAACATTTCCGGTCCCAATGGCCGCGCGGTCTGCGGTCACTCGCTTGCTGGGACTGTGGGTTCGAATCCCACCGGAGGCATGGATGTATGTTGTGAGTGTTGTGTGTAGTCAGATACAGGTCTCTGCGACGAGCTGATAACTCGTCCAGAGGAGTCCTACTGACTGTGATGCGTCGTTGTGTATTTTCTAGAAACCTCGTGAATGATGAGGCCCTGGCCCAATGGGGGATGTTGCGCCAAAAACAACAAAAAATTCTCAACATTAAGCGCGAGGTCATAAAACAATCGAGAAAGTAACCATATTAATTCAGTATATTAGTTCCTTTACATGCTATATCCTGCGGCTTTCCTTTTCTAGACTAGCCTGGGCATGTGAGTCATCTTTCTGCACTACGTTTTCTTGTATAGACTGTATTTCCCGCGTTTCGGGATTCGAACGTCTTTCACTTGAAGATCCCAGGGGTATTCAAAACGTCGGTAATATAGCTTACGTTTGCAGAGTTCCATCATCGAGGAAGTACAATTCACGTAGAGCTGAATAACCCTAAGATGTAAATTGCGCATAATTCTGAATCCTCTGTTTAGTTTTACGCGTAACTCTAGTGCCTCTCTGAATTTTTAAGTATATTTTAGTCCTTCCTTAGCAATTGTGTTCTGTATTTTGCCAAATATTTTGTATCCTGTAACGTTCATTCGTCATAATTTGATCCTCTTCCTTAAATGTCCCAATTATAAATAATGCGAAAAGAGGAAACGTGTGGGTTGTAAGGGGTTGTACGATATCAGTAGAGGCGACGGGTAACGGCGAAGTCATATCTACATTTCTGCATGAGTCTTTCATCTTTCAGTTTACCCATCTGATTTCGGTTAAATTTGGTATGGATGTCTGCCCTAAAATTTTCTGGTTAATTTGGTTTGGTGTGTGTTTGGTCGTTCACCGAATTCCGACTGTAGAATCTTTCTGTGTGACAGTCCTTTGTGATATGGAAATTACCAAGGAGGACGAGGGGCAGTGAATTACAGCTTGAAAGGAAGCATCACGAAGTGCTAGAATGAACATATAATGAACACAATTATATACGTCAGCATTACTTATTTATTAAAACATAGGCTACATGTTTCGACCCAACATTATGTCATCCTCAGGCCTGCGGCAGACTAAGTCATTGGTGTTGTGTGTATATTATACGTACACACAGCACCAATGACTCACAGCACCAATGACTTAGTCTGTCGCAGGCCTGAGGATGACCTAATGTTGGGTCGAAACATGTAGCCTATGTTTTAAAAAATAAGTAGTACTGACGTATATAATTGTGTTCATTATAAGTCAATTAGAGCTGCACTTTTGTAGTGTCTTATTGTACACTGTATGACATGTTTCGGCTTTAGCTGACAGCCTTCATCAGGCAGTATAAAAATTACTTGTAGAAACAGAACTTGTATACAACACACTAGAATTTTAAGTGACAGAGATCTTAACCATACAGGTGTGTTGTGACTGACTGCGCCTCTTTCCTCCTTTAATTCTGCGTATTATGCCTTTACAGGGCTGTGTTAATAATTGGCGTGTATCTGCAACAAAACGTGGAAACAAGTTTGCATAGAATTCTCACAAATCTTTAGACAGGCTGAGCTTCAGTTGACGCATTTGTTTGATCTGCTGTGTTTTGTAGTTGTAGCCAGGAAGACAGAAGAATATTAAATCGTTGTTTTGGGTATTTATGTTACGAATATATTCTTCTTATTACCATAATCAGTGGTCCCATTGTTTGTGATGACGTTGGTATGTACTAGTACATTGCCATAAATGCACAGTGCATAATGTGGACTCGGAAGCTTGAGGTGCAGAAGTGGTGGTAGTTTGGGTTCGCCTTTGAATTGGTCCCTTTAGGAATTTAAAGGAGCAAAGTACGACCTTTAGTCCTAAAAACATTTACTAAATGAGGAAGGCACTGTAGGCGGCTTCTCCCAAAAAGTAAAAAGTAGTCATTAGTGTTACCTAAAGCAGCAACATAAAACACTGTCCCCTGCTGAATTCTCCCATAACGCACACTCCGCCCCGTTTCGCCCCCGGCCTGGCGGTACTGTGAGGAACAGAGGGAATATGTGCAGTCATCAGAGTGAAAATGAACCCGTGGGACAGGATTCCGTAATTTTCTATACGTCTCTCATTCTCTTATTAAGGAGAACACTGTGGCACAATGTCTTTTACCCGGAAGGGACGCGGAATTGGTGTAGGCAAAGAATCCTGACAGTCGACACGTTCCATGTTTTTTCTCAGTCTCTTCCAATAAAAAGATAAAATGATTACTGTGCAGAGCGCCATGGCCGCTTCCTGTTTCTCACCACTCTTAATCATACGCTGTTTTTAATTTGATGTTAAAGAAAATCAGTTATTCCTAAAGTGTACGAGTACAGTTCGACCCACGATATTTTCCTTTTAAATCGTAGATTTTTCAAGAAGATCCTCGGAATGTTTTTTGGAGTATTTTAAACAAAAGGAAAGGGGAATAAAAGAAAACGGAAGAAATTAAATAAAACAAAAAGTAGGAGAAAGGACCAGTTACTTTTGCTCAGGACCAGCGGTGAATCTCCTGCATTTTCACAACTGAAGCATACTTCCTCGGGACTACACGCGGATTAAGAACTGATGTGATCGTTGACCACCATCTATGTGAATGATTAGGTATGTGTTATTTTACTTCGACTCTTTGATATACTTGCACTTGGCGTTGCTGAGCACAAAAACCATTTTATTTCTTTTTAATTTTCCAGATAGACGCTACTGTAGGCTTTGTGTATAGAGATTAACGCATAATTACGCAGCATTCTTGGTAGTTGAGACTGGAGTGTTTATTCTGAGGTAGGAACTCGGTGTTTAATATTGCTGTATAAATTTATTGTATCAAACCTTCAGTATGTGAGATTAGGAAGAAATTGAGCATACGGTGGAAGAAATAAACTATAAAGACACAAAAGTATGAGAGTTTAATAATTTTCTAAATGATGAAATCCCACTGAAAATTTAGCTGTGGAGTCGGGACGTACAGTACATGCATTCAGAGTCGAGAGATCCCATGACGATATTAGGAATTAATATTTACGAGTTCTGAAGTCGTGTACTTGCAAGTGATGTTATTAAGAATTCAGGTCCCTTGTCTACAGTTTGCAAGATTCTTATTTTCATGTACTCTTTTAAAAACGTCTGTCTGATACAGAGTGAGGACGATGTTGCAGTCCAGCCTGTGCACAGCTCTTTATGTGAGCCCTATGTGGTAAGGTTCCGCACACTTCAAAATATATTCACCTGGGAAATTTATAGGTTTCTCCCAGGGAGAGACCTCGTGCCAGTCTGCTGAAGGACTCACTCCTGTGAAATTTATAGGCGAGCAACTCCCCTCTTTGCTAAAAGGATTGCATTGGGTGTAAAAGTTATGGTCCATTTCAATGGCCACGCAACCAAGCCTGCACAAATTTGAGACCTCCCCACATCGTAAAGAAGTGAAATATTTCTATTTTTCCTTTAAAATTTATAGCTTCACTTTTTCTTTTGATGAGGAGTTGCGCTTTGTCCTTATTCAAGCATTTAAGCCTGAGACTTAACTTTCAAAGGTTCGTATAATCGACCGCTAAGCTATACTGAGTGATATATCAAAGGAAAGGTTATAATATATGAATTGCGATAAGGGTACCATTTAAGTAATATAGAAATTATATTGGCTGACGTTATTCTTAGTAGTCCGTAGAGACATAGGATTTTTGTAAATGCATTTCCCATACTGAGCCGACAGTAATTCGATTAGACATCCGTGAACTGCCATAATTGCACAGATTGTATAGGAAAATAATCACTAAAACCCCGACAAAAGAAATTATAACTGACATTCTTCCTAAGTTCTTCAAAGTACAAAATAAAAAACATATACTCCACTTTCATCTCATGAACGATGAGCTGAAGGTAGAAATAGTTAAGACTAAAAATGTTTCCTTATGCAAAATAAAGTAAAATTGTATCTCATTTATCCGTCCATCCATCCATCCAATCTTTCATTCATTAATTCATTCTACAGCCTGTCAAACGATGGGTCCGTAGCCTCTTCCAAAGTGAGTTCTCCATAGATTGCTATCTAATGATTCCTCTTTCATTTTCCATTATACTCTCGTTTACTTAAGACAATTTAGTAGCTGCTTACGTCTTCTTCCTCCTCGTCACGTTATTTCTTTCTTCTAGCTTTCCTTCAATAACATGTTTAAGACGACAGTACCTACACAAAGTGTGAAAAATCCAGTTAGCCTTTTTTCCTCTTATTGTGTGTAGAATTTTCCTTTACTCTGTGTTATACTTTCGTTTTTCACACGGTCGGTCCAACTGATATCCATCCGTCGCCAGCATCACATTTGAAAAATATTCGCGTTTTTCTGATCTACTTTCCGAGGTGTTCAAGTTTCAACACCATACAAAGATATGCGCAGAATTTAACACTTTACCAGTTTCTTCCTTAAATTTAAGTCTAGTTTGCTGGAGAAAAGATTATTCTTCTTGTCGAATTCTGCTTTTGCCATGGTAATCCTGGATTTAATTTTGCATGTAAATCTTGCAACAGTTGTTTTTATGCAGATAGTTGAAATATCCCACATTCTCCAACTGTTTTTGATCTATCAGGGACTGTATTGGGGATGGTTGTCTTGAGATTCTCATTAACTTAGTTTTTTTTTTTCCACATTCATTTCCATTCCATAGCATCTATACACGTGTTAGGTGTTTACCCTCATTAACTACTGTCTAATAAACCCTTTTTATAGAAACATGTACACTGACAAAATTTTACGTTCGGAACCTTAAATTTCTAAAGTTAAATGAAGTGATTGCTCTCGCACCGTTAGACCAATTGCTGAACCGTTTATCGAAAAACACAAAGTTGTATTGCGAAATTATTCGAGAAAAATCTGTTCAGATATAAATGCTGTTGTGAATGTAAGATACGTATGCTTCCTTCTAATAATCTGATAGTCCTCCTTAAAAATCACAGGGGTGGGAATATTCTAAAGCTGTCTCCAAATTCGTGTCTGTAGTTCAGGTTTGTCTCCATGGTAACTCTGCTGACATAGCCTCAGAAAGTGGGTCCCCTGTAAAACGAGCACAGTCTCTGCAACAATAAGAGTTATTCCGTTATTTCTTGTAGTCTTATAATACACTAAATTCAGTTGTGCTACCGTAACTCCCTCTACACTATTGTCATTCATATTACCCATCAAAATTCATTCTGTATTTCTTTGCAGCTTATGAAGTTACATTAACTACTCAAATCTTTCTCTCTCTGTCTCTCTGTGTATGTTTTTCGTTTCTGAAATCGTTCGTAAAACCCAACTTTTCTCCATTTTCTGAAAGAGAAAATTCATAATTTCTCTTTACCAGATACGATTAAGGTGCCGAAATCACGGACTGTATGATGGATGCGATGTGTAGCATGCATACGAAAGAAAAATGCATTCAGAACTGCTGTAAGAAAATGGACAATAAATACGTCTCTTACCATGTAATTTCTGTCCATTAATTCTGGTATTTGAACTGCCTCTCTGTAGAACTTTTCTGTCTATTACGACAGTGCGAGTGACAATCACTTTGAAAACGGCAGTCAGACCATCTTGTTTTCCAGCCCCTTTCAGAGATCATAACCAGATTGTATTTCAGGGTCTTGGAAATTTCTGCATTGGTATTGGTTAACTGGGGTTTGTTGTGATATGCACTAAGACAAACAGCACACAAGCGCACGCTTGCACACATACATATATAATGAAAGTACAGTGGATATAGGAAGAAATTAAGAGCAGATTGAAGCCAGGCAATGCTTGCTATCATTCGGTGCGGAATCTTTTGTCTTCCAGTTTGCTATCCAAAAATTTAAATATTAAGATATACAGAAATACAAATCTGTCTGTTGTGTAGTGTGGGTTTGAAACTTGGTCGTTGACACTGAGGGAGGAAAGCAGGCTGAATGTGTTTTAGAATAGGGTGCTGAAGAGAATATTTGTTCCTAGGAGGGACGAGGTAACAGGGGTGTGGAGGAAGCTACATAATGAGGAGCTGAGTGATCTGTATTCCTCACTCAAACATCGAGAAGAATGAGATGAGCAGGGCATGTAGCGCGTATGGGTGAGGGGAGAGATATATACAGGATTTTGGTGGGGAAACCTGAGGGAAAGACACCAATGGTGAGACCCAGGCATAGATGGGAGAATAATATTAAGATGGATCTTCGGGAAGTAGGGTGTGGGGTTATGAACTGGATCGAGCTGGCTCAGGATAGGGACAGGTGGTGGGTACTTGTGAATGCGTTAATCAACTTTCGGGTTCCCTAAAATGCGGGGAGTTTCTTGACTAGCTGCAAACTGGTTAGTTTCTCAAGAAGGATTCTGCTCTACTGAGTAAGTAAATAAGTAAGTAAGTCATTCAGTCAGTCACTAAGTAAGTATAATGCGTGTATATATATATATATATATATATGTGTGTGAAGCCTGAAAACCTTACTGTCATCGCAGCACCACTTCATCCAAACAAACACACTCTTTCTCGTAATGAGTTTATCATATCGGAACGCTCGCATTCTTGTTCTCACGAAGTGGTTTTGAATTCATCGTGATTTTCTTCAGTTCACCCGATCAGCTGGTGGAAAAGGTTGTTGCACCTATAAATATTTCCGCCGGTTAACTTTGGTCGTTGCCAATTTGCGGTCTGATAGAACGCAAGTAGTGACGCGCCGGTAACCGCAAGCAAAGTGGTCCACCGGCCCGTCTTTATTCCGTCATTCTCCTCGCAGTTGGACAAGCTTATTGTAAAAGGTGGCTTCATTGGTTTTACTGTTGTGCTGGGATAATAGAGGCTGTAAACGTCTATTGTTATGAATACTGTGGAGTCTTCGGGCCCATTAAAAAGAAACCTCCCTCATCAGCACTCGGGTATACACGGCAGTGTGAACCCTGGTGGGAGCGATAGTTTTCTGCCTAGGCCTACAATGTGCCAATATTGACCACATCTGCAAAGGTATTTTTTTCTGTCTCCTTTCTCCATTCAGTCTCTCTTTTGTTCTTCTCACTCTTTTCGAGTTTATCTCTTTCTGCCACCGCTCTTTTTTTCTTTCTCTGTCTCTCTCATTTGTGTCTAATATTTCTTTTGTATCGCATCTTGCCATATTGAACGCAGTATTGTCTTGCACTTGAAAATTCAGTTGAAACATCCCAGCCATGCACAGTAGTTACCAAGACAGCTTCTTGTGCAGGTCAGAGAAATTAGCACTTCACTACTGTGCCCTGCAATATAGTAACTTACAATCATGAAATGGGGACACATGGTGGCGTAGTTGGTTGAGGCACTGCGCTACAAGCCGGAAGGTCGCGGCTTCGATTCCCGATGGTATCATTGGAATTTTCATTGACATAATTCTTCCGGTAGCACTATGGCTCTGGGGTTGACTCAGCCTCTAAAAGAAATGAGTACCAGGAATATTTCCTGGGGGCAAAGGCGGCCGGTGCGTAGGGCTGACAATCTTACCACCTTCATGTGCCGATTGTCTTGAAATCTGGGAGCCTAAACCTCATGGAACCCTCAGGGTTTGTCCAGCCCTGTAATGGGATTGCTTTACCTCTTACAACCATCAAATATTATTGTCACTTCTAACATGATCACAAGACAGTAAAAGATTTAGCACTCTATGCATCGAAGCAAGGGGTATGAGTAATATATAAGACAAAGTTGTCTCTTGTGCTGTGGAGGAGGATATATATAGCTCCACTTATTCGTAACTCATTGCTCTTTTTGCGCTTTAAATTAGTCTGACTTTTGTTTATTACTTAGGTCACTTAATTATATTCCACACCAAATAATATAATGAGTTTTATGGGCAGCGCTTCCATGACGCTCTATGATGCGTTACGAGCCGGTCAGACTTGACAGCAGTAGTAGCCGACCCTTCCGCCTAAACTTCCAAGCACAGAACACTGACTGTATCATTACGGTAATCAATTCAAGGAGGTTAAGATGTGAAAACATGCAGCACGCATGAGATAGACAAAAATGTATAGAAAACTTGGTCGGGAAAATAGTTGGAAAAGGCTACTTGTGAAACCCAGTAGTAGGTGGGTGGAAAATACGAAAATTATTCTTTGAGAAATACAGCGTGAAGATTAGAATAGCCAGTCAACATAAATGCATGACATATATCAGTTGCTGTATATGCAGGGTTATTCGAAATGATTGTCGGGGTTTTAACAACTTGCCACCTCCTTCTCCAAATGCAACCCCATGTGATTTTTTTCTATGCGGTTACGTCAAGCATCAGATTTATGTTCCTCCTGTTCCCGCAAGTATCCCGGAACTGCCATTGAAACCATCACGGCTGACATGCTACAAACAGTTTGGAACGAACTCGATTATCGTGTTGATATTTGTAGAATCACAAAGGGTGCACATATAGAGCACCTGTAAGTTATTTAACAAAACTTGGAGTGTTGTTCTATTAAATAAAAAATACATATACTCCTATCTCAAGTGTATTGTGTATGACAAGTTGTTAAAACCCCCACAATCATTTAGAATAACCCTTTACAGAGTAGTACCTCCTGACGATGACCAGTAAGTCTGCTCGAAATATGTAGAGGCTAATTATTGAAATAAACTGAAAGTAAATAGTGCATCCTGTTGGCTCTTATTGTAGGGATATATCACGATGCAGGTCAACAAAGTGTTAAAGAATTACGGATGTTTGGTTAGGAAGAGAAGCTAATGAACATATCTTTCACTAATTTCACTACGATTATTCCCTGTTGTAAAAAAAGGTGGTGTTATTGTTTTTGTTATTCAGGTGGACTTCACGCGACTCAGGCTGGCTTTACGGATATATTCGTACAAACTCACGCTACTGCACAATGTTTTGTTTTGGGAACGACACCTTTTGTGACAATGACGTAACTAAAGAAGAGCACCGACGTCTCCAGTATTGGGACGATTCACCATAAATAATTTTACTTTTAGTTTCGAAATTTTCACGAATATTTTGGAGATTACAACACATTACATTTTACTTTATTCTATAAAAATAGAACAAAATTGAGCTATTCGAAAGCGCTCTAACGGTTCGTGTTAAATGGCCTTCGAAATTGTAAGAAAAGTTAAAGTTCTCTGCCATGAATTTGTGACAGAAATAACAGTATTAGGAAGTCATCTTCAAGTTCCTGCTTACATTGCTGGCAACCATCTTGTACGTCATAAAAGCCATCATCATTTCTTGCCATCTTAGTTGATTTGTAGAAGCTGCATACTTGTTAAATCATCTGTTTTATGCTTGCTTGTTTATTACAGAGCAGTGCATTGGTGGTTATAAAATATTCTGTATTTAGTCGCTTCTCTTTGGTGCCTTATGTGCTGCTTCTCATTTACTCCAGTTAAATATAACTTTTAATTGTTTTTATTTGTCTGTCACACAATTTATCTGTAATTTACGGCCTTCGTAAGTCTTGAAATGTTTTGTCTGTTACAAGCGCGTGTGCTCCAAGGCATTTGACTTAGAGACTAAGTACAAGTAATGCTGTGAGAGCCAGCTTTCCTCTGCACCTGTATTTAGTAGTCAGAAAACGTACGCTAGGCTGTGTACTTAACCGTAGTCCTGGATTGCAAAACGAAATGATCCTAGATGCCTCAGTGAGTGACCACGTTTTCCCAGAAGTATGTATTTATCGTGATTGTCATTTTTATCGCTATTTAATAAAGATGCATTAATATCCGTATGAATATTTGGGATGGTATTTACGGTTAACTGCAGTGTGCACCGAGTCTTTGTTGGGGATAAAGGGACCGAGGCGTGGTAGTGAACACTCCCCCCCCCCTTCTAGCGCCAAGGTTGCGATAGTGTTGGCGCTATACTTCCGCCTCCACTCTATGCCTGCACAGGTGTGGCATGGGGGTCACCTTTATTTTTATTTACAGTGAAAAAGGCAATCTGTGTAAATTCGATAGTTAAAAAGTTTATTAAAATACAAGAGGATATACGCCGGTAAAACTAAATTATGCTGTTCAAAGAATTAAAAATATACCTGGTTCAGACACGTGAATAAATTATGCTTAGTGAAAAATTCAAACTAAGGGATCTAGTCGTGTCTCCTTCATGCGTTACTGGAATATGTGCTCGTGCATAGGCCGCCCAGCATGTTGGCATGAGCTGAATATCGAGACCAGTGAAGTGGACGAAACCGCAGATGTCCCATTTCGAGACTCGTACGGCGGGCTGGATTACAAGGTTCGGGGTCTTGGAATAAATATAATAAGCAGTAGATATTGTAAGTCAACGCCAAATTTGACATATAGGCGCAAACTACTTAAACACTGAAGGAAACGTCGTGGAGATAATACATATGTCGGCGCACAAAGGCGGGCGGCACTTTGCGTGATGCTCTCACCATGAAATTGACATCGTCGGAAGTTTGATATCCCTGCAATTTCTAGCACGCGCACTACCTCAGCAGCACCAGTGTTTCGTGCTTGCCCCAGGGAGAGGAACCCGTATCCCTTCATTACATCGTGATGAACAAGGGAGATACATCATGTTACCCCAGGCCCCAGCGTTTACTGTTAATCAGCGGAACCTTACCGGAAAAATTTTCTAGGATTTTTTTTTTAAAGGGAAGTGGTTGTAGAACATAACGATGTGCATCTGTACCATCGTACTTGTTGCTGCAACAGATTTAGTGACATATATGAATGATATGAGATGGGAAAGGCACCAACAAACCATGGACCACTGCGAAAAAATTTCCTTTATTTTATCACATATTATTTTATGGTTTGTTTAACGACGCTGTCAGTAGTTTGTGTCATACAGCGCTCGACTGCGACCTGCGAATTTTGTATATCGTAATTTTTCCACTCAGACAGAGGCTTGGCCCTCAAACGCCTTTTCTCATTGTGTGTTACACAGTCCGTTTCCTAGATACGGCACTGCATGTACTTTATGGACTCTTCTTGATTTCCCTGTGATTTCAGGGAAAAGAAGGACAGTACTCTGAAATTGCCATTGCCATTTTTTCTCTGTCCCAAAACTTTCCAGTCAGTCGTGCAGAAGTTTCTCCTCCTTATTCCCAGCTGAATTTATACCTCCATTGAGGATTTGGGTCTTCCAGGATGTGAAGCTGTGTCGTTGGGATACTGATTCCTGAAAGTTTCGATGGGCTATATTATCTTCGTCATCTAACATCAAGTAATCCAATTTGACCGCAGAAGATGAAGACACCACGTTCGTTTGAAACGCCGAGAACCACTAACCGAGTGGCATAGCGTCAAATTCCAGAAGACCTTAACCCTCAGCAGCAGCAACATTTAAACTTACGTTTTCTCAAGTTCTTACATAGGGTAGATAACCACCTGTACATTTTGAGATAAAAATCAAATTTCTGATTTTCCTGGTTAGGACAATTAACGTCGAAAACCAGTGTCGATAGTTTAAATGATTGATTAAGGGATGTGCACCGATCGATCGTTGCATTGCGATCACTTTATGATCTATTCTCCATTCCATTTCTAAATTCGCCCTCTATCAAACCTGCCACTCGAATGAAGCGCATTGCCATGCCTTTGGACAGTAACTTGGCTCCATAAAATGTAGTGGTAGGTAACAGAATATTGCTTTTGCTAAACCCAGCGGTCACACACGACATTAGAAGTGTTTTTATTTCTTTCTCTGCACCGTTTGCACATGGAACAGTTTCGGCAATCTGTCTCTTGCTTAAATGACAGTAGCTTCACAGGTACAACCAGACTTTACTGAAATAAGCCTATATTTATTTATCCACGCCCTAAACATCCGACCAGACTTCTTGAATAATCTGCAGTCCTACCGTTGTATTTTATATAAAAACTTAATTAACTAAATTAAGGTATAATTTCGGTAAAATGACTTGTTCGCCCACGAGGCAGACTGCAGGACGGTGGCGTCTCGTACACGTACGAGGAAGAGTTGCCTGCAGCGACAACGAATTGGCTTAGGGCTGTAAACCAATTTTACGTATTACAAGATGGAAATACCCTGTAAATGTATGCAAAGGTACTAGCAATGTACTTAATGAAGGAACATCCCTTTGGCCCATAATATTAGGGCTCTCAATATCTGTCGACTGTCGTGCATACTTCATGAGGAAGCGCTTCAAAATAACGATAGTTTTTCATTCGTTAATACATAGATTAATTTACCATATACGTAATTCAACCTTATCTTCTTTGAGCGATCATATATTTATCCTAATAGTACAAATCAACCGTTGTTTCAAGCAAACATGAGATATTTCTTCTTAATGTTGAACTTTGAACAGTACAGTACATTCCAGTGTACGATACGTCAGTAAATGTTACAGTAACAATAAATAGGCTACATCCTGCGCTTTTAGACGCGGTCGTGTCGTCTTCAGGATTATACGCGAACTATTGTTGCAAAGCACTTACACATAAGAAGGTCATCTAATGTCATTAAAATTGCCTTCTGTGCCTCAGCTTTTTAACATCTTTTCTTTTGTTATCAAGTATGAGGACCGAATAACACAACTTTTAAGTATTAGAAGCTCGTATTTATACTTCTACATGCTTCGGCCAAATTGTACGGGCATCATCAAGTAGTCTATCAATCCACGTAAAGTACTATGACCCGTGCAAGTGCGTCTGTTTTACTGACAGTGGATATGTTGTCAGAAAACTAAGCTATTATTCCAAAATGGAATAATAATTAATATATAAAAGTATTTTGAAACAGATAAAATACATAAAATAAGCAAAAGCTAATATATGCTGTTGAATTCCCACTTGTTTTGAAGTATTATAAGTTTTGAAGCACCCTTTTTTGATGAAGGTCGGTCTGCTCGGAGACATACTGCGGTGCTGTGAATAAAGATAACGCGACTTTTCCTCAGTTTCGCGGTGTATATGGAAAAACTGTAAAGATAACATCACTAAAAATAGGAGCTTTTTATTGTAGAAAATGGTACATTAAAATGATGTAATATTCGAAATTAAAATAACGACTTAAGATCAATACATGTGCTTGTTAGACGTGATGTTGTCTGCCCCTGTCTCCCATATATTTTTATGGCTCATTGCTGGAAAAACAAGGAAATTTCGAGAATACACGGCCTGCCTGATACAAAATTTAGACACATTTCGGATAAATAAGACATATTTTTTCTTGAGTTTACGTCACGTGGCAGCGACTTACGGAAACATGCTGAGGTTTTAGTAGAGGTTTGTTTTGCCAATTTAAAGATATCTTCATTTCAAGCGCCAACAAATATACAGTTGTCTATTAAGTGCCTATGATTTTTTGCACTTACGATCCTTTTGAAAATTTAAACTGCTCGACAACCGAATTCGTCGCATATCATTACAATTATAATAATCACTACTATCATCATTATGCTGTTGTTATTCTAATTGACTTTATTACTACACATTTCGGACTGTGGCATGCGACAGTAGTATTTATTCTGATTTATGAAAGAGAAATGATGTCATAGAAGTCATTTTTAAGAGATACAGAATTCCTAGCCCCTTAATCCAGAGCACATCAAGTCTGAGAGGGAACAAGTGCGGTCGGCAGCAGGTTGTACGTAAGACGGCACGCGACAGCTTGCTAGACGGGGCACAGTTGGTGAGCGGGCTCCCCCGTCCCCACGTTCAGCACCTTGTGTTGCCTGGGAACAATGGCTACTTTTCCCCTAAGGGGGCAGAAGATTTTCTTGCCCTTGGCGGTTTAACTTCAGCACCGCACTCTTGCGGAAACTTCCTCTACTCGTGACACCGAGAATCCGTTCGTTGAAACGTCGAAGATTCAGATTGCGCAGTTAATTTTGTACATTAAAACAGGCGGGTTTGATTTTGAAAGGCTTCAAACTTACTAAAATTAAATATTACGTTGACAAGCGCTGCTTTAAAGATAAAATGAGTCCATTGTTTAAAGGAAGGGGCCATGGATTTTACGATTTCTAAGCTACTAAGCCAACTGTCAGGCAGTACGGCGGAAACCTCATAGAAGTATGTTGCAGTTAGTGCAATGTTAGTTTTATGAATGGCAAAAGCGGTGGACTAGTATTGTCAATATCTGGTGAAAGAGATTAAACGGCTTGACTATGTGGCCTAAATGAGGAAAAAAACAAAAGGTTGCAGAATCCTGGAGGGTAAGTTGTCTGGAAGAGAAATGCCCTCTCCTGGTTCATTACGCAACGAGTAGCTTTAATTTCTTACCGAAGTTTCGGGAAACCTTGACCCCTGAAGATGGGACGGACAGGTTTCCCGAAACGTCGGTAAGAAATTACCACTACTCGCTGCGTAATGACCCAGAAGAGCGCAGTTCTCATCTACTGTGCGGCGGAAGCCTGAAATCACGCGCACTTGGGTGAGGCCTACTTGGGAAACAAAGAAGGAAATTGAAGGGTAATAGTAAAATTCATCGTGGAGAAATAGTTTGCGAAGATGTGAGCTCAGTTCGGCTGATATCAGGATGCAAGTTTTTGGTGTTTTCCCTGTTTATAACGTGAAGGCACAAGCTAATTAAGTGCTGAAGGATGCCGAACTTCCGGAGAAACAGTCGAGTTGTTAAGCTGTAATCCTCGCATGGACAAAATGTCTGTGGCTGACGAATGTAAGGGTCCGAATAGCAACAGGCGAAGGAGGCACACTGAAGCGTAACGATTTGTCTTGTCCAAAAATTTCGTCTGCCAGAATGGACCACCCTAACTGCCTAGCCAGTAATGTTCCCCTCGACTTTCACATTTTCATCAGATATTATAATTTCATATACAGGACTAGAAGAAAAACTGATAAGAGTTTTAAAATGAATAAAAAGAACGATATTTTTTACACGATAAAGGAATTTGAGAACCGATTTTCATGAAATTTGTATTTCGGGCTTTTATGAAAATTTGTTTACACATTCAGATTTTGGTTAAAATATGATAAGAATAGTAGACTCTCCACATGAAGGCCTTACGAACGTACATGCTCTCTCGCCATGATTGCTCTTCATAATTCAGGCAAAGCTGTGTTCATCGTAGCTTACCGTATGTGCTGAGGCTTAAACAACAGTTGAACATCGAGTATAGTCTCCATCATAAACGTAGATTATCTATTGTAAACCCGCTGCTAAGGTACCGGTAATTCATATAGTGTATTTTAAAACTCGTACATTTGGTTCTGTGACAAGAATTTTAAATTGCTGATAGAGCAGTTTCACTCCTTCTCCCTCTGCAGTTTGGAGGAGAGCACTTGATTATCTATGCACGCCCTCCCTTTAGTATTTCTGTCACATTTAATGAAATGTCTGACGGAAGCGTGCCTGCACTTGTGGGGGACGTATGTCGCTTTGACTGAAGTGTGTTTGGGTGCTTAGGACTACCGGTCACGTGGACGCCAAGTGGATTGGGGGCAATATTACCGCTGTTTTATTTGATTCGTCCTCTCAAAACGATATTCTAGCCGTAACAAATCTAGCACATAAATACGAAAGTAGCGTTTGATAAAGTACTGGGAAGTAATCAAAGAGCGTTTTCTTTGGCAATGGGAATTAATAAGGTGGCCTTTCAGCAGTTTAACTGTAATGATCTGCCACATCGTACCATCGTATATTAAAAGTAATTACTATACATACGAACGTGTTTACACAAGGGATTTTCAGACCAAGCGTGCCGACACAAAATTGGGTTTTGAGGGCTTCATGATGGGTCATGGAGTCCCAAAATAATGAAGCGAACTTGAGGTTTAATTGGGGTGCTGAGTAGTTACTGACTCTCTGTGTGTCGCTAACCCAATGCGATTTACAAATTTGGGTCATAGAAAAAATTGTTAGAACTGATGGGTTACATAGTTTAAAGTTTCGTGGAACTGCCAAGGCTTAATGTGTAAAAAGGCATATGCTGCAAACTAGGACCACGTGACCTGTCGATAGCGGTGGCCATGGGTCACCTAAACACTCATATCACGGGTTTGGATCCCGCTCAGATTATGGATTATGCGTGCGTTCTTTTTCCATATAGGTAATGGCCTATAAGTGGGGTGGTTTATTTTTAAAGAATCGTACTGATTCTGTAATGGGTAAAATAACTTGATAACTGACAGACGATGATATGAAAGAAGAGATAAATAGCCAGAAATTTAAATGAAGAGACTGCCTTCTAAAAACACGTTTTTGAAGGAAAGATAGAATGGATGGGAAGGCTAGGAAGAAGACGTAATGAGCTGCTGGGTGACCTTAAGGTAACGAGAAGGTGTTGGAAACTGAAAGAGGAATCACTGGCTCTACAGTCTAGAGAACTTTGCTTTGGAAGCGGCTATGAGCCTGTCGTAAGACAGACTGTTGAAATGATTCTCGTATACACGAAGTGCTTTAAGAAGGGATACTAACTGCAGCGATTTGAGAGAAACGTAAGAAATAACTTGAGGTCAGAACTATTGTTGAAACTGCAGAAAACTAATTCAGAATGCATTTGTGCGGTGCACTTGCCTTCCTTCACGAGGATGACAAACTCAGCAACAATTAGGTGGTGACATAGACAGGCTTTTTTTTTTTTTTTTTTTTTTTTTTTAGATGTTTTTTTTTTTTTTTTTTTTTCCACTTCTTCTCCCACTTCATCTCTTTGTCTCATTCTAGTCCAAGACATTTAATGTTTGTAGCTTCTTTCATAGTTTTTATGTT
>Ga0123355_10001691_pt1 | contig 30670 bp, 26 predicted proteins | sample TergutEmb28metaG_3_FD_89872 | JGI IMG/M metagenome (GOLD analysis project Ga0123355, IMG submission 89872) | Embiratermes neotenicus P1 segment gut microbial communities from Petit-Saut dam, French Guiana - Emb289 P1 | ecosystem: Host-associated > Arthropoda: Insects > Digestive system > Gut ... | reverse complement strand
TGAACCCTTTTCGATGCCAGCAGCTTTCTTTAGCTGAACTGCAGCGGGTGGGGTTTTGATGATGTATGTGAAAGAACGATCTTCATATACAGTGATTTCTACAGGCAGGATAGTTCCCTGTCTATCAGCAGTGTCAGCATTAAATGCCTGACAGAACTGCATAATATTTACTTGTTGCGCACCAAGTGCTGGTCCAACAGGAGGAGCAGGATTAGCCTGTCCGCCAGGGATTTGCAACTTAATAAATCCAACTACTTTTTTCGCCATTGTTAAAACCTTTTCTTATCTTAAACCTTAGATGAGAAGCCGTTGCACCCTACAACACATCTAATGTTTATATACCTTACCTCTTTAGGAGCGCTCCAGATGTTCAGAATCAAGGAGGCTTGCAAAAATCCATTTGTGAAGCGTACATCAGCTACGCGAGCAAGTGGATCTTTCAACCCGACGCAGAGTCTGGGCATCTGGTATGCTTCCTAAATTGTTTCTACTGACGCAAACTCCAACTCAATCGGCGTCTCACGTCCAAAGAGCGTTACGGTAACGCGCATAGTTCCTTTTTCAACATTGATATCGGTGATGGTTGCATCAAAGTCAGTGAAAGCTCCATCTTTAATACGCACTGTTTGCCCAATAGCGTAATTGGTAACAGCCTGAGGAATCTTCTTCTTTGTCTTACCCATCATGTTGTTATATTCTTCACGAGACAAAGCTGTTGGATTGTTCTGTGAACCAATAAAGCCTGTCACTCCAGGAGTATTGCGAATAACATACCAAGTTTCATCATTTATAATCATGCGAACCAACAGGTAACCAGGATAGAGCTTCTTCTCTTCCTCTTTGCCTGTTTCGCGATTGATAACGATTTCTGTAGGAATCTCTACGGCAAAAATCTGATCTTCGAGTCCCATGGTTGAAACGCGATGTTCAATTGCTGCCTTTACCTTAGCTTCATGGCCAGAGTAACTATGAACAACATACCACTTTTTAGACATTGTTATTCTTCCGTTTCATCGGCATCAGTATCGGCAGCAGCGTCAACATCGGCATCGGTATCGACGTCATAAGCACCATCGATGTCAGCGTCTGTTGACTCTTCTTCAGCGACTCCCTCATCACCAACGACACCGCCCTCGCCTAGTCCCAGTGAATCTAGGTCAATCTCGACAGGAACCTCATTGTTTACAGGCTCTCTCTCTGTTTCTGTTAGGCTATTGAGAGCCACAATGCCCTCACTTGATGCCCAGTCAACAGAAGCGGTAAAGAAGGCAAAAAAGATTAGCGTCACAATAACAACGCCAACTAGGTAAATTACCTTTTCACGCGTTGGCCAAGTCACACGCTTTAGCTCTGCGCGCACCTCTGACAAATAGGTGAAAAGCTTGCTAATGATGTTAGGATTCTGCTCAGCGACAGGTCCACCCTTCTTGGTGTTCTTGTCTGCCTTTTTACCAGTATCCTTGCCAGCCTTTGCATCTTGCTTTTTAGGCTGCTCCTTCTTGGGGGCAGTCTTCTTTGCAGCGTCATTCTTTTTCTTGTCTTTTGCCATTATTGCTTCCTTGTTTTATAGTGTTCGAAAATACTTCGATAATGTTCGTGTTTAAATGCAAGTGATTCAACAAGTTAAAACTGGCAGGCCAGGAGGGGCTCGCAGATCATCACTTACCGTACTGTCAATCAAGTTAAAACTGGCAGGCCAGGAGGGACTCGAACCCCCATCATCCGGTTTTGGAGACCGGCGCTCTAGCCAATTGGAGCTACTGGCCTGTGTCTGCTTTAACTTCGTCTACACCGCACTGCCATTACACAGCAGGATAACTCGCTAGTTCTCTAGCGAGTTTCCTTGTGTAGGGTATGCTTTCTATCCCACTTGCAGTACTTCTTGAACTCAATACGTTCAGGATTGTTCTGCTTACTTTTCTTTGTTGTGTAGTTACGGCGCTTACACTCAGTGCACGCCAGTGTTACTAATGTTCTCATTGTATACCTTTCAGGTAAAGCACTTAAGTAAAGCCTAAACTGTTCCTGCCCCTCAAATAGAGGCAGGAACAGCCTTGCTTAATAAGTAAGAAACAAGCTTACTTGATGATCTTTGTTACACGCCCTGAACCTACGGTACGTCCACCTTCACGGATAGCGAAACGTAGTCCTTCTTCCATAGCGATTGGCGAGATTAGTTCGCCGCGTACAACTACGTTGTCGCCAGGCATAACCATTTCTACACCTTCTGGAAGGTGAGCAATACCAGTCACGTCAGTTGTACGGAAGTAGAACTGTGGACGGTAGCCATCGAAGAATGGAGTATGACGTCCACCTTCTTCTTTGGTCAGTACGTATACTTGACCTTCGAACTCTGTGTGAGGAGTAACAGAACCTGGCTGGCAAAGAACCTGGCCGCGCTCTACTTCTTCACGCTTTGTTCCGCGTAGTAGTACACCCACATTTTCACCGGCTTCTGCACGGTCAAGAATCTTACGGAACATTTCTACACCAGTAACAGTAGTCTTTGCAGTTGGGCGAATACCAACGATTTCTACTTCGTTACCTGTTTCTACAACACCGCGCTCTACACGACCGGTTACTACAGTACCGCGACCAGTAATGGTGAATACGTCTTCGATTGCCATTAGGAATGGCTTATCTGTTTCACGCTCTGGTAGTGGGATGTAGGTATCAACCTGGTCCATTAGTTCGTCGATTTTTGCAGTCCACTCGTTTTCACCGTCAGCTTCTAGTGACTTCAGAGCTGAACCCTTAACGATTGGCGTGTCGTCTCCTGGGAATTCGTTGTCGCTTAGTAGCTCACGAACTTCCATTTCAACTAGTTCGATGAGCTCTTCGTCATCAACCATGTCACACTTATTTAGGAATACAACGATGTATGGTACACCTACCTGACGAGCTGGAAGAATGTGCTCGCGAGTTTGTGCCATAGGACCATCAGTAGCAGCGATAACAAGAATCGCGCCGTCCATCTGAGCAGCACCAGTAATCATGTTCTTTACGTAGTCAGCGTGTCCTGGGCAGTCAACGTGTGCATAGTGACGTGTTGGTGTTTCATACTCTACGTGTGAAATCGCGATGGTAATACCACGCTCACGCTCTTCAGGAGCCTTATCGATATCCTCAAAAGCAGTAAAGTCTGCAAGTCCCTTGTCAGCCTGACGCTTTGTGATTGCAGCGGTTAGCGTAGTCTTACCATGGTCAACGTGACCGATAGTACCTACGTTAACATGCGGCTTAGTACGCTCAAACTTTTCTTTTGCCATTGCTTTGTCCCTCCTTTTGGGATCTTTGGGTAGAGGAGCACGTCCACAAGGAACGACTCTTCCGATGTTACTTACCTTCAATCAAACATACATTTTATAGAGTGCTCAACATATAAGCTTTGGAGACTGTCCAGTTCTCATATGTGTGATGCCATTTAAATGGTAGCGGTGACTGGAATTGAACCAGTGACCTCACGGGTATGAACCGTGCGCTCTTACCATCTGAGCTACACCGCCATTTTATGTGGCTCAGTCTTTCGCATAAGCCATTCGCTTCTTCGCTTGCGTACTTTGTACGCGGCGCTTAAATCTCATGTCTTATGCGAAATCTGAACTCACCTAAAACATTTACTTAATAAATACACTTCGTTAAAACTTAGGATAATACCCAAGTCAAACAATCTGGAGCCTGTAGGCAGATTTGAACTGCCGACCTCTTCCTTACCAAGGAAGTGCTCTGCCCCTGAGCTATACAGGCATTTTATGTGGTTCAGATTTTATCTAAGCCATTCGCTTCTTCGCTCATGTACCTTGTACATGTCGCTCGAATCTCAAGTCTTATCCACAAATCTGCTCCCACCTAAAACTACTGCTCTGCCTAGTGGCAGAAAATTCGGTTCTGGGCTTAGCTGGGGCACAAAGCGGAATGCAAGCGTGCTAAGCACGTGAGTATTTCGATTTGTGCCCCAGATATGTCCAGAATGGTGGTGGCTATTGGATTTGAACCAATGTAGGCATAGCCAATGGGTTTACAGCCCATCCCCTTTAGCCACTCGGGCAAGCCACCACGTTTGTAAATCGTGCTATACAACTGTCAAGCTTCTCAGAACTTTCCCTGCACATAACGCGCGCAAAAAACTAGCACCTATTTAGGTACGAGCATAATGAGTTTAGAGGGAATTCTAATACCTGTCAACCTAAGCCACGCCACCGCGCGTATCTATTTAGAGAGAGGATAAATAAGTAGTAAATAAAATATATCAAAAACCCCTACCCATTCGCCACAATTTCAGCTATACTACTTCACTGCTCTTGTTTTATTGAGCACTTCTTTACAAGAGCCGATGTGGCGCAATTGGCAGCGCAATTGATTTGTAATCAATAGGTTACCGGTTCGAGTCCGGTCATCGGCTCCACTTTCATCCCCTTTAAACTAGACTCTCTCCATTTTAAAGTGTTACCATTTGCCCTAGGAAGCTTTAGGTAACCAAGTTTTAACCTTGCAGGAAATCAACACTGTAAGGTTTAGCCTGAACTATTCTCCGTCATAGAGAAGATTTCCTTCGATAGAAAATACGGCTGACTTTACGGGAATTTGCTTTCCACTTGCTTTTAATGCCTGTCTTACTGCTCGCTCCATTCCGTCACAGCAGGGAACTTCTATGCGCGTGACGGTGACGGACTTGATGTCATTACCCACAAATATCTCCGCTAGTTTCTCTGTGTAGTCAACTCCATCAAGCTTTGGACAAGCAATGACGCGCACTTTTCCCTGTAAATACTCTTGCTGGAAATTGGGGTAGGTATAAGCACTACAATCTGCTGCTACCAGCAAGTCTGTACCTCTAAAGAAGTCTGCCACGGGCGGCACTAGCTTAAGTTGTAGTGGCCACTGCATGGATCTAGTTCCCCCTGCAGCTCCTGGGCAGCCTCCTGATGGGCTTGCCGTGACTTCATTGCTAGCATTATCTGTATCGTCATCATCTGGATTGGCGATATCTTTTTCAATAAAGGTAATCGCTCCTGCTAGACAGACAGGCATGCACTGTCCTAGACCGTCGCAGTGGTCTTCTCGCATTAGCTTTGCTTTACCATTCTCAAAGCCGATGGCGCTTTCACGACAGGCTAGTACACACTGTCCACATCCTGTACATTTTGCTTCGTCTATCTGGATGATTTTTCTTTGCATGTGATTCGATACTCCTTGCCTATGGCTGGTTTTCATAGAGAAAATGAAATACCGCAACCCCTAACTGCTTGCGGTATTTCATTTTCGATTAGTTGTGTCTGCCGCTGATTACAGGAATGAGCCCTGTCGTTTCTTCGCCCTCTTTAAGGGGAACATTTCTTGCAGGGACTCCCATCAAGCGCACTTCGTCAGGATAGTTCTTTGTTACAACGGCTCCTGCTGCTATCAGGACATGCTCTCCCACTCTAACGTTAGGAACAAGGGTTGCGTTAGCACTGACAAAGGCGTAAGCGCCTACGCGGACGTTTCCGCAGAGGATTGCTCCTGGGGCAATAAAGCCATGTGAACCAATCACACAGTCATGTTCAATGATTGCTGCCGTATTAACGATGACGTTTTCCCCCACAGAAGCATCGGGGTTCACCACTACTTGCGCAGCAAGAAAACTGCCAGGTGCCACATAGGCCGATTCGCTAACGACTGCTGTTGGATGAATAATGCTAACTGGCTGAAGTCCTGCTGCCATCGCATGAGAGTATTCTATCGCGCGAATCTTGTTGTCACCAATTGCAATAATGAATTGTGGATTTTCAAATTCGTTATGGGCAAGTGCGATTTCTAGCGATTCATAAACAGGAATGTTGTTAATGGTTTCTGCTGGAGGATTACTATCCACAAAAGCAAATACCTCTATTCCGGCTGCCAGCGCAACACTGGCAACAACACGACCATGTCCACCTGCCCCAATAATTAGTAAGCTCATACCCTAAAGCCTCTCTCTTGCCTCATTGGATTCATCTAGCCAAAGCAATATGCTTTGGCTAGATGATCTTTATTTAATATCATATAACCCAGATAGACAAGAAATTTTAGCACAGGATATTAGAATCTCCCCATTGTGGCAGCGATTACTGCCTTAATCGTATGCAAACGATTTTCTGCCTGGTCAAAGACAAGCGATTGAGGGCTGCGGAAGACCTCATCACTTACTTCCATCGCAGTAAGCCCGAACTGCTCTTCAATCATTTTGCCGTACTCTGTTTCAGTATCATGGAATGCTGGCAAGCAGTGCAAGAAGATAGTGCTATCCTTACCTGTCTTTGCCATCATGTCTGCATTCACCTGATACGGTGTCAGCAGTTCGATTCGGTTGGCGAATTGATCTTCTTCTCCCATAGATACCCATACGTCAGTGTAAAGGACATCTGCATCTTTTACTGCCAGGTCAAGGTCTGAGGTAACAAGCACTGAGCCACCGCCCTCTGTAGCAGCGATTTCTTCTGCTAGCTCAATAACCCAATCTTCAGGCTGCAGACTATCAGGAGCGCAGATGTGAATGTTCAACCCTAGTTTTGCACCAGTAACGAGCAGTGAGTTTGCCATGTTGTTGCGTCCGTCACCGCAGTAGGTGAAGGTAATGCCCTCTAGGCGACCAAAGTGTTCCTTCACCGTGAGGAAGTCTGCAAGCATCTGTGTTGGATGCCACTGATCGGTTAGTCCATTCCACACAGGAACACCTGCGTGTTCTGCCAGTCCTTCTGCGTCACTTTGCTTAAAGCCGCGGAATTGGATACCGTCAAACATACGACCCAATACCTTTGCTGTATCTTCTACAGATTCTTTCTTGCCCAGTTGCACATCTGCTGCACCAAGGAACTCTGCATGACCACCTAGGTCAACGGTTGCCACAACAAAAGCACAGCGTGTGCGTGTTGAAGCCTTTTCAAAAAGTAGTGCCACATTCATGCCATCGCAATAACGATGCGGAGTACCCGCCTTTTTCATCGCCTTGAGTTCTGCCGAAAAATCTATCAGTGCGAGAAGCTCCTCTTTAGTAAAATCTCTTTCCGCCAAGAAGCTACGGCCTGCGAAATCTTTGCGTACATCAACCATTAGAATCGTCCTTTCCTGTGGGGCAGGCACAGCAAGTGTGCCCTTTTTTTCCTTTGTTTAAACTAACAAATCTTTATTTACTGAACAATGCTTTCTCTGCGGAAGGGTTGGCTCATGCATCTAGGGCCACCTCTGCCGCGAACCAATTCTGAGCCTGTGATTTCTAGTACCTCTAGACCGTGTTGGCGCATCAATTCATTTGATACGTAATTGCGTGAATAGGTTACTACGACGCCAGGAGCAATAGCCAGCGTGTTTGAGCCATCGTTCCACTGCTCACGGGCAGCTACGAGTGGGTCACCACCACCGCAAGGGATTAGGTCAAGCTCATCCACGCCTAGAGTCGATTTAAGCGTTCCTACCAAGTCATCATTATGAGTGAAGCTTAGTCCCCGTGGTGAATCTGGGTCAGCCTCAATTGTGTAAATGTTAAGACCGCCGTCATCATTTTGGATGGCAGGATGAATGGTGAACTGGTTATAGTTGACCATGGTAAAGACGGTGTCTAGGTGCATGAAGGCACGCGTTTCTGGAATTTCAAGAGCCAAAACACGATTGATGTGCTTTTGTCGAGCAAAAAGATTACGCGCTAGGTTTTCGATTGCTGGTGCTGAAGTGCGCTGTGACACACCAATAGCAATGGTGTCAGCTGTTAGGACTAGCTCGTCTCCACCCTCTATCCAGTAGTGCTGATCTCGGTCAAGCCATATCGGCACATCATGCGGAGCAAAATCGGGATGATACTTCAATACATATCTCATAAAGAGTGATTCGCGGCGACGTGCTTCTGCGTACATGCGGTTTATGCTCATGCCGTTGCCGATACTTGCAGCGGGGTCGCGCGTAAAGTAAAGGTTAGGCATGGGATCTAGATAAAAAGGATAACGTCTATCCATAAGGTCTTGGAGACCTCGGGTACTAGGGGGAGCATTTAGCCTGGACTTACGGATGCCGCACATAACCTCATCGATTAGTTCTGGTGAAGGTAGGGAAAGTAGATATTCCTTCACAAGGTCTTCATAGCCACCTACAGTATGGCCAGACTCTTCCAAAATATCAGCGACGAATTCAGTACGGGCCGCTGGATTAGCATCAAGAGCTTCTGCGCTAAGGTTTTCCAAATACAGAACCTCTGCACCACGATCGCGCAAAACTTGCACAAACGCATCGTGCTCTTGCTGAGCTACGGGAAGCGCGGGAATGTCATCAAAGAGCAAGCCTTCCATATATTCGGGCGTTAGATTCTCTAATTCGCGCCCAGGACGCTTTACCAATACTGACTCGAGCTTACCAATTTCGGAATAGACACTTACAGGGTAGTTCATAGGGCATCTCCTCGCTTTCTGCACAACATTATAACTTTTTCTGCACATAAAGAACAACAATCCTCTACTTCTTGTTAGAGGATTGCTGTTTTAGCTCGCAGACATTCGAGCCACTATAATGCTTGCAGGAATGGATTCAAAGTACCTAGCAACAGGCGCATGCTGCTCCCTGATTCTGCTGCGGCAGGTAAAGGGGGCATCCTGGTCCTCTTTCGCAATTGTCCCACATGCGGCATCCCGCAGCATAACATTCACGCTGCTGAATCTGAGTCTGGGCGATTGCTACCGTTGCAACAGACAGAGCAATGATTAGCGCTATGGCTGCTACGATAAAGGCTAGCTTCTTATCTTGATTCATTTGCTTGTACCTCTCTCATCTAAGGGTGTATATGCTCGATTATTACTATTTCTTCGTAACGCTACTTAATTTACCGTCACGGACTTCGTAAAGAATTTCAGCTCTGTCAGAAACCTCTGTATTATGCGTAACAATAACAATGGTCTTGCCTGTCGCGTGAATTCTTAAAAGTTGATCTAGGACTTCTTCTTCAGACTTAGAATCTAGGTTACCAGTAGGTTCATCCATGAGCAAGATTTCTGGGTCATTTGCCAGTGAGCGTGCAATGGATACCCTTTGCTGCTGACCGCCTGAAAGCTCATTTGGTTTTGCATGCGCCTTGTCTTCTAGCCCTACCAATTTTAGCAATTCCAGAGCCCTTGCTCGTTGCTCCTTGCTCTTGGCTGGCACATTCTTATTAAACATCATGGCAGTTTCAACGTTTTCAAGTGCCGTAAGATTTTGCAGCAGATTAAAGAACTGGAAGACAAATCCTATCTTACTGGCCCGCAATTCCGAAAGCTCATTGTCGTTTAAGTCAGCAATCTTGATGCCATCGATAACAACATCACCAGAACTAGCACGGTCTAGCCCACCCACCAAATGCATTAAGGTAGACTTACCGTGTCCTGAAGGTCCAATAATGCAAGAGAACGACCCTCTGGGGATTTCCATGTTGACCCCGCGCAGCGCAGGTGTTTCAATTTTGCCCTTCACATAAGTTTTAGTCAGACCGTGTGTCGTAATGATAGCTTCACTTGAAGCATTTGCAGAAACTGTCTGCGTCATGGCATCTGCCGCCACTGTCTTTTTACTCATAGCTAATCGCCTCCACAGGGGTAAGATTTGATGCCTTCCACGCAGGATAGAGTCCCGCAACTACAGCAATCGCTATCGACAACCCAATCGCTGTCACAATGGTCATAGGCTCAATACTTGCCTCAAGGCTTGCACCCTTCATTATCTGATCAAACCCAGCCATGATGGTCGGGGCTGCAAATAGCGAGACGAGAACACCAACGGCAGACCCTATCACACCACCTAGTAAGCCATAGATGGCAGATTCCAGCATGAATATTTTAAAGATGTCAGCTCTCTTGCTACCGATAGAGCGCAAAATACCAATTTCACGGCGGCGCTCATAAATGGCAGTCATCATAGTATTAACAATCCCAAAGGATGCAGCGACAAGAGATATTGCAGCAACTGCTTGCAGAGTAACCTCAACTGAACCCAGTATTGCAAGCACTGATTCTAGCAATTGCTCATCAGAGCTTACCGCCACATTTACACGGTCGAGAATTGCTGCTCTGTAGCTTTCCACATTCTCTATGTTCTCTACCTGAACACCAATGTAAGAAATATTGTCATCGATTTCAAAGGCTTCCTGCACAACAGGAATGGGTAGATACACTCCCAAATCATCCAGATTGTCTACAGGTTCAAGTACGCCCACAATAGGGAAGCTTTCCCCGCGAATAATAACTTCTTGACCAAGGCCCAAATCAAATTGGTTGGCAATACTAGCGCCTAAAACAACGCTTCTGTCTGCGTCAGTGCTAAAGTACTGACCTTCAGCCATTTCCCACTGGCTGAATTCTTTCATAGTTTCAACTTCAATACCGATTACTGCTACAGGAGTCATATCGATAGCAGACGCCTGTGTCAAATAAGGTGCTACAAAAATGCCCTCTATATCACGAATCTCATCGAGCACTTCGCTAGAAAGCGAGGCAGGCAGTGGCTCACCCGTAAAAATCGATATCTGATCAAAGGTACACCAGTCAGTCGGCGTAACAATCAGGTTTGCACCCATTGCCTGTGCCTGGTTTCGAATTTCTGCACGCATGCCGCCACCTAAAGCAAGCAGCGCCACAAAGGCTGCCATACCAATTGCAATGCCCAGCAAGGTAAATATGAAGCGGCCTTTTCTGCGCGTAATATTGCGCATGACTAAACTAAGGGTATTCATAGAAGTCCTTTTCACTGTTAAACAGCCTCATAAGGCAGAGTGGAAATTGCCCTTCTCAGGCCTTTAGGGACACTTGTAATCTACATTAATTGGAGGGGATTTGGTTCATGATGTTGTTGCCAACATCAACATTGGTGACTTGGAATGTGACCATGCCTCCTATGTTGACAAACTCTCCCGTAAGGACAACGTTGTCACCCTGTGAAACTGTCGGAGTGTGACCGCCAGAATAAAGGGTAGGCATAATCCAAGCACCACAGTCAAAGCGACCACACTGCATGAGCTCATTAGTATCCATGACACCGAAGAGATTCGGGTCGTCTGGTGAGAAACTTGCAACGGTTCCGTTAATGGTTATCTCCCCCGTAAAAGCAAAGGGATCGTGCTGTACTTCACTTACAGAAAAGCCGTCATCTCCACAGCCAAAAGTGAAAATTGCCACGCTTAACATAAGGGCAACTAAAACAATGAGTTTTGACGATGATAGTATTTTCTTCATACAAGAAAACCTCCTGATTTGTGCACGGCAACATTTTTGACGATAGTTCTGTCACCACGCAAGCTAACTGTCCACTCACCATTATAGACCAAATGTAGCAAAAGTCACATACCTAAATTGGGCAACTTGTCCTAGCATACCCTCACTGAAGAGTGTTCCAGATATTCAAAATTCGTGCTGTTTTATAAGAATGGAAGCGGAGCGCACTAAGCTGCGTGAGCATTTCATTCTTATAAAACAGTGCGGAGGTTGGATGTCTGGAACACTCTTAAACGACGCCGCGAAAGAAATGTCCCTTCGTTACAGTATCAGGACGTCTGGGAAGCTCTACCTCTCCGTCCCCTGCCATTGCTATGAGATTTCTGCGGGCACGCGCTACCTCTTTGGCTGCCTGTGTGTTTAGAGCATTTTCTAAGTCTAGACGCAGAGCCCCTACCCCAGAATCGAGTAGTTCATCTAGAGCAGATGAGAGGTCTAGCGGGACTGAATTGTAAATATGGCTGCGGCCAAAGGGGTCAGTACTTATAGGGAAACAGTATCCCTTTTTATCGCGCAAAGCATAGTGGCGCTTACGTCTATTGCAGTCCAGACAAGCTTGCGTACAAGGATTATCGCGATCTGTTAAGCCTTCTAAGATGCAGGCTTCTGTAACCATAACTTCCTGTTGACCAAAGAGTGCTGTACCTAGTGATGCAGTACTGCGTTGCGAAATCATTGCAATCTGCCTACCGGACAGCTCTGGTGACAGCCAAATTCGAGTCGGTGCGTAATGATTTTGCAAGGCAAGAGCCGCATAGGCGTTAGTTACATTAAGTGACCAGTGTGCCTGTGCAGGAATACCGCGCTGCAAACAAGTCGCCAACTGACCCAAAGTCGAGCATACTGCACGACCGAAGCGCTCTGCAATGCCGTAATAGGTGTCTAACTCGTCATTTTTTGCTACACGGGGAAGAACGGGTACAATACCTTCGGCTTCTAGAGAATCGGCTTCTACTTCCCCTAGCAGCCAGGCATTGAGATGTGTTTCGTTTGCACCAGCGTTAAGAGCTGCACGTGCTGCACTCAAGGAACCTACAACAGCGACAATCTCTGGGTTGAGACTGCGCTTCACCTTGCGCATGGGTAAGCTATCCCGCAGCGCCTTGTTGCGAGACACATTGATGGAGGCCTCTACACGGGGACTACCTGCAAAAAAGCGCTTAGCCTCATAATCAGCGATTGCTTCGCGGCGCGCCTTATTAATGGCTGAGTAGCTCATACCAACACCCTCATCAATTTCTAGATGGAATGCATCCATCTTATAGGGTGTATTTCCTAATTTCTCTAACTGTGCCTTTGCCTCTGGCTCTGTTAAAGGCTTTGTGCGGGCGACCTCAACGGGACTGCCTTCAAAGTGCCCCTTATTACCTTGCGCATCACTTACTTCAACAGTAAAGGGTTGCCCTACCTTAATAGTGGAGGCAAAGTTCAATTCCTGCTGAAAGCTTGCGACCTCTTCTACAAGCCTTTTGGCTTGCTCGTTTAATGCCGATTGAGCCTGGGGAGTAGACTCGTTCTTGACGCGATGATAATCCATAAATTTCTCGCCATGCTGGTTGTTCAGGTAACCAGCAGTCAGTGCTCTATGAAAGGCATCTGTTAAAGTCTGTTCAGGGGCAGAGCTGTCTTTCTCTGGTGCCGTACTCTTTGAGCTCAGCTCATTCAGAACTGCCCTATACGTGCCCACTACCGCAGCAACATAGTTAGGCTTTTTCATTCGTCCCTCTATTTTCAGTGAAGCTACACCCGCCGCCTCTAAACGCTGAAGGTAGTCAATGCTGCTCAAATCTTTTGGTGACAGAAGGTAGGGACCCTTCACCTCATGCACATCGCTGCGATGATCGATTAGCTCATAGGGCAATCTGCAAGGCTGGGCACACATACCTCGATTCGCACTACGTCGACCTACTAGTGATGAAAACAGGCACTGCCCCGAATAAGAGACACACAGTGCCCCATGACCAAAGGCTTCTACTTCAATGCCAGCCTCATGTCCTACTGCAGCAAGCACCTCGATATCTGACAGCGAAAGTTCACGGCTTAGTGTCACCCGAGCCACACCTAGTTCTGCCAGTGCACGCAAACTGTCCGAACTGTGAATATTCATCTGAGTTGAAGCATGGATGCGTACCTGTGGCATACACTCACGCAGGCGAGCAATTAGGCCAAAGTCTTGCACGATAATCGCATCTACTCCGTCTTTCCATGCGCTTGCGGCAAGCTCTATGGCCTGGTCAAACTCTGCCCCCAGAACTACGGTGTTAAGGGTCAGATAGACCTTTGTGTCATGAAGGTGTGCCAAGCGCACTAAGTCAGCCAGTTCTGACTGCTTAATGTTTTGTGCAAGACGGCGTGCATTTAGGCTATCGGTGCCTAAAAAAATAGCGTCAGCTCCACTGCCCAAGGCAGCGTAAAATGCATCTTTATTTCCAGCGGGTGCTAATAGTTCCATGGTGAATCCTTGCGTATTATCTACCTTAAATTGTAAGGTTTTCTATCTACAGTGAAACTTCATGATACTACGTCCAGCCCTGCAAAGTATATGCACGTCACAAGAAGTTGGCTGCAAAATCATACAAACTAATAAGGTGACAGATAGAACACAATGACTATCAATTGGCTACAAAGACTAATGTTGCTCAGATATAATTCGAGGGTTAGTCTGATTCAACTTTAAGTGAGGAGCAATGCGCCACAATGTCATCTAATGCTCGCAGAAGCCGTGCGCGTAACCGCCGCCGTGCGTCCCGCATCAATAAGATAATCCTTGTTTTCGTTGCCCTTATTTTGGCCATGTTTCTTAGTGTCGCTGTCGCCATGGGTTCTGTTGCCCTAGTCGCTATGAGTTGGCTTGAAGATTTGCCTGATTATACCAATCCTGCATCCTTTGACACCTCACAACCTACACGTATCTACTCTGCTGATGATGTTCTTTTGGCGCGCTTTTTCCTAGAGAATCGTGAGCCGATTTCTATTGAGGATATGTCGCCTTATGTTCTTGAAGCAGTCGTAGCAGTAGAGGACGAGCGCTTCTTCGAACATGACGGTGTTGACATGCAAGGTATTGCGCGTGCAACAGTTATGACCGCCCTGGGCTCGCGTGAAGGTGGCTCAACTATCACGCAGCAGTATGTTCGCCAAACGGTTTTGCGCGATGAAGCAACCGACATGTCGCTGCGCCGTAAGCTGCGTGAAGCCTATCTGGCCATGGAGGTCGAAAAGCACTTCACTAAAGAAGAAATTCTTGAGATGTACCTCAATACAGTATTCTTTGGAGCAAATGCCCACGGCATTGAAGTCGCCAGCTTAACTTACTTTGGAATTCCTGCAAGTGATTTGAATCTAGCGCAAGCTGCAGCCCTAGCTGGTATTCCTCAGCGCCCCAATGTGCTAAACCCCTATAACAACCCCGACTTAACCCTTCAGAGACGTTCACATGTGTTATTCCGCATGTATGAAAACGATAAGATTACTTATGAAGAGCGTCGTGAAGCAGAAGAAACTCCCTTAGATTTAGATCGTGCCGATATTCCTGAACACGGTATTTACGAATCAGGCTATTTCGTCACTCACATCCGTCGTGAACTACACAATAACTTTCCCCAAGCGGACGTTTTTGGTGGCGGACTTGTTGTTCACACAACCCTTGACACAAGATTGCAGCGCGTAGCCGAAGAAGCTGTCTGGGACATGATTGGACGCGATCCTAGCGGTCCCGAAGGGGCACTAGTCTCTCAGGAGACAGACACGGGCAAGGTCATCGTCATGGTTGGAGGACGCGACTTTGCTGAAGATGAGTTTAATCTGGCAACCCAAGCACGTCGCCAACCAGGCAGTACCTTTAAGACTTTTGGCATGATTGCAGCCATTGAGAAGGGCATGTCGCCATCCTTTAGAATCGACACCTCATCGCCCGCCACTATTGGCGAAGGCGGCAACCGCTGGATTGTTAACAATTCAGAAGGACGTGGTCGTGGAATGATGACCCTACAGTCCTCTATGGCAGCATCAATCAACACCTCACTTGCACGTCTTGCCTATGAGATCGGGGCAGAATCTATTGTAGATGTTGCAGGAAGAATGGGCATCAAAAGTGAACTACAGCCCTTCCCCTCTATCGTGTTAGGTGCTCAAGGTGTTACTGTGGCTGAAATGGCAAACGCAGGCGCAACACTTGCTGCAGGTGGTCTCTACCGTGAACCTGTTGTAATTACTGAAATTGTAGACCGTAATGGCGAGGTAATTTTTGAATGGGAAGAAAATACCTCGCAAGCTCTAACTCCAGAAGTATCCTGGGCATCTACTCAAGTACTCATGGGAACGATTTCAGGAGGGACAGGCTCACGCGCAAGGCTCCCCAACTGGCAGGTCGCTGGAAAGACGGGTACCAGTCAGCAAAATCGTGATGTTTGGTTCTTGGGCTATACTCCCGTACTGTCAACTGCCGTTTGGGTAGGACATAAGGAAGAGCGGACTATTTTCCTAAATGGCAGTCGCGGCTTTGGCGGAACTATCTCTGCCCCCATTTGGCGCAACTTCATGGAAGTGGCACTGCAGGGATATGAGCACAGACTCTTTGCTACTGCCCCACCACCACCCTACAACAATTCGCTCTTTAATATTCCTACAAGTGAACCCCCCAGTCTTGCAGGCTTGACTCTCGAAGAAGCCCGTGCAATGTTGTCAGGCTTCAACATCAGTACCGAAGAGGTCTACTCTGACACGGTTCCTGCAGGACGCATTGTTAGCGCCAGCTTTAGTGGATCGCGTGTAACAATTCGCATATCAAGGGGTCCACAGGCAGAGGCTGAGGATGAAGCTGACGATAGAAGGGATGAAGAGCCAGCAGCGGATGAAAGACCGGTAGCGCCGCCGCCTCCTCCACCTCCGCCGCCGCCTCCTCCACCTCCGCCGCCGCCTCCTCCACCTCCGCCGCCGCCAGATGAGGGAGGGGATAACGGAGGAGGATACGGATCAACACCGACCTCACCGACGCCTTAACAAAAAAACCGCTGGGATTTCACCCAGCGGTTTTTTAATCTGTTAGATAGTCTTCCCAAAGATTGGGATACTTCATTGATGTGTTTTAGTGTTAAAGCTGGGCGTCTGAATTGCCCTAGAGCAATGCTAGTTGTTGTTCGTCTAAACTATAAGCTTGCTTAGTTTTCTCCAGCTGAATTGCTATTGCCTTTGATGAGGTTCCGCCTTCTGTTGAGCGCGCCTCTACTACCTTGTCTATGCGCAGTGCAATTTCCACATCACGTCCAAATCCTGCGAAGAAGCCCTGCAATTCGTCGATACTTAGATCTTGCAGCTTACGACCTTGGCGCTCGCAGGACAACACAACACTGCCCACTATTTCGTAAGCCTGTCTAAAGGGCAGGTGACATTTCTCTACTAGATAATCAGCAAGGTCTGTAGCTGCCATGAAACCACCCGTAGAAGCCGCCTTCATACGCTCCTCATTAGGAGTAAGCCCTGCAATCATTCCTGTCATTACTTTAATGCACTGCTCAATAGTGTCCATAGCATCAAAGGCAGGTTCTTTATCCTCCTGCATATCTTTATTATAAGCAAGTGGCAAACCCTTTAGGGTGACAAGCAGGGCATTCAAATCCCCCACAACACGACCTGTCTTGCCTCGAATCAATTCTGCAAAATCTGCATTCTTTTTCTGGGGCATAATAGACGACCCTGTAGAATAACGCTCAGACAGTTGCAGAAAACCAAACTCTTCAGTTGTCCACAAGATTAGCTCCTCTGAGAGGCGCGAAAGGTGAACCTGACATACAGAAGCCGCATACACCGCATCGAGCAAAAAGTCTCGATCGCTGACGGCATCAAGAGCATTTACTGTTACTTTTGAAAAGCCTAGTTCGCGCGCAGTGAAGTCGCGGTCTAATGGATAGCTAGTACCTGCAAGTGCAGCACTTCCCAGCGGACTCCAGTCGGCTGCCTCATAGGCTGCCACAAAGCGCTTGAAGTCGCGTGCAAACATCTGACTATAAGCTAAGTAATAGTGTGCCAAGCTAATAGGTTGAGCTTTCTGCAGGTGCGTGTAGCCTGGTACAATCACACTACTATTGTTCTCTGCTAGCTCAATCAAAGCAAGGCGAAGCGCATTAAGGGCGCGTGCAATGGCAAGAGTGCGCTCCTTCATATAGAGTCGCGTATCTGTAGCAACCTGATCATTTCTACTACGACCAGTATGCAGGCGCGCGCCATCTTCACCAATGAGCTTCGTAAGCGCTCGCTCAATAGCCATGTGGACATCCTCGTCCGCCAAATTCCACTCGAATTCGTTTGATTCTATCTGATGAGTGATTTGTTGCAGGCCTGCCTCGATAGCATCAGCTTCGCGTTGAGCCAGTACACCTTGACGCGCCAACATCTTTGCATGGGCGATTGATCCTGCTATGTCTTGGCGCCACATGCGCTTATCAATAGACAGCGAGGCCCCAAAGGCTAGCAATTCTTCACTGGGGACGTCGGAAAAGCGTCCACTCCATGCAGGCTTCTTAGAGTTCATGACTTATATTGTACCTCTGACCACACCTTAATAGGCAGGCTGTAGAGCTCCATGAAGCCTTTAGCGGCTTTATGATTGAACTGGTCGCTAGAATCATAGGTTGCTAGTCCGTAGCTGTACAGCGAATAGGGACTGGTCCGTCCTACTACTGTGCAATTTCCTCTGTACAGTGATAAGCGAACTTCACCTGTCACGTAGGTCTGCGTGCTTGCTACGAAAGCATCAATTGCTAGCTTAAGGGGGCTAAACCACATGCCCGAATAAACAAGTTTTGACCATTCCTGTTCTAGGATTAGCTTGTAGTGTGATAGGTTGCGCTCTAAGGTCAGTTCCTCCAGTGCCTTATGAGCCGTAATCAAGGTCATCATGCCAGGAGCCTCATAGACCTCACGGGACTTTACTCCAACGAGACGATTCTCAATCATGTCAATACGACCAATACCATGAGGTCCTGCTATTAGGTTGAGCTCTGCCAGTAAGTCTGCCAGCTTCATCTCTTTGCCATTTAGAGCAGTTGGAAGACCTCCTTCAAAGCTTATAGTAATAATTTCTTCGTCAGGGGCGTCTGCTCTCTTGGGATCTTGCGTAATGGTAAAGACGTCTTCTGGTGGAGCAACATTGGGATCTTCCAGAACTCCACACTCAATGGCGCGACCTACCATGTTGTCATCAATCGAGTAGGGGGTACATTTTGTCGTAGGGATGGGAATGTTGAATTTTTCTGCATAGTCCATAGCCGCCTCACGTGAGCCTAAGTCCCATTCGCGTACAGGCCCCAAAATAGTAATGCTTGGGTCAAGCGCTGCAATCGAAGTCTCAAAGCGGACTTGGTCGTTACCCTTGCCCGTGCAACCATGAGCAATGTAGTTTGCCCCTTTTTCCTGTGCAATCTTTACCAAAGCTTTTGAAATCAAGGGTCTCGACAGTGCTGAAACTAGTGGATACTTGTTCTCATACATACCGTTTGCCATGCAAGATAAGGCTACATACTCATGGGCAAACTCATCCTTAACATCTAGAGCAAAAGATTCGACAGCACCTATTTCAAGCGCCTTTGCAACAAGGTCATCAATAGTCTCGTCTTGCTCCTGCCCTACATCTACAAGACAGGCAACAACATCTAGCTTGTAGTTTTCAATAATCCATCTAATACATACCGAAGTATCAAGACCACCGGAATAGGCTAATATGCAAATTTCTTTAGACATGTTCACGACTCCTTATAGTTTATATGAATAAATAGGGATTGCTTATCGTTACGAAATAATAAACAACGACCCTTCTTGAGCAGAAAGGTCGTTACTATAGGGGCAAGAGCCGCCGATACAATTCGACAAGCTCTTGCTAGATTCGTCGTGAAAAAGAAGTGATGAAAGCACACACAGCAGAAGCAGAACACTGTACCTGTGTCCACTTGTTCAAAGCTATGTATCCAGAATTAAGAATAATAATCTCTCTTTATACGTTTTTACCACTAGATAAAGTATAACAGTTCTTCAGCCGCTGCAATGGCCTTTTTTTCATCAGTGCACACACAAAGTAATGTTGTGTCCCCTGAGACAGTGCCCAGTATGCCGTCGACACCGGCCTGATCAATCGCCGCAGCAACACCAGCAGCAGTACCATCCTGTACATGTACTACGAGCAAATTTCCTGCCCGATCAACCTTCTTGACAAGGTCATGCACCATTCGCTGCAGATGCTGATCTTCTGCCAGTACGTAGTGACCGCCCTTTGATTTGGTAAGTTTTAATTCTTCGATATCACGTGACACTGTCGCCTGAGTGCATTTATAGCCACGGGACTGCAAGATATTTACAATTTCATGCTGAGCCTTTATGCGCTCTTTGCGCACAATATCGCGAATAACTTCTTGTCTTTCCATTCGCTTCTTCATGCTTGCTCCTTACTAATTCTTCTCAAGCAATTCACGGTACTCATCGCGAGGTAGAGCTTCACGCATTTTATCGCGATAGTCGTTAGAGCCTGCTAAAGTCTCGCGCATCATAACTACCGTTAGATAGCGACCTTTGTCAGTTAAGGTTAGCTCATCATTATTGTCAGTAGCAAAAGCACCCGCTAGACGCATAAATGTCATTTCCATAGGTAAGCCCTTTGCAATATCTACTCCAAAGCGCTCACGGAACTCCTGCTTATCTAAGCGCAAGCCAAAGAGCTTTGTTGCAAAATAATAGCGCATATCGATAGTCTTACTTTTTGCACCCTGAGTCATGCTTGCAATGGGCATTTTGCCTGCTGCAATGCGCTCATGATATTCGCGCAGGCTAAAAGAATTCGTGTAATTCTGTCCGCGCAAATAAGACATAGCTCCCGAACCAATTCCCACGTATTCGGGATAGTCAACGATGTACTCATCAATAATCATGTCTTTATCGGCACTAAAAGTCCAAGCACTTGACCCTACAAAGCCTGCGCCATACAGTTCACTGCAAACTATCTTGTACATCTCATATTCGCGCTTAAAGTCTACTTTTCCAATATCTTTAGCCATTTGCTTACGGCGCAAAGGACTTGCAAGTAGAGGATAGAAAGTTGTCTGATTACATCCTGTCTGCTTTACCAAATCAAGATCACGCTGCAAGCTTTCAAAGCTCTGCGTAGGGAAGTTGAAAATCATATCCACATTGAAAGAATCAAATTTACCCTGAGTGCTCTGCACGGCTGCAAGTGTTTCTTCTGCACTACCCGTCGTCTTATAGCGACTCATATACTGAAGCAAGTTATCATCAAAGCTCTGAACGCCCACTGATAGGCGGTCAACACGCGAGCTTAGAGCATCAAATAGCTCATCGTTTAGGTCAGTCGGATTAGTTTCTGAAGAAACATCTTTAATGTCAGGAAAGAGCTCTTTTGCATAATCGATAGTTTTTGTGAGCTCATCAAGTAGAACAGTTGGTGTTCCGCCCCCAATATAAGTTGCATCAAAGTGATAGCCCAGTTCTTTTACCATCTCCAATTCGCGGCGCAAAGACTTAAAGTACTTACGCGTACGGTCTTCCTTGTAGTAAAAGCGATTGAAGGAACAGTAGGTGCAGAGCTGTTTGCAAAAAGGAATATGCATGTACAGCATATATTTAATGTCAGGATTAGCTTCTGGCAACATATCTGCAGTTGCAGCAGAGTCACCATTCAAATAGTTATTGTTAAGTAAGCGAGTACCTATACGTAAAGCACGTTCTGCGAGCATATTATTCTCCACTATATTCTAAATCGAAGTCCGCCAGGACTTTTCGTGCAGCTTCTTCTCCCCCATCAATGCAGTTGGGGATACCTACACCACGGAAGCAGCCACCAGCGCAAGCAAGCCCAGGTGTTAAGGACGAGCGCTCCTCAATGGTTTCGACGCGATCAAGATGTCCCATTTTATACTGAGACATCCCCAGCGTCCAGCGATACAGACGAGTAAACAGAGGTTGTGCATTTTTCGGCAAGTCCATAACATGCCGGAGTTCGTCCAAGACCAACTGGGTAAGCTCCTCATCAGAGAGATCCATGACAGCCTGATTCTTTGGAGTACCCACAAAGCCACGAATAAGCACGCGCCCTTCAGGGGCACGTCCAGGCCATTTAGTCGAAGACCACGAAGCTGCCAGCAAGTCGCGCTCCTCAACAGCAGGCACCAAAACACCAAAGCCATCGTTGCGGCTTTCTCCTAGGTCGTCTTCACGAAAGGCAAAGGAGACCGTTGCTGTGCTGATGTTGGGAATACCTTCGTAGGCAGCGGCGATTTCGGGGTCAAGGCTTTTAGTAAGCTTTGCGCCTGCGTATGATTCGGTAGCGATAATTACAGCATCTGCTTGTAGCTCTTCGCTGCCTTCGCTGTCGGTTTTTTCTTTGTCTTTAAGGGTTAGGCAGTAACTATTGTCTGGTGCACGTGTAATACTTTCAACATTCACAGCTGTGCGAATACTATGACTGGTGTGTTGTGCCATAGCGTCAGTCAACTGATGCATGCCTAGCTTATAGCTGGCAAAAACAGTATTTCCCCAAATGTTCTTCTTCTTTGAATCAGCTTTGGCAGCAGCCTTCGCTGCCATGCTCTTGCGCATTGCCTTAGCTTCGACCGTGCCACGAATAACACTGCCATACTTTTCTTCCATGTCAAAATACATAGGAAAGTGTGCCTCTAAGGACATGTCCTCAGGTTCTGATGCATGGACTCCTCCTAGGAAGGGCTCTGCAATATAGTCTAGAACCTCTTTGCCAAAACGACGTTCAACAAAGGAACCCATCGCTTCATCGCGCCGTGCTGCGCCCTTACCTTCCTTTGACTGCCCTGTCAGCGACCAGTCACGGGGCGGGATGGTCATCTCGCGAATCATGTCCATCTTACCTTCTTCAGAAAGCAGGTCGGTTTCAAACAAGGACTCTAAATCCGTCGGCACAAACATAACAAAGCCTTCAGGCAGCTCACGCATCTTGCCATCGCGATAAACGTAGACCTTTTTCTTTGCATTATTACTAGGAAGCCAATCATTTTCACAGCCCAGCAAAGTTGTCATGCGACGCCCACCTGGCTTATAAGCACTGAAGCAATCTGGTCCGCCATCAACAACATAGGGCTCGTTGCTTTCAGGGTCCAGGACAATCTCCCCCGCCACCTTGCCACCAACACGCTCATCGCGCTCCAGCAAAGTGTAGCTAATATCGAGCCCCGCCTGCTTTGCGCGCTCAAGGTAAAAAGCAGCAGCAAGCCCTGTGGCTCCTGCACCGATGATGGCTATGTGCAATGGCTTTGACATTATCTTGGTCCTCCTGGGCCACGACGCTTCTCTACTGGGTCTGCATAATCAATGCCCACTTCTTGCATTACTTTCCTCGCGGCCGCCTCGCCACTTTCCATGCAATTGGGCACACCAACCCCTGTGTAGGCTGCTCCTCCAAGGGAAAGACCCACCTGTTGACTCATATAGTTGTTGAGTACGTCCATACGATCATTGTGTCCCACAATATACTGCGGCATTGCACGGGGGAACCGGAAGACCTTTGCGTATGTTGGTTTTGCATCTGGCTTTAGTCCGAGTAAATCAACATAGGTTTTGCGGCAAAGTTCTATCAGTTCTTCATCAGGCAGATTATGCGTACTGTCATCACGTGCCCCACCTACGAAACCACGCAGCAGAATGGAGTTGTCTGGGGCACGTCCTGCCCACTTTGATGACATAAGCGATATGCCTGTTACGGCTTGCCTCTCTATACCAGGGGCCAGAATTCCGTGCCAATTCTTATCAAAATCTGCGTCATCTTTGTTCCATGCTGTGATTATGGTTGCACAGGATGAATGTGGGATATTGGACAGAATTTCTGCTGCTTCTGGAGCCAAATCTTCCAGCAGTTCCCCTGCTGTCCATGCTGGAGATGTTATCACCACAGCATCTGCTCGAACTTTTCGCTGCAAAGGAGATAAGAGGTGCTCTGCAATGTCCTCGCAACAACACGCATCATCCTTTAAGCAGGCTGTGGCTGCGGAGCTTGCTGAGTCACCCCTCATCTCCTTTGCAGCTATCTCATCAGTAAGTGCAGTAGTGGAGGATATGGGGGGTACTCCGACACACTCCGCAGGGGGAAGTTCTGACAGTGCGTCAACAGTGCGACGAGGACGTGGCGGATGCCCCTCATATCCTCCACTGCGAACAACATCTGTGTCTTCTGCAATCTGATTGCCTGCTTCGTCATGTTGGATACCTGAATAGCGAATGATTTCTGTGTTAGCTTCATCAGAAATCGTCAGTTCATACTTGCCATCTGCGTTTCGCTTGATGGCGCTTACTGGTGTACTTAGGTAGATATTTTCTTCACCTATGGCCTTTGCCATAGAGTTTGTATAGTCATCTAGCCCTTTTTTGCTTGAGCTAAAGAAAGTTGAGGCTGGCTTACCCGGTCTTGGAGGATGCTTCTTTTTCATCTCCTCTACCATTTTTCTTTGAGCCAGGAAGCCTAGAATTAGCGAGCCATACTTTTCTTCCATCTCTAATAACATGGGATAAGTACCTAGCGTTGACATAGTGTCAGGGTCTGAGCCATTGATTCCCCCTGTTAGGGGCTCTGCCAAGCGTTCGTAGCACTCATTGCCTAGGCGTCGACGTACTAGTGAGCCAATACTTTCATCTTCTCCCTGTGCACGTTTCCTGCGGGGCATAATTATATCTAGTGCCATGCGAAACTTTGCTGGCCACGAATAGAGTTTTGTTGTTGCCATGGGTAAGATTTTTGTAGGAGCAAACATCATGATGCCATCTGGCAGAGGAACTAGCTTGCCACCCTTCACAATGAAGGTCTGCTTCTTTGATTCATCTGTTCCAATTAGTTCATCTTCAGTGCCCATATAGCGCGCGACGCGCGACATAGATGCAGTCTTTCGACTAAGGTACGAATCGCTGCCACCATCTGCAATAGCAGTGCCACCACAGGGTAAAGGTGGTCGGTCAGTCCATAGCTGACCACCTACGCGTGCGTCTGATTCATACACGGAATAGCTAATATTGTGACCTGCATCTGCTGCCCGCTTTAGCTGATAGGCAGCTCCAAGTCCTGCAATTCCTGCGCCTATTATCGCCACATGAAAAGGCTTACTATTCCCCTTTATGCCTGCTGATTCGACTGCCCTTGCTGCATCTGCCCTATCTGCGATATCTTTTATTTCTGCTGACCTCATCAAGGGGTTCTCCCTTCCGCTAGCGCAATCTGAACAGATTCCATCATAGCTTCAATTAATGCAAGGTGTATTGATTCTGCTGTAGCAAGCGTAGAAGTACGCTCAAATCCTAATCCTAGTGCCTCAGCCTCTTTTGCTGCAGCAATATCTAAGTCATAAAGAACTTCCATGTGGTCGGTAGCAAAGCCTAAGGGGCAAACAATAGCCGTTTGAGCATTACTTGCGACAATGTCTCGCATAGCCTCATTAAGAGAGGGGCCAAGCCACTTTCCTCCGCGTGCACCCATTGAAACATAGGCTAGCGCACTGGAAGGAAACTCCTCAGTCCAGTCTTCCTTGAATCTTTCCTTTACGTCATCGATTGCAGCAAGCAGCTGCTGCTCATAACGTTCTGGGGTTTCTAGCGAATCATCAACAGGTAATGAATGTGCGACAAAAATAATGCGCTCACCACCAGTAGCACCTAGCCAGGCAAGGGTCTTGTGCAAGATATCTGCATGAGCCTGCACATAGGCAAGACTTAGTCCGAATACAGGCGCGCGCACTACCTCATTAATGCCTAGCTCTGCAGCCGCTTCAACGGTGCGCTGATAAGGGCCTTCCCAGGCCGCCCATGACTCATAGGCTGTCATAGACAGATAGACAATGCACTCACATCCAGCATCTGCAAGGCGCTTCAGGCTATCTTCTAGAAAAGGCTCTGTGAAGCCCATGGCGACTTCAACCAGCTGGATATCCTCTCCCAATTCTTCGGTCAAACCTCTGCTGCTTAAGCCAGCTTCTAAATCTTTAGCTATGGCATAAGCAATGTCCACATTGGGAGACTTCCCCCCAATCAGCTTGTACTTTTCACAAGCCGCTGTCACCACAGCAGGGGGCGGAGTAAAGCCCATTACGCGCTGCAACATAGGAGCGACCTCGTCCAAAGAACGAGGTCCCCCAAATCCAACTAATAATATGCCCGTTTTAACGTTTTGCATTATTTCTTTCGATGCTCAAGTCGTGCTTGAAGAAGATGAGTAAGTGGCGAGGCTGAATACGCCGCGTGCAACGCACGCAAGTGTTCCGCATCACCGCTTAATCGCTTTTTCATGCGCGACCACGGATACGTGGCGTACAACGTACGCGAGAATCCAAAATTGTCATTTAGGCGCTCTCTCGTGTGCGGATACGACGGGACTCTTCTTGTACTGTTCGGATAAAGAACCTCGCCTTGTCTGGGTCGGTATTTTTGTTGATACCGTGACCTAGATTAAAGATGTGTCCTGGACGGGTACCCACAGCCTCTAGAATGTCGACTACTGTATCCTTGATGATTTCTTCGCTTGCATAAAGAGTAATCGGGTCGATGTTACCCTGCAGACCAAACTTCGGGTCGATGGTCTTTACAGCATTCTTCATGTCCAGACGCCAGTCTAGACCCAAAATGTTTCCGCCTGCTTTTTGGACTAGGTCCATCATTGATGTGGCGCCATTGGCAAAGTGGATAACAGGAACATCTTTTCCGTCCTCGCCCTTACCCTTTGCGTAGGCAGTAACTGCATCAAGTACCTGCTTTGAATAAGGCAGGATACGCTTTTCATAATCGATTGGTGACACAAAACCAACCCAACTATCGAAGAGCTGGATAGCTTGTACTCCTGCATCGATTTGTGCACACATGTAGTCTGTGATTGACTTTGTGAACTTCGTCATCAGAATGTCCCAGCCCTCTGGTTCATTCCACATGAATGATTTGCAGTTAATGAATTCACGTGTGCCGCGACCTTCAATGGCATAGCTTGCCAAAGTGAAGGGTGCGCCACTGAAGCCGATGAGAGGCACTTTGTCTTTCAGTTCATTGCGAGCAATTTTAATTGATTCCATTACATAGGGAGTATCACGCAAAGGGTCACCAAACTTAAGCGCTTCTGCGTCTGCCTTTGAACGGATGGGGTTGTTGATTAGAGGACCAATGCCTGACTGGAACTCTAGGTCTAGTCCCATACCAGGGAACAACACTAGGATGTCACTGAATAGGATTGCGGCATCCACACCAATCAAATCTACTGGCTGCAAAGTCACTTCTACAGCAAGGTCTGGGTCGTAGCACATTTCAAGAAAAGTCTTATTTGCACGAATTTCGCGATATTCGCTCATGTAACGTCCAGCCTGACGCATCATCCATACTGGGGTGGCCTCGGTCTGCTCCAAACGAGCAGCACGAAGGAACAAGTCATTGAACGCCATACTTACCTCCTATGTCGGTTTTGCCAAAACAATATCTATAACCAGATTTGTAACACTGCATTACATTATAGCTCTGCGCCTGTTTATAGCGGACAGAAAATAGCAAACAATTTGCCACATAAGTAACAAGAGGAAAGATTTGTTGCCTTCGGCGACACATCATTTCGCTCGCTAGAAGCACTCACCTGCTGTGGTGCTTCGCTCCGCTCGCTAGAAGCACTCACCTGCGGTGGTGCTTCGCTCGCTCCACTCGTGTTACCATCAAGGGATGGTGACTGGAGGAAGCATAGACTGGGGAGAATTTCGAGCAGGAGTTCGTTCCGGGATTCCCATATTCTTAGGCTATCTTCCTATAGGAATCGCTTTTGGGATGCTTGCTGTTAGTTATGGCTTTTCCCCTTTTCAGGCGATACTCACCTCGGCACTCGTGCTTTCTGGCTCAGGTCAATTCGTAGCGCTCTCAACACTTGCCCTTAGTGGTTCTGTTATCGCAAGTGTTCTAGCTTCCACCGTTGTTAACCTGCGTTATGCACTGCTTAGTGTGACACTTTCGGCACATCTGCATGGCTTAAAGATGCGCATCCTTGCCTGGCTGGGCTTCACCATTACTGACGAAAGCTTTGCCATAAACAGTGCAGAGATTCGCGAACTTAGAGCAAGTCCTTCAAGTATGCTTGGGGTAGGCACCACGAGTTGGCTAGGATGGATAACAGGGACAAGCATTGGCGCTATAGGGTCACAGCACATGAGTGACCTCTCTGCCTTTGGGATTCACTTTGCCATGCCTGCAATGTATGCCGCACTCTTCATTGCCCTAGCCAACAACCGTAAGCAAATCTACTGCGGCATTGGGGCTGGATTCTTCGTCATGGCTCTCTATGGTCTCAATCTACTAGGGCTACAACTTGAAATCTACTGGTATGCTGTCATCGCAGCAATTGCTGCAGCAACTATCGCTGTAATAATCCTACCTGAAAATGAAAGTGCTGAAGAGGCTCTAATAACAGCATCCGAACCAGGTGCAGACACTCGCATATCCAGTGCAGCGCAGTCCACAAAAGCAGACAAAGCAACAAAGGCAGAGGAGGACACCCCCTAATGGAGCTCTCCCCTGTCACTATATATTTGCTCATCCTAGGGCTATGCCTAGCGAATTTCGCACTACGCTTCATCCCTCTTGCTGTAGTATCGCGCCTTGACATCCCTCGCCCCATCATACGCTGGCTGTCCTATATGCCCGTTGCCGTCATGGGGGCACTGGTTGCTGTTGAGGTTGTGATTCCTGCAGTGGATACCTTCCGCGCAGAACTTCAAGCCTATCAGGCAGTCCTACCCTACGCACAAGACGGAGGCAGCACACCCGATATAACTGGCATGTTCCTCATGCCTCTACCCGGTGTTCTGGGGGCACTTACGGCAATGCTGGTCTATCGCTATACTAAGAGCTTCATTGGGGCTACATTGGCTGGAATCGCTGTGTTTGCACTGCTACAATTGCTCCTTGGTACATAACACGTAAAACAAGGCGTGAGCAACGCGCAATCTAACAAGTATAGGAGTAACTCAGTGACCCACTTAAGAGACGTTACAACACTAGTTGTAGGCACTGGTCCTGCAGGTGTTATGGCCGCCTACTATGCCGCAGCAAAAGGTCCAGTACTTATGATAGACACCTTTACCCTGCCACGCGATAAAAGCTGCGGGGGGATGATTCACCCCTTATCGCAAAACATCTTGAATGAGATTCAACCCGTACCCGAATCTCTGCTACTAGACCCGCCTACGGTACAGTTTCGCTTTAACGACTGGGATAGGCAGATTATCAAAAACGTCGACCTACACTTCTTGAACGTCGACCGTATCCCCTTTGACGAATGGATGATGGGCCTACTGCCCGACAATGTCGAGGTTATGGATGCAACTTCTTTTATGGAACATGAAGTACTGGAAGGCGGGCGCCTGCAATCGAAGCTGCGCAAACATGGAGGAGAGATTGTCCATATCGTCAGCGACCACATCGTGGGGGCAGACGGACCCAGAAGCACGGTGCGCAAAAGCATCGACCTGCCAGCCTATAATCGCTATATTACTGTACAGGATTACTGCAAGCGCGAAGGCGACATTGACCCTGTTTTTGACTGCTTTTACTTTGCGGGTATTCGTGGCTTTGCGGCAGGCTATATTATTCCAAAAGATGACCGTGTGCTGGTGGGCTGCATCTATTTCCCCAATACCAGACGTGCCCATGAGCTGCAAGATAAGATACTGGACAGACTCCGCGAGCGTCTGCCCATTGGCGAAAGCCTAAAGCGCGAAGGTTGGATTGCGCCGCGTCACAGAACGGCAGATGACGTGGGATGGGGTATGGTCTCAGGTAAGGGGGCTGTCTTCTTAGCAGGTGAGGCTGGTGGATTTATATCCCCCACCAGTGGTGAAGGCATCAGCTGGGCACTCGACACAGGCAAGACAGTAGGTCAGGCTATCGCGGCACATGACGATGCTCAAGAAATGCTTGATAGCTATCAGCAACAGACACTGCGCCTGAAAAAAGACATAGCCCGCAGGCTGAAAATCTACCCCTTCATGACCTCAAGCAATGGCAAAAAGTTCGCTAAATACATACCAGAGTTCGTGATATCAAAAGTAACCCAGAATCTGTAAAAGTCCCAGTTTGGGACTTTTCGCTCGTATGTTTGCATAGCCTGTAGAGATACCCTTGACATAAGCGCATATCGCAGGTCAATAAAAATGCCACCCTCTTAGTGGGGTGGCATTTTACATAAGCATTTACAAAGATGATTGGTCAAGCTCTACAGCCAGACAATCGATTCTTTAACTTAGAGCCAAGTTACCTCGCCTGTTGCGATGTCATAGTTTGCTCCTAGTACAGGAACCTTTGCGATAGTTGCGTTTGCCTTGAGAACATCAACTTGACGCTGCGTGTTCTCTAGAGTTGCATCTTCTTTTCCACCATCACAAGAGATGTGTGGTCTGATGCCATCAAGTACTGCTTGCAGATTGTCTGATAGACCAGTTGCACCTGCGTGTGAGGTATGAACTGCGCCACACATTGTGTGACCTACAACAACTACTACAGCTACGCCTAGGTGCTCTACACCAAATTCTAGCGAACCAAGTACTGAAGTATCAGCTACGTTACCAGCATTTCTTAGTACGAATAGGTCACCAATCTTCTGGTCAAAGAAGATTTCTGGTGTTGTGCGTGAGTCAGCGCAGGTTAGGATTGCCGCAAAGGGCTTTTGTGCTTCTTTTGTTAGCTCTAGGTCTTTCTTGTTAGTATCTCTAGGCATTGGGGTATCGTTTACAAAACGAGCATTCCCTTCCTTAAGATACGTTAGTGCTAAATCGCTGTCAGTTACTTGAACATCGGGTGAGTGCAAATTCATGTAGGTATTCTCCTCTCGATTTCTGGTAATAACACACTAATGATACCGCAAGCACCGCCAAACAAAGGGCGGTACCCCATAGGGAATATGTGAATCTCTGTTGTAGAGAGAGTGACCACTAATCAAACTTGCCCTGATTTCGACTACTATCCTGCACTTCAGGCACTGCCTTTGGGATGCTCTCTGCATCTAGCCTGACTACTAGTAAAAGCTAACCTGATGGTGTGTGAGGTCTTCTCCCTTGTAGGTAAATCTTGCAGAAAATAGCTTATCGTCGCTTTCCTGCATCCATTCCCAGAATAGTCTGTCACCTGCCCATAGGTTTAAGTCTTGAATTTTATCTGTGTCGATCCATTGAAGGGTCCCCTCGCTGCAATGGCCTACTTCGCCTGTGAAACCTGTTGCTGTGTAGACGAAGATGAGCATTGGATCACTGCTCCCATCTTCTGTGGTGAAGGTCACCAGTCCCCGCAGCTGGAAATCTGTCAGAATGAGTCCTGTTTCTTCCTGTACCTCACGAACAAGACACTGCTCAGGGGATTCACCATGTTCGAACTTTCCTCCGATGCCAATCCATTTGCCCTCG
>Ga0123355_10001690_pt1 | contig 30679 bp, 19 predicted proteins | sample TergutEmb28metaG_3_FD_89872 | JGI IMG/M metagenome (GOLD analysis project Ga0123355, IMG submission 89872) | Embiratermes neotenicus P1 segment gut microbial communities from Petit-Saut dam, French Guiana - Emb289 P1 | ecosystem: Host-associated > Arthropoda: Insects > Digestive system > Gut ... | reverse complement strand
ATTGACAATCGGGCATGGATGTTTCAGGCGCGGAGGACGTCTCTTCCTCAAAGGCAAGCATTGATTGGTTGGCTCGACACCATACGCAAGATCGGGAAGGGCACCGGCATACGCGCGCCTCGTTTGCGTGCAGAGGCAGCCCGCAAGATGACCGAGTGCTGGGGTGCCGTTCCGGTCTGGGTCATGCCCCTTTCCAGGGTGGTTGAGAACTTTGATCCGAGGAAGGCACGCTTCGACGCAGTTATTATTGATGAAGCCAGTCAGAGCGACGTGATGGCTCTGGTAGCGCTTTACCTGGGTCGCAACGTTGTTGTAGTCGGCGACCACGAGCAGGTCAGCCCCTCGGCGGTTGGACAGGAAGCGGCTGTCATTCAGAGTCTCATCGACCAGTTCCTTCCAGGAATTCCCAACGCCCATTTATACGATGGACAAACCTCGGTCTACGATCTGGCCCGTCAGTCCTTCGGCGAAACCATTCGACTGGTTGAGCACTTCCGCTGTGTCACCGAGATCATTCAATTCAGCAACCAACTCTCCTACGACGGCGACATCAAGCCACTGCGGGATGCCAGCGCGGTTCGCCTCAGACCGCATGTCCTTGCTTATCAGGTCGAAGGCTCGACGCGGGAAGGAAAAGTCAACCACGAAGAGGCGAGGGTTATTGCTTCTCTCATCGTCGCGGCCCTGGAACAGGAAGAATACCAAACCAACGAATTCGGGCACCCCGCGAGTTTCGGTGTAGTGTCGCTGGTAGGTGAGGAACAAGCCTTGGAAATCGACCGCCTCCTGAGGACACACCTTGCCCCTGACCTGTTCGAACGGCATCGCTTGCTCTGTGGCACTTCCGCTCAATTTCAGGGGGACGAACGGGATGTGGTCTTTCTGTCGGTCGTGGACGCCTCAACTGGCGGGGTCCTTTATTTCCGCGACCAGCAGATGTTCAAGCAGCGTTTCAACGTTGCGGCCAGCAGAGCACGAGACCAAATGTGGGTCGTCCACTCTTTAGACCCACAGTCGGACTTACAACCTGGCGATTTGCGGCGCCGCCTCATCGAGCACGCCCAGGCACCCGAACTGCTGACCAGAATTCCCCAAGACAAACAAAGACGTGCCCAGTCGGCACTTGAGCGCGAAGTGATGAAACATCTTGTGCAGGCCGGCTACCACGTCATTCCCCGGTGGAAGCTCGGTTCGCGGACCATCGATCTTGTCGTAGAAGGCAATGGCATGCGCTTAGCGATCGAGTGCGATGGGGATCGCGAGCTGTCACTCGAAGAACTCCGCGAAGACATGGACCGGCAGGCAATGCTCGAACGACTCGGCTGGACCTTCGCTCGTGTGCGGGGCAGTCTCTTTTTCCGGGCACCTGACCGTGCAATGAGGCCCATACTCGAAAAGTTGGGGTCGCTCCAGATCCCGACCAGGGCCTCTGGCTCGGATAACGAACCGGGCTCTCCGTCCCTGGACGAGTTGAGCGCACGTATCATTCGTCGTGCCGGTGAACTGAGGAATGGATGGTCTGTCCGTCGCAAGAAACGGCTCGAGATTTTCACATTCCCTGCCGGACAGCATCGGCGGAATGAGAGACCCGACGAGGACGTTTGAAGGCGTTTTGACTTCAATTGCGAATACATTCCTCGAGCGACACGAACAATCTCCGCCGGCGAAGACACTATCTCAAGGCCCTCCGTATTTACGTCGCTACAACCACTCGGAAGGTCTGGGTCGCGGCAGCGAATATTCGGCTGGACATCAACCGACAAAGGCTGAAAATTCCGAACGTTGGTTGATTGACGCAGGGCGGTCCGGAAAGAGGAACGATTCGATTCGCAAATTTGGCTGCCGTGCACTCGATCGGGTGCTCTGCCGCGAGTGGTTCACAGCCGCGATTCAAAAATGGGCGTGATAATCCGTCGAAAAGCTGGCCACCGCACCTTCTCCGCCTCAGCCCGGCACTGCCAGATTTCCCCATGCGTCCCGCCAGCCCCCAATCGCCTGTCGCCAGCCAAACCGCCGAGTCGCAGCATCCCCTGGCGGGCATGGTGTACCAGCCGCCCCACGGGTGGTAACGCTTTCTTTTGGGTTCTGATGACGAGTCGGTGGTATATCCTTCCGAAATCGTTGGATTACTTCACAAACTGAGACAAAACCTATGGCTCAGCTCGCGCGAACGATCTATGATATTGGGTTAGACAAGACCCGAGCCAACTTCGCACCACTGACACCACTGAGCTTTCTCACCTGGTCCGCCCGCGTGTTTCCCGATCGTCCTGCAGTGATCCACGGAAGGCGCATCTTCACCTGGGAAGAAACGTACACCCGTTGCCGGCGCCTCGCATCTGCACTCCTAGGCCGGGGCGTCAGCACAGGGGACACGGTCGCCGCTATGTTATGCAACACTCCGGAGATGTACGAATGCCATTTTGGAGTTCCCATGGCCGGGGCGGTCCTGAATACGCTGAACACTCGGCTGGATGCTGACGCTATCGCATTCATGCTGAGACATGGCGAGACAAAGGTCCTGCTAACGGACCGGGAGTTTTCGGGAACCATCAAAGCTGCTCTAGCAAAGCTTGACCAGCCGCCACTGGTGATTGATGTAGATGATCCCGAGGACGTGAGTGCGGGTACCCGGATTGGCGAGATGGACTACGAAGCGCTGCTCAAGCAAGGCTATGCGGAGTTCGCGTGGGATCCGCCCTCGGACGAGTGGAATGCCATCGCGTTGAATTACACCTCCGGTACCACTGGCAACCCGAAAGGCGTGGTTTACAGCCACCGGGGCGCCTATCTCAGTGCGATCGCCAACATTGTTACCTGGAACCTGCCGCGGCACGCGGTGTACCTGTGGACGCTGCCGATGTTCCACTGTAACGGGTGGACTTTTCCCTGGGCTCTTGCCGCCGTCGCCGGCACGAACATTTGTCTTCGCAAGATCGATGCTTCGATGATTTTCGGTCTGATTCGGCAGCACAGGGTCACACATTACTGCGGCGCGCCTATCCTTCACAGCCTCCTTGTGACTGCGCCGGCTGAACTTCGCGAGGGCATCAATCATCGGGTTCATGCCCTGGTTGCAGGCGCCTCGCCACCGTCCGCCCTGATTGCGGAGATGGAGCGCGTGGGCTTCGAACTGACCCACGTCTACGGCCTCACCGAGGTTTACGGACCCGCCACTGTATGTATGAAGCAGGACGCATGGGCCGATCTCGATCTGGAGCAGCGCGCCGCATTGAACGGGCGCCAAGGGGTGCGCTACGTGCTTGAAGAAGACGTCGCCGTGCTGGATCCGATGAGCATGCAGCCCGTGCCCAACGATGGCCAGACTATGGGGGAGGTCATGTTTCGTGGGAATATCACCATGAAGGGCTACCTGAAAAATCCGGTTGCGACCGCCGAAGGCCTTGCCGATGGGTGGTTTCATTCGGGCGACTTGGCTGTTGTGCATCCTGACGGATACCTTAAGATCCAGGATCGGGCGAAAGATGTGATCATTTCTGGGGGTGAGAACATCTCCTCGCTCGAGGTGGAGGACGCCATCTGCCATCACCATGCCGTTTTGTCGGCAGCTGTTGTCGCTCAGCCCGACAAGATCTGGGGCGAGACACCGTGCGCCTTCGTTGAGTTGATGCCGGGAAAGGAAGCGTCTGAAACCGAGATCATCGAACACTGTCGCACTAAGCTCGCGCACTTCAAGGTGCCCAAGACGATTGTGTTCGGTCCGCTTCCGAGGACAGCCACCGGAAAGGTACAGAAGTTCGTGCTGCGTCAACGTGTCAGATCAGCTTCAGCAATTGCTTGACAGTAATGGAGGTATTTATTTATGCCCGTGGAGGCTACTTTGGAGCGACAGGAGCCGTTTGTCCTCAATACCAGCGCGAACGGCGTCGCAACCCTTACGCTCAATCGGCCTGAGCGATTCAACCCACTCTCGAGTCAGATGATTGCCGCTCTCCAGGCGCAACTGAATGCTATCGCCGCTGACCCTTCGCTGCGGGTTGTGATCCTTGCGGCAGAGGGAAAGGGCTTCTGTGCGGGTCATGATCTCAAGGAAATGCGTGCTCACACGGGCGACAAGAGCTGGCAGCGACAACTGTTCGACGCGTGCAGCCGGATGATGATTTCGCTAACCCAACTGGCCCAGCCGGTGATCGCCCGTGTCCACGGCATCGCGACAGCTGCCGGTTGCCAACTCGTGTCGATGTGCGACCTTGCCGTCGCCGCCGACACCGCCAGGTTCGCCATGCCGGGAATCAACATCGGCGTGTTCTGCTCGACGCCGGCCGTGGGCGTGGTCCGCAACGTCGGCCGGAAGCGCGCAATGGAGATGCTGCTGACTGGTGAGCCTATCGATGCCGAGACAGCATTGGCTTGGGGGCTCGTCAACCGTGTTGTCCCCACCGGCAGACTGGACATCGAGATTGACCGGTTCACCGACATCCTCCTGTCTCGCAGTTCTGCCGCGGTCCACCTCGGAAAGCAGGCATTCTACGGCCAGATCGATCGGCCTCTCGATGCCGCTTACGACACTGCGAGCGAGGTGATGTCGTGCAATCTGCTTCTCGAGGATGCCGCCGAAGGAATGGATGCGTTTCTCGAGAAGCGGCCAGCCGCTTGGCGGGGAAGATAACATGGAATTTGGTGATGGCGACGAGAAATATCTTTGGCAAGTTGATGGAAGGTGCAGCTGCGACGAGGAGCCATCGCGAAGCCGAACGCACGCTGCGCTCGAAGTCGATCTCAGTTCTCCAGGCCGTGGTCGGGATAGAAAGCAGGCGGGCAGACATTTAGCAATATAATGTGCGCCACACGATGCCGCATATGCCCAATGAGTCAAAAGCGTTCGGTTCACAATCAGCCCGGTTCTGGATGCTCGGCGTTCTCCTCGCTTGTGGGCTGTTATTCGCCACTTACTTGCTTCGGCTTCGTTCCGACGACGAAGTGCACTTCAGCCGCGATGTCCGTCCCATCCTGAATCAGAACTGCATGCCGTGCCACGGGGGAGTGCGCCAGAAGAACGGCGTCTCTTTCTTATTCCGCGAAGAAGCATTGGGTACAGGGAAATCCGGCAAGCGCACGATTGTGCCGGGAAAGCCGAATGAGTCGGAACTGATTGCACGGGTAACCTCCTCGGACCCGGAAGCTCGGATGCCGTACCATGCCCCACCTTTGCCCCGCCAACAGATTGATGTCCTGCGCCGGTGGATCAAGCAGGGCGCAAAATGGGAGGATCATTGGGCCTTCGTCGCTCCAAAACCCCAGGCTTTGCCGAATATTAAACACACAGATTGGCCTCGACAGCCCCTGGATCGATTCATTCTCGTGCGTCTCGAAAAGCAAGGCCTCTCGCCAACCCCTGAGGCTGACAAGTCTGCCTTGTTACGTCGGGTTTCGCTCGACCTCACTGGCCTTCCACCAGCGCCACAAGAGCAAGCGTCCTTCCTGGCTGATTCGTCTCCCAACGCGTACGAAAAGCAGGTGGATCGCCTGTTGGCGTCGCCTCACTATGGCGAGCGCTGGGCGTCGATGTGGCTCGACCTGGCTCGCTACGCGGATACCAAAGGTTATGAAAAAGACCTGGAGCGCCCCGGGGTTTGGCCGTATCGGGACTGGGTGATTAATGCCTTTAACCGCAATATTCCCTACGACCGATTCGTGATCGCCCAGTTGGCGGGCGATTTACTTCCCAATGCCACTTTTGAGGATAAGATCGCAACCTCCTTCCACCGCCAGACACCCGTCAATGACGAAGGCGGCACGGATGACGAGGAGTTCCGCACAGTCGCGGTTATGGACCGGTCGGCGACGACGTGGTCGGTGCTGAACGGTCTCACCATGAATTGCGTGCAGTGTCACTCGCACCCGTATGACCCAATCCGTCACGTGGAATATTACAAATCGCTGGCGTTCTTCAATACTACCGAAGATGCCGACCTTCCCGAGGACACTCCTGTCCTGCGCGTACCAAAAGACAAGGCTCGCTATCCTGAAGCGGCCCACTTGCAGCAGGAGTTCGCGCAACTGGACTCGGAAGTGGTATCTCGGGGCAGGCAGGTCGAAGAGCAGTCGCAATGGTCACCCATCCGCATTGCTTCCGCTACGGCGAGTGCGACTCTGGCCTGGCAATGGGAAGCTTCGGAATTGGAACGCCGGTTGGCTGACCTCAAGGCAGAGAAGCCAGCCCCGACAAAAGAAAAAAAGCAGCGCAAGTATCTGCAACAGGCTGTCGCTGATGCGCGCAAGAGAGCTCGGGCCGAGGCCGGCAAAAAGACGCCCCTGCCCATCGCGGACGGGGATCTCGAGGCCCATTCTGACATCTCCGGCAAGCAGACCTTCGAACTGATCGCGAAGGTGGATGCGCCGCTGATGACTGCGTTGCGTATCGAGGTGTATCCGACGGACAAGGAAGTTGCCCGCCATACTCCGGAGCTGGGATTCATTGTGGATCGAATCGATGCCTGGGTTACGGGAGATCGAGGGCAAGAGAGAAAGATCGTATTCCATTTCCTCGTTCCCGATTCTGAATCAAGTCTGGAAAGCGCTACAAGCGCCGCCATCGAAGCGAAGCGTGAACTCACCGATGATCCAGGAGCCAACGGGTTCCAAACCGTACCCAATCTGTTTCACACACGTTGGGTGGTGGGCGTGTCCGACAAGCCGATCAAACTCAGTCGTGGGAATCAGATCAAACTCCGCCTGACGCAGACTCAGGAAATCGACGACAAGCCCGCTTTGGTGCGGCGCGTCCACCTGTCCGTAAGTGGAGATGAATCCTGGCAAAAGCTCGCCAACGACGACGGTTGGAGCGGGAAGCTCGCACAACTCACGAAACTTACCCGCCAATTGAAAAAGATTCCCACCGTTCCCCTCCCGATCATGGTCGACGAGCGCGATTATGACCGGCGCGCCACGCTGGAATTCGAGCGGGGCAACTTTCTCACCAAGATCGGGCCTCCGCTGGCTCCCGACGTGCCGGGAATTTTTCCGCGTCTGCCCGAGGGAGCCCCGCCGAATCGCTTGACTCTCGCAAAGTGGTTCTTTGCCCCGGGCCAGCCACTGACCGCCCGTACCGCTGTGAATCGTTACTGGGAACAATTGTTCGGGACAGGGATTGTCGAAACTCTCGAAAATTTCGGCAGTGTTGGCGAAGAGCCCAGCCATCCGGAACTGCTCGATTGGCTCGCGCTCCATTTTCAGAACGATCTCCACTGGGACATGAAGGCGCTGTTGCGTGAGCTCGTCACCAGTGCAACCTACCGCCAAAGCGCAAAGGCAAGTCCCGCTCTTATTGAAACCGATCCTCACAATCGACTCCTGGCTCGAGGTCCGCAGCAGAGACTCACCGCGGAGATGGTTCGGGATCAGGCATTGTCGGCAAGCGGTTTGTTATCGGACGAGATGGGCGGTCCGCCCGTCATGCCGCCGCAACCGGAGGGCGTCTGGAATACCGTCTACAACGACAGCCAATGGAAAGACGCAACCGGTCCTGACCGTTATCGGCGCGCCATTTACACCTATATAAAACGAACGAGTGGCTATCCGAGCTTTCTCGCCTTCGATGCCTCCGATCATGACACCAGCCTGGCCAGGCGCATTCCGACCAACACCCCATTGCAGGCACTGGTAACACTTAACGATCCCGTGTATTTCGAAGCGGCCCAGGCTCTGGCCAGACGCATGCTCTCTGGGCAACACAGCATTGATGACGCCATCAAGTACGGAGCGCGGCTGGTCCTGTCGCGTGATCCAACGGATCTGGAGCTGGCAGCACTCCGGGCGCTCTTTCAGAAAACTGTTGCAGCGCCGACGTTCGAGCCCGTCGCCGCAACCGTACATCACAGCTCGCGAGAATTTGCCGCCATGACCGCCGTGGCCGGCGTTCTCATCAACCTTGATGCGGCTTTGACCAGGTGATCCATGATGTCCCATCCCCAAACCCGCCCTCGAATTCCGATGAATGTGGAAGTCCGATCTGGTTCGCCCTTTGAAGTTGAGTTGGCATTCCTCGAGGCGCGAACGCGGCGCCATTTCCTTCGTGGCCTGGGCGGAGGTTTGGGGACTCTGTTCCTCGGAACGCTGGCGTCAAAGCTTGTCCCGTCCGCCCGAGCCGCGGGAGCAGAGACCGCCGCACTCGATTTCAGCCGTGATGCCAGGACCCCGCTTTCTCCCCTCGCCCCGCAATTTCCGGCGAAAGTGCGTCGCGTGATTTACCTGCACATGGCAGGGGCACCCAGCCAGTTGGAGCTGTTTGAACATAAGCCCGAATTGAAGAGATTCGATGGGCAGGATTGCCCGGCTTCGTTCCTTGCGGGAAAGCGTTTCGCGTTCATCAGCGGTATTCCGAAGCTGCTCGGATCGCAGTACCCATTTCATCAGGCCGGGCAAAGTGGACAGTGGATCTCGGATCGTCTGCCGCACCTTGAGAAACAGATCGACGATATCTGTTTCGTCAAATCCATGCGCACGGACCAGTTCAATCATGCCCCGGCACAATTACTCGTGCAGACGGGAAATCCGCGCCTGGGATATCCATCGTTCGGTTCTTGGGTTGTTTACGGACTGGGCACAGAGAATCAGAATTTGCCGGGCTTCATCGTGCTGCTTTCCGGTGGCAAGACTCCGGATGGCGGAAAGCAATTGTGGAGTTCCGGCTTTCTTCCGAGTGTGTACCAGGGAGTGCAATGCCGATCCCACGGCGAACCCGTCCTCTATCTCGACAATCCCCAGGGTGTGAGCCAGTCGCTGCGCCGCAGCATGCTCGATACCATTGATGACATCAATCAGCAGACGTATGCCGCCTTTGGCAATCCCGAGACGGTCACACGCATCGCTCAATACGAGATGGCGTTTCGCATGCAAATGGACGCTACCGACGCGATGGACATTCGCAAAGAGCCTGATTCCGTACATGCGCAATACGGTTCGAAACCCGGCGAGGCCAGTTTCGCCAATAACTGTCTCGTGGCACGGCGACTGGCCGAGCGGGGAGTGCGATTCATTCAGCTTTATCACTGGGGATGGGACTCGCATGGTGCCGATGCCAAAGAGGCATTGAACCTGGGCTTCAACGACCGTTGCCGTGAAGTCGATCAGTCCACCGCGGCGCTGCTCTCGGACCTCAAGTCGCGTGGTTTGCTTGAAGACACGCTGGTGGTTTGGGGCGGAGAATTCGGCCGCACCCCGATGCGAGAAAACCGGGGCGGGCAGGAAATGAAGTATGTGGGCCGTGATCACAATCCAGGCGCCTTCACCATCTGGCTGGCCGGCGGCGGAGTAAGATCCGGAATGAGCTATGGAGAGACCGACGATATGGGATACGAAATCGTCAAGGATCCGGTTGAAATTCGCGACCTGCACGCCACGATGCTCTATTTGCTCGGATTCGATCATCACAGGCTGAACTACCGGTTTCAGGGATTGGAACAAAAGCTGACCAGCGTGAAGTCAGCGCGAGTGGTAGCTGAAATTCTGGCATGAACGTTCCTGGCCAAACTCTTGACCAGAGCCGTGGGCCCTCCATGACAACGCCGAACCGAGGTGAAATCTTCCGCCGACTCCTCGGGTTCGTGACGCTGGCTCCCATTCTGTTTGTGACCGCATTGGTCGCATTTCTTCCTCCCGATGGAAATGAGCTCGCGCACTGGGCGCAGTTCGTCGGACGCTTTCATCCGCTGGTGGTCCATTTCCCCATCGCACTTTTCCTGCTGGTGCCGGTCCTCCAAATTGCCGGCCGAAGGGCCCGTTTCGCTTATTTGCGCCTTTCGGTAAATTTTGTTCTCGGGCTGGCAACCCTCGGGGCAGCCACAGCTGCGATTCTTGGATGGTGCCTTGGGCGCAGCGGAGGCTATTCGGGCAGGCTGATCACACAGCACATGTGGGGCGGAGTTGCACTGTCCATCGTCTGTTGGGTTTGTTGGCAGCTGCGCACTCGGCTGCGCGAACCCGGTGCAGCCTACACAATCGCGCTGGCACTCGGAATTGGACTCGTTGCATGGACCGGTTACCGCGGCGGGCAATTGTCGCTCGGTGCCAATCATCTCACCGAGCGCATGCCCAATGGGCTGCGGAATCTGCTCGGCGTGGAAAATAACGGCGAGACAGCGGGCTCACGCGCCGATCCGAACACCTTTTATGGAGCACGAATTCAGCCGATCTTCACCGCCCGCTGTATCAACTGCCATGGGGCGGACAAACACAAAGGAAATCTCCGGCTCGATAGCTACCGGGGTCTGATGCGGGGCGGAAAGGATGGGCCGGTGATTCAGACCCGGAACACAGCAGGCAGCGATCTGTTTCGTCGAATAACCTTGCCTGCGAGTCATGACGATTTCATGCCGAAAGGAAAGCAGCCCTTGACTGCGGACCAGGTCAAGGCGATCGAACTCTGGATTGGCGCCGGTGCCTCCGACACGCTCGCCGTTGATGCCATCAGGAACGTGCCCTCCGGTTCCGCCGTTCCGGCCGAAGTGAAGTTTGAGGAGCTTGACCCCGCCACGGTTGCCACCCTGAGGTCCGCGATCGCAGGCGCGGTCTCGCAGCTCGAAAAACAATTCCCTCATATATTGGACTATGACTCGCGAAGCTCGGCTGACTTGCGATTGAATGCGTCGGTTCTGGGTAGCAAATTCGGTGACCGGGATCTGGAGGCGTTCGCCCCACTCGCCCAATACATCATCGTCGCCGACTTTTCGCGCACGGCCATTACGGACCATTCGGCGGCTGCGATTGCCGCCATGAAACGGCTGCGCGTCCTTCGACTCATGGACACGCACCTCACCGACGCCACGCTCTTGCGCCTGGAGACCCTGAATCAACTCGAATCCTTGGATGTGTACGGCACTCCGATTACACAGGCGGTGTTGCCGACGATCGCCAGACTCCCGAAGCTCTCGCATTTTTACGCGGGGCAGACAGGCATCCAACCGGGCCAAACCGTGCCCAAAGACTTGGTCGGCAAACTTGTTTTCTGATCATCGCGGCGCCCGATCTCGAACCGATAACACCCCCCTCGCGTAACATGCGAGGTCGGCTAACTAAGTTCTGCGCAGAAGTGTAAGCCGACCGATGGGCAGCCACTCAGCCACCAGAATGTCGCCGTTGCGGAGAAAAATGGCATCATGCGGAGTAATAAATTTTCCCGGCGTGAACTGGGATCGTGACTGGCTGCGTCGAGATCCGACATCTCCGTTTTCGGCCTTGCCATCTCCCAGCTGCATCACCACCCGGTGTTCGAGATCGAGGATACACACTTGACTATCCAGGTCAGGGCACACCATCCACTCGCCCTGGGTGTGAAAGTTGCAGGGCATGCGCATGCGTCCCTCGTCTTTAATTGTCTGCAGGTGAGCGCCATCGAGTTTGAAGGTCTGAATCCTTCTATTGCCGCGATCGGCCACCGTCAAAACAGGCGTCTCTCGGCGAGGATCGATCCAGAGACCATGAGGAGTCTGGAACTCTCCTTCACCCTGTCCGGGCTTACCCACCTCGCCGAGAAATTTTCCCTCCAGAGAATAGCGCAGTACGTGGCTGGAGCCGTAACCGTCGCCCACGTAGAATTCACCGTTGGGAGCGAACGCAACATTGGTCGGCACGAAGTCGATTGGCCGCTCGCTATAGCTCGGGTCTTCACGTGGATAGCCATGAATCCAGATTTCTTCACCCGTAAGTGTGGTCTTCACCACACGGCAGCGATTAATGTCGCAATGGTACAGGAACTCTGTTTTTCCTTCGCGCCGTAGTTTCAGTCCGTGTGCTCCCCCTCGAAATCCTTCACCGAACGCGCGAATGAATCGGCCGTTCTGATCAAATACAACAATCGCCTCGCCGCGCATGCTGGACTTGTGCACCGTGTGCCCGACGTAGATGTTCCCCTGCTCATCCTGGCAAAGCCCATGCGTTTCGCCCCACACCAGTCCCTCAGGCGGAACAAGCCAGTCGTGGACGCATTCATAAGTGTGTATTCCAGAACCTACAACTGGAAGTCGAGTGCCCGACTTCCCGGAGGTCTGAAGGTAGTACCTTGACGGGAAGGTCGCCGCAAAACCGGCGGCAGAGCAGGCTGTCAGGAAGGATCTGCGAGTCTGTTTGTTCACAGCTGCACCTTATCGTCCAAATCCAACGCGCCACGAAGATACCACCCGCCAAGTTTGAAGGCCACAGAATAAGCACACGGAAATCCCGGGTGTCGTCGAACGAACCGGATTTCTAGGTTCCATTCGCTGGGGATGATAAGGGCGGGGCATTCCCACTTCAACCTGCATGGCTGGCTGTCTCCAGTCTTACGTGCAGTCTGTGGGCGTTTTTGCTCTCCGTGATCGAGCGGCGAGGGTGCCTGATTCCTTCCTGTCGGATATGAGTGCCGGGGGCGGCCGACCCGGAAGCGATCGTGCGTGACCCCAGTCGAGTGGCATCCTTCATTTCCTTGCGTTTACCGACCACGATCGTGCATATGCCGATTTGGCATAACCTGCTCTATGTGCTTGCCGGCACAGTGGGTCAGTGGACATCAAAGCGTGGGGTCCGCCGACTGCAAGGCCTCAAGTCCCGGCCAGAGAATCTGAGGAATAGGTCTGGGCAATGGAGGGAATGTTGTCCATCGCGGCCGGAGGCAAGAACTGTATCTTTACCTCATCGATATAAAAAGATACCGTCGCGCTACCCGTGCCGTTGTTGGTTTGGAGGTAGATCTGCAGGTTCGTATATGCGCCCGAAAAGGTATATGGCTTGGCTTGGATGCACACCCATGCACTGTCGGTAACTTGAACCGGCGAGTTCGCTACTCCCTGGAAATGAAGGATCCCGGCGGCGTCGGTGTATTGCAGGCTTAAATTGATTGATGTCGCCGGCTGGCCCGGCGCCATCTTTACCCACGCCTCAACCCAATATTGCTGGCCGTTGCACATCTTTCCGGTGATGTCACGCGCCGGCCCCTGGAAGTTCGCGGTGCGGCCTCGCACGATCAGGCTATGGTGCCCGGCGTGCGCGTCGGCCGTCGTGTTGGAGATTGTTCCTAATCCGAATCGGGTCGTCCAGCCCCCTGTGGTGCCGTCCTCAAAGTCGCTGAAAATCCCGGAATTATCGGGCGGAACTGTGCAGCCGCCGTTCGTTGCCGCCACGCTGAAGCTGTCAACGTAGTACTCCGCATTCGCATTACTGTCATCCTCGACATAGAGGAACAGATCGTCTCTGCCCGTTGGGGGAGGGCTGAAGGAGGGCGGAACGTAACTACCCTGTAGCACGACCCAACCGGTGTTGGTCACCATGCTGGAGCTGGCAACGGTCGTAAAGTTGGTCCGACCGGCGATCGTGCTCTTGATGGTCATTCGCACCGTATCTCCGGAGCTCGGCGTACTGTCGGAGAGGCGCACGGCGACCTTGAAGAAATAAGGTTGACCAGCAGTAAAAACAGACGTCAGGTCGATCCCCGGTCCTTGAAAAGTATGCGTGCGTCCGGTGGTCAGCAGGCTGAAGGTGCCACTATTTGCCTGCGCATTGCTCAGAGCAACTTGCGCCCCGGCGAAGCCGGTCCATCCGTCCGTGGTTCCGTCTTCAAAGTCTGACGGGACGGCCTGCGCCGCGGCGGATTTGGAGGCGCGCGACAGCAGCAGTACGCAACTCAGACCTATCACCAGTCCGAGCGTCCCGCAAGTAATTGCCGTCAGCGGCAGGTTGGCCAGAAGCGCATCACGGAAGCCCCGCACTAATTCTCGTCCGCGCGGGACGGCCCGAACACCTCTATCCTGTCCCGCTCCGAAGAGGCTCTCCGGAAGACTGGCCGTGGCAGCTGGCGCTTCAGACTCGTTGCCCGACGTGCTGTCGCTGGTTACTCCCGCAGCTTGAATCCCAGCGCTTTCCGGCTGGCGGTAAATGAACTGAGGAGCATATCGGCCGGCGGGAAGCAGGATTTGAACTTCGTGTTCCTTTCCCGCTCCGGCGTAGTAGTTTTCCAGGCGCTTTCTGAGCAAATGCAGATCCACGCGGACGATGGCGTCCGATTGCGGATCGAAACCGGGAGCCCGCTCCAGGGCCTCAACGGCGATGCTGTACTGTTTCAGGTTTTCCGCCGTGCCCTCAAAGTATTTCCCGCAAACATAGGAAAGGATCCGGGAAAGTTTCGGCGCTTTTTGGAACAACGGGGAAGACAAGACTCGCTGGAGCTCTTCTCGTTCACGCGAGAAGAGCTCTTCCCGACTACCGCACTGCCTAGCACTTGCCAGCCTACACCTCACCCAGGCATTCAGTTGATTATTGGCACAAGGACTCGCGGATTACGGACGGAGCGGAGCGCAAATTCATAATAGCGCGCATTTCAAATTGCGAACTGACACGAAGAGGCACTACTCACGCCAGATACGTGCTCGTGAAAACTCCAGCTACGCGTTCCCGACACCATGTCGAGCAGCGCTCAGCTGTCAGCTCGGCCCATCCTCTTCCAAGTCCAGCCTGTCGGCTGTTCCTTGGCGCAGTCCACATTCGTTTCATGGCGAAGTTGCGGCCCTGTGAATCAGTCGAATGAAATAGAAATCATTCGGGCGCCCTGACAATTACTGGCGGATCGCACGGGTCCCGTTGGTCTTCTGATTTGCCCATCGGTATCGTATCGTACCTCGTATCTGTTTCCATCACGTTAGTTGCGACGGGAACGCAATGTAGCTGCCGCACCTTTCCTCGGGGCTCACTGCTTGCCCGTACGACTGTAAAATTGATTTCTTCATCTGTGTAAACCCGATGTTACTGATGCTACTCTCTGGTGAAATGACAGCGTTGTAGGATTCGTTCGTAACGCTACGGCTGTTCCAGCGGCAATCAAGGCGCCAAACAAAAACATCTGTACCTCCTGTTGGATCCTGAGTGCTCGCCCTCGCTGGCGGCCGAGGACCCACTGCGGGGTCTCATGATCCGTGGTACAACGGCCAGAGGCCCGGCTCTGTACCGACAGGGCTACGGACCAAGTGTGCTTTCAGTTCTGCAGTGCGTTTCGCGATTCGCAATTCAACAACGGCGACCCTTGCAAGGCACGCGTAGCTCACGACAACATTCGGGAACCGGACCCTGCCGTCATCTTGGGCAATGTTGGCTGTACATAGGAATTCAGGCTGATCGAAACCATCCAACCCGAGCGCCGAGGCGTGCGAGTAGGGTGCTCCCGAGATCTTCCCTGCCTACATCGGCACGATACCCAACACCAGAAACAGCATTCTTGGTACAGGGTGACTGCAGATGTGCACGTAAATGCCTCATAAGTTTCTCCCAATTTACAAAATCGTTTTTCTAAATTAGGCGAGCTTGGGTTACTCGATCTTTTGGATAAGTTATATTCACTTGGCGCGGTGTTGGCAAGTTAAAGAGGGCTAAATTAACGCTCGCAGTTACCGCTCTCCACGGATGCTAAAATGGTGTCTATCAGTTCACGCTCGATTATGTTGGGGTTTGTCCGCTGTTAAGTTAGGCCCAAGCACGGATGACTTCGTCTATATCATCCAACAGGCAGCCCGAAGTACGTGCTGGGCGAGGACTTACGAGTTCGAGGAGCAGAGAATTCTGAAGTAAGAAACCAGACATGAATGGAGCTCATCGAGCCTGTGCTCAATGCCCATTTAACGTTAAATCATGTCAATAACCCAAAGGGGCTGGCGAGACGAAGGGCAGGGACGCACGGTAGACACTCGGATCGGTCGGCTCTTCGCAGACCGGATCGGCTGGAACTGAAGGGCGACCGTAATACCGCGAGCAAGTGGAAACGCACCAGGGAAAGGTCAGATCTTCCGGGCAAGAGTGTCGGGTTTCGGGCGGACGGATTCTAGGGGCCTTTAGGAAAAGGCGCCTTCCCGGTGCCCGCCTGCGAGCGGAAAAAGGCTGATTGCCAGGCATCGCCTTTAACGGCCCTCGTGGCTCCGCTCGAACAGACCGTCAATCACCTATTGCCGCTCGGGGTGAACACCTTAATGTTGACCGGCATCGTTATCGAACGGCATATCCAAGCGGACGTTCAAGATCGCCAATCTAGCACTCAGGTGCCGCAAGCCTTCACAGAATCAGCGCGCCCGTACCAGCGCAATACGCGCAGGGCGCGTAACGTGTTCCACCGGCTCGGTCGGCCCTCGCCCTCGTCCGTCTCAACCGGCATCACGCCGGGATACTGGGTCTCAAGCAGCCACCGACCGTCGGCGTCGCGCCTGGACGCGACCAGTTCGATCGCCTCAGCCATCCGTTCGTCGGGCGTGACGCCAGCGCTGCGTAGGTGCTCGAGCCCCCGAAGCACGTCGTAGTGCCACCACGTCGGGAAGGCGAAGCTCGTCCAGGAGCCGTTGCCCTTCCGATCTCGCTCGATCACCTGGCCGGTCGACCGCCGTCGCAAGAGTCGGCGTTCGAGGATGTACTCCTGTCCGCGGAGACGGGCCTCGGTCACCGCCGGTGTCCCATTGCCAGCCCGTTCGTACTCGAGCAGAGCCTCCAGAACACAGATCGTGGTGTTGAACGACGACCGCGTCGAGCGCTTCGGTGCCTCGCAGTTCCAGCCGCCGTCGGGCAGCTGCTCACCAAGCAACCGGTCGATGATGCCCCGGACGTCCTGGCCGAAGTAGGCGCCGACCGACCCGACCTGCGCATTGATGCACGGCTCGACCTCACCTTCAAAGAAGGCATGGCCATCCGATTCCAGCGGGCCACATCCCTGCCACGTCACCCGGTCGCGGACGAGGCCCACCGCCCTTCGTGATGGGTCGCTCGCAGGATCCAGCCCCAGGTCCCGCAGCAGCATGAGGACATGCATTGTGGAGTCCCAACCGCGATTCCAGGCCACGCCACCCCACCGACCATCGTCCGCCTGAAGGGCGAGCAGCCTCGCGCCGATGCCCTCGGTGGAAACCCGCGCGCGCTCGGCCTCGACCTCCCGCTGGGGCCTCGAGGTCAGGTCCCGCATCACTTGCCAGCGGATCGACGGGTCCGAATCGAGCAGCCAGTCGATGACGGTCATAAGCCTCCCTCTCGCCGCCACAGTCGTTCGTGATTGAACTTAGGATACGCTCCCGTCGATGTCAGCATCGAATTTTCCAGGATTCGCTCCTCGGTCGAGCCGTCCGCGTCACTCGCCGCGCTTCGTGTGGTGGCTGATGCTGATTCGCCGTGGCATCGAATTGTTGCTTCCTCCTTGTACATTCCCATATCGTGAGGGAGCTGCACGGACTCAGGGGTGCCAGTCGCAGCCATCAACAGGATTCCCAAAGTCTTCACTCTTCACTCGCGAAAACATCGGGCCGCACTCCCTCTAACCAGTTCGCACGCGAATGAGTCATCTGCCGCTTATTCTTCTCTCTCGAGCTTGCTTACTCCCAGTGATGCTTTCTCGAAGGGAAAAATGGAGCGGACGCGGGTGGTTGTCGTTCCACCCTGAACCATCTGAGCCAGCATCATCAGACTTTTCGGATGAGAGCCTGGTTGCAGATGAAGATTGTAAGCCGCGATCTTTTGCCAAGAGTCGAAACAATGGCGCCTCCACGCGTCAGAATTCCGAGATCAGCGCCCCGACCTTGTTTGACAGCAGGACTGGTCTCAAAACGCATAATCGGAATGCCGAGCAGCTTCGACGGCGGCCTTGGCCGCCATCAGGGTGGCGTGAGTCTCGCGAGCAATCCTGCCCTTTGCGAGAAGGTTGATAAGCTTGGCCTTCAGCGTTGGAGTCGAGTAGTAGTGGCTGATTTCGACCTTCGTGGAGGAATCGCCCAGCTTCTGAAATGTCGTTTCCACCGTGTAATCACTGAGAATCTTGCTTATTCCGAGGGTGTCATGAGGCAATACTGTGACGATTTTCTGGAGCGGAACGATTTCGATGTCCTTCTCCATGCAGGTGTGCTTCCCGCCCGAAAAATGGCATTGATACGACACTCCCGCTCCGCGAAATGTTCGTCCATCAATCAGATCAACCTTAAAGACGCGTGGATGGAACTCCGGGATTTTAGTGAGATCCATGCAGAATGCCCACACGGCTTCCAAGGGCGCGTTGATAATGACTTCCTGCCTGGATCGAAACGGTGGTCGCATGAGTCGTTGGGCTGGACCGGCAAACAGCTTACAGCCGCCGTCAGATATATCGCAGCATAATTTTCAGGCAGCCAGGAGGACCATTCCGAGGAACAGCTCGATCCGGCTGGCTCCGATTCTCGCGGTTTTACCGCGCGCCCGCCTTGCGTTCCGAATCGATGGATGAACCTCCGCCATCCTTTAACGTTAATTGGGAGGGGAATTTTCTTATTTTCTCCCATTTGGCATCTGGTTAATTTAGCCCGCTTTAACTTCCAACACAGCACCCAGCGAATATACCCTCCAACATGATTGCGCGGCCCACCTCGCCAAATTTAGAAAAACGATTTTCTTAGTCATGGAGAGCATTATGAAGCGTAGTACCCTGATGTTCGCCTACGGCGCCGTTCGACGGATACTCCGAATCGCAGTGTCGCCTCGCTTTCAACTTTCCACCACGATCCCCGGCAGAGTAATCCTGTGCACGATCCTCTGTTCAGGCATTGCTCTGGGTCAGACCCTTACGATGCAAGATCGATCGCACGACAACGATTCCCCCGATACGAATCTCTATGCAGACTATGAGCTTTTCAACACGGGCACAACCGCCGTGCCGCTCAGCGCGGTGACATTTCGCTACTGGTTCGTCAACTCGAATCCTGGTGTCAACCTGGTTTTCTCCTGCGACTATGCAGCGGTAGGCTGCGGCAACGTTACAAGCAAGTTCGTCACGCTTGCCACGCCCCTTTCCATGGCAGACACGTACGCGGAGATCGGCTTTACCAATGCGGCCGGAACGCTTTCCCCCGGGCAGAATACCGGGGAAATCCAGACCCGGATCTTTAGCGCCAATTTTGCGCCACAATTCGGTGCCAACGACTATTCGTTTATTTCCGATGAGAGTTTTGTGTACAAGAATACGCAGACCATCACCGTCTACGTGAACGGGAAACTCGTGTGGGGAGTCGAGCCCGGACCCGGATCGGGCGGCGGAGGAGGGTCAACCGCGCTACAGGTCCAAGACCGGTCGCATGACAACGATTCGCCGGATGATACGTTGTACGCGGACTACGAACTGTTTAACACCGGCACAACTGCCATTCCGCTCAGCAATGTGACGTTTCGTTACTGGTTCGTAAACTCCAATCCTACCATTCCGTTGGTTTTCTCCTGCGACTATGCCGCCGTTGGTTGTGCCAATGTCACCAGTACATTCGTCAAACTGGCTGCTCCAGTCAGCATGGCCGACACCTATGTGCAGATTGGCTTTACCCCCGCCGCGGGGTCGCTGGGGGCAAGCCAGCAAACCGGGGAAATCCAGACCCGGGTCTTTAGCGCCAATTTTGCACCGCAAGTCGGCGCCAATGACTACTCGTTTATTTCGGACCCAAGCTTTGTGTACAAGCCTACCCAAACCGTGACTGCTTATATCAACGGCGTCCTCGTTTGGGGCGTCGAGCCCTGATGATCGGTAACCCACAGTAGCTCTGCGCGCGGCCCTTGCACCGCGCAGAGCACCTTGATGTTCGTAAATCCGTAAATCTCCCCTGATCGAGCATTCCGTCGTTGTGAAACGGTACAGGAATAGATCTGAACCCCGGTTTCGGAAGGCTTTCGGCGTCAAGTCCCTTTTTTCTGGATGAGTGGGAATGGGCTAAACAACGGGTCCCGCACGCTCCCTTCGCACCCCCAGGCTATGGACTACTTCTTCGGCTGATGAAGCTTGTTCCAGGTCATGGCTCAGAGTTTCTGCGCCCGATCGGGTACAAAGCGCAGTGGAATGGAAAGCACTTCATACCGATTGGACGATTCTTTCCTTCTTTCCTTCGTCTAAACTGCGCTCCGAATGTGGATACAGAACGATCATCTTTCCCTGTCAGATCGGTCGACCGGTTCCGCATGCAAGAAACTGCACCTTCGGGATTTCCCTGCCGCCACCAATATCGGACAGGATGCAATGAGGCTCCTCGCCGCTCGATCACGGAGAGGAAGAACGGAAGAACGCCCACAGACCGCACGTAAGACTGGCGACAGCCAGCCATGCAGGTTGAAGTGGGAATCTCCAGCCTTTAGGCGTGGTGGGGCGTCAAGCCAAATGAATGGCGTTACGTCCTGGTTCGAGCTCGGCCGCCATCCTCACAAGGTCGGGCAAAGAATTGGCCTTCATCTTCTGCATGACCTGCCCACGGTGCGCCTTCACGGTGATTTCGCTGATACCCAGCTCGCCCCCAACCTGTTTGTTCAACAGGCCCGAGACCACCAGCCCCATCACCTGCCGTTCTCGCGGAGTCAGTGCCGCGTAAGAGTTTCGAAGATCCTGAATCTCCATTTCGCGATCAAGGATCCTGCGGCTGTGTTCCAGGCTTTGGCGGATGGCCGCAAGCAAAACGTCATGACGGCACGGTTTCACGAGAAAATCGACCGCTCCAGCCTTCATGGCTTGCACGGTAGTCGGGATGTGTCCGTCGTCGGAAATGATGATGATTGGCATCTCGGCGCGCTCTCGCGCGATCTGCTTCTGTACTTCGAGGCTGTCCTCATGCGGATGATACAGAGCAAGGATCAGGCAGCTCGGAACAAGCGGCCGCGGCCGGGCAAGAAATCCTTGGGCCGATGCGAATGTCTCCGGCTTCCAGCCTTCGCACTGAATCAAGGATTCGAGCGAGGTTCGAACAAGGACGTCCTCCTCTATAACGAAGACGGTTGATGGGAAGTTCGGAATCGCGTGTATCCCCAGCTGCTGACCAAATGCATGCGGTAGAGTCATGTTTCACCCCAGTTTTAAGTCATTCTGGAACAGCCTCAGCAGAGCCCACAACCCCAAATGGTCGACATTTGACCCTACGAGATTGTGGGGCGACCCAATACCACTTTCGGGGGTGCGTACGGCAGTCTGAACAGGGTTGGTTCCACTGCGGGTGTGCACGCGGGATGCCCAGCGTATACAATCAGCCATACGAACTGGGATTCACAGAAGCCAGCTGCAGGAATTCATTCGGAATATCGAAGTTGTTCCGACCCGTGCGTGTGCGCGCCTGATGTCTGACTCGCCATTTTCCTTCGCTCGGGGCTGGTGCCTGCATTCCCTGTGACAATAAACGATGAAGGTTCTGGCCTATATCCTCGAGATCGGCAAAGCACTGTCAATTTTCGCCGCCTCCCTGGCGTTTTGCGCCTGCCGCTCACAGCCGGCAAACTCCGCTCCGACGATTGTTTTCGATCAAGTCCCTCGAGCAAACTCAAGCGCGCCCGATCAAACCCCTACACTTCGGGGACACGCGACGGGGGCACGATCCGGACAACGAATTGTGCTGTACGCGAGGAATAACGGACGCTGGGATTTACAACTGCAATCGGGAGCGCCGTCCACGAAAATCCAGGCTGCCGGTCGCTGGGCGGGCTTGACCAGCCCTGCATCCGAATACGCGGCTCTGCTGGTGGAACCTGACTACCGGCCGCCCCAGCAAACCGAATCCCTGCCCGCCCCAGGCCCCGGCGTCACGGCTTTCGAAATCGTGAATGATCAAGGCGCTGCCGCCGTATTGCCTGCACTCAAAACCATCACTTTCGGCGGCTACGAGTGGGCTATCAGCAGCGGTTTCAACTACCGGGCCGGCTCGAGGAACTACTTTGACCCCGCCAATGTGTGGACAGACTCAAAAGGGGCGCTGCATCTTCGAATCTCAGGCAGCCCCAGCAGATGGACTGCCGCGGAAGTGATGCTGACGCGCAGCCTTGGGTACGGAACCTACCGTTTCCAGGTGCGTGACATCTCTCATCTCGAACCTTCGGCCGTATTGACGCTTGTCAGCTGGGATGGTGTAGGTACGGAACAGAACCGAAGCGAGTTGGATATTGAGCTCAGCCGCTGGGGATATATCAAGAATGATAATGCTCACTATGTCGTCCAGCCCTACTACGTTCCGGCGAATATCGTGCGATTTCGAATTCCGGCCGGGGTCTTTACCCATTCCTTTCACTGGGAACCAGGGCAGGTGACGTTTGCAACCGCGGCAGGTTCGGGCGGTCCCGGAACTCCTTTGCTCAAGCAGCATGTATTCACTTCGGGAGTTCCTGTCGCCGGCAACGAGAAGGTGCGCATATCGTTGTATGTTTTTCATCGGGCTGAAGTGGCGTTGCAAAATGGAGACGAAGTCGTGATCGAAAAGTTCGAGTATCTTCCGTGATCTCCTGGCTTAAACAATATCGGTCGGCAGTGCGGGAGATTGCGTTGATATGTCTCGTTAGCCAGGCCTACGGACTCGACCCCAATCGTCCCTTGTTCCAGTACGTTCAGCAGAATTGGAATACAGAAGCCGAATTCCCGGGTGGTGCAGTCAATGCAATCGCGCAAACCAACGACGGTTATCTGTGGATCGGCACGGGCAAGGGGTTGTTCCGCTTCGATGGCTTCCAGTTCGTGCAGGTCTCATTTCCTTCGCTGACGAGCGCTTCCAATATTCGAATCCTGGGGTTGCTGACCGATGCGAGCGGGAATCTATGGGTCCGGGTGCAGGGATCGGATGTCCTGCGCCAAAAGAACGGTAAATTCGAAGCGGTTGACTATGGCGCCGGACCACCGAGTTCCGAGTCTGATGCCGGACCGCCGGGTCCCCAGGTTACTGCGGTTTCGAAGGACCGGAATGGTGCGGTGTTGGTTTCAGACGTCATCAATGGCACCTTCCGGTTCGGGGCAACGGATACTCAGAGGGTTGCAACGCCCACGATGCTGCCCGGTGCGTCGCCCGTGATCTCAATGGCAGAGACTTCGGACGGCAGGATATGGTTGGGCACTCTGGGCGCCGGTCTGTTTCTTCTCGCCGATAGCCAGGCCGCCGCTGTGAATGCTCGCTTCCCGGAACGAAAGATCAATTGCCTTCTGCCCGCTGGCAAAGAGGACTTGCTGGTTGGCACCGACAATGGCCTGTATCACTGGAACGGTAAAGACTATCGCCGCGAAGCCTTGCCCTCCTCTCTCGGCAACCTGCAGATTTTGAGCATGTTGCGCGACCGTGATTCGAACCTTTGGGTGGGCACGAACCGCGGCCTGGTGCGCCTCAATCGAAGTGGCACATCCTTCTCTGAAGAAAAAGAACTTCGCGGCAACGGTGCCATCAACGCACTGTTCGAGGACCGCGAAGGAAACGTTTGGGTCGGCGGAGCGCGTGGCCTGGGGCGCATCCGGGACACAGCGTTCGTGACCTTTTCCCCGGCAATGGACTCCCGCTTCGACAACATCGGCCCCATTTATGTCGATACGGAGGAGCGCACATGGTTCGCGCCTGGCCAGGGCGGGTTGTACACACTCCAGGACGCCCGCATTCAACCATCGACCGCCGTTCCCGGCGGTGATGTGGTCTATTCCATCGCAGGCCGCGGCAACGACATTTGGATCGGGCGTCAGCGCGGCGGGCTCACCCATCTCGAATGGCCGCATGGAAGCGAAACCAGCCAGACTTTCACCGAGGCGGATGGGCTGGCTCAAAACAGTGTCTATGCCGTGCTCGCGAGTCGAGATGGATCGGTATGGGCCGGCACTCTAAGCGGCGGGGTCAGCAGATTCCATGGCGGGAGATTTACCACCTACACTGCCGCCAACGGTCTTGCCGGCAACACCGTGTCTTCGATCCTCGAAGCTCGCGATGGAGCGATTTGGTTTGCGACATCCAATGGACTGAGCTCCTTCTCCAAAGATCAGTGGAAAACCTACAGCATGCGGGATGGTTTGCCTTCGGCAAGTGTGAATTGCCTTTTCGAGGATTCCGAGGGAGTGCTGTGGGGTGGAACGTCTTCCGGTCTCGCGACTGTCGTCTCCGGGAAGGTTCAGGTTCCCTCGTTGCCAGAGGTTTTGCGCGAACCCATATTCGGCATCGCGGAAGATACGAAAGGGCAGTTTTGGTTAACGACCTCCCATCATGTCTTGGAAGTGTCACGGGACAAACTGCTCGCGGGAAAGGCCGGAACGAGCGATGTTCGCGAATATGGCTCCGCCGATGGTCTGCCCAGCAGCCAGGGAATCAATCGAAGCCGGTCGGTCATCACTGCCCCTGATGGAAAGATCTGGATTTCCGTCAAGGGCGGACTTTCGGTGGTCGACCCATCTCACCAGGAACACAGCTGGCCCCCGGCCATTGCTCATGTTGAATCAGTCATGGTAGATGGGACGGCAATCACTCCAATCGATTCCATCCGGGTTCCTTCTGCCCACAAACGAATTACATTCTCTTATACCGCCCTGAGCCTGGCAGTGCCGGAACGGATTCGTTTTCGATATTTACTTGAACCCTTCGACCGGCAATGGAGTGAGCCTGGCGCTGCCCGCGAAGCTGTTTACACCAATTTAGGCCCGGGTACCTATCACTTTCACCTTGTTGCCAGCAATAGCTATGGCCAATGGAATGGCGCGGACAGCGAGGTTGGCTTCGAGGTTGAGCCTGCATTGTGGCAGACATGGTGGTTTCGCTCGACATTGGCCGCGCTGCTCACAGGCATCGTCGTTGTGTTTTACCGGCTCCACCTGCATCGATTGACCCGACAACTGAACATGCGTTTCGAAGAACGCCTCGCCGAACGCACGCGTATCGCTCAGGAACTGCATGATACGTTATTGCAGGGGTTCCTCAGCGCATCCATGCAACTCCATGTGGCAGACGATCAGCTTCCGGCGGATTCACCTGCCAAACCTCTGGTGAACCGGGTTCTTACGCTCATGAGCCGGGTCATCGATGAAGGCCGCAACGCGGTTCGTGGTTTGCGCTCCGCGCCGGATGCTTCACACGATCTGGGACAAGCGTTTTCCCGGGTTGCGCAGGAACTTGTCGTCCACCAGAGAGTTGATTTTCGCGTGGTCGTCGAAGGCCTCCCCCGGGTACTGCATCCGGTCATTCGCGACGACGTGTACCGCATTGGACGCGAAGCTCTGGTGAATGCATTCCGCCACTCCCACGCACACCAGATTGAGGTGGAGGTTGACTATTCGACCAGCTCTCTTCGCATTCTGATCCGCGATAACGGTTGCGGGATCGATCCGGAGGTGCTGCGCGCAGGACGCGAGGGACACTGGGGTCTTCCCGGTATGCACGAGCGGGCCGAAAAGATCGGGGCGAAACTCAGGGTATGGAGTCGTGCGGCCGCCGGCACGGAGGTTGAATTGACGGTGCCCGGCCATGTCGCGTTTCAATCTCCCGCAACGCGGCGCTCGCGGGAATGGATCGCCCGACTCAATCCCTGGGCGGCTGCACAGCAAGCCAGGGAGCCCGAAAGCAAACAACAACGATGAATACCCTGAACAGCATCCGCATCTTCAGCGTTGACGATCATCCCCTGCTGCGCGAAGGCATTGCCACTCTCATCAGGAACCAGCCGGATATGGTGCTTGTCGGTGAAGCGTCTACGGGGCGTGAAGCCATTCAGCAATTTCAGAAGCACCAGCCCGATATCACACTCATGGACCTGCGCTTGCCCGATATGAACGGGATTGATGTATTGATCGCGATCCGCACGGAGTTTCCCGATGCCCGCATCATCATGCTCACGACGTTTGAAGGCGATGTGGAGATCCAGCGCGCCCTTGAAGCCGGAGCCCGTGGCTACATGTTGAAGAGCATGCCTCCCAGGGAACTGGTCGAAGTGATCCGCCAGGTGCATGCCGGCAAGAAGCGTATCCCGCCCGAAATTGCCGCTCAAATCGCCGAACACATCAGCGATGAAGCCCTCACCGAACGCGAAGTAGAGGTACTTCGCGAAATCGCCGGGGGGAACCGAAACCGCGATATTGCGGCGAAACTGTTCATCACGGAAGAGACGGTCAAAGTGCACATCAAACACATCATGGAAAAACTGGGCGCCAGCGACCGCACCCAGGCGGTGGCGATCGGCGTTCGCCGCGGCATCATTCAACTCTAATCGGGACCACCCCGATGCGTACTGCAGATACCTCGATAGTGGTACGACTAAATTCCAACCTATGGGGATTCGCGCAAGGGATCGAACTGCTTATGCTGTCACTTGTTTGTCTATATTGACGCAGCGATCGACCTTTCCCACCTTTCCTGACGGAGTGCCCGGCTTCGGACTGATCTTGTTGCGGGCCACGGTGGGCGTAACCCTGCTGTACGCTGGCGTGAGCCACCTCCTCGCCTGGCAGGAACTGAGGATGGTGACCCTGGTGGTCGCAGCGATGTCGGTGATCTGTGGAGTAATGCTTCTGTGTGGACTATTCAACTGGCTGGCCAGCAGTCTCAGTACGCTGATCGGTCTTGGAGTCGCTGTTGCCCTGATCCCGGTGCCCGGGTTGAACTTCTCGTCAATCAAGGTCTGGGCCGCATTCACCGCCGTGATCGCGATGGCACTGTTGTGCCTTGGCCCAGGAGCATATTCGCTCGATGCCCGGCGGTACGGGCGTCGTGAGATCATCATTCCCGCCAGGCCTCACGCTCCCGAAGACCAGCTTTGACGTTCGCCTGACTACCTCGAGCGAGTTACATCGCTTCGATCTTCGATCCAGGCTTTTTCCCACAGCACTTCAGGGAAGATGTTGAGTGTTCACGGGGTCTCATAAAGCCACTGTGCAGATAATCGCCCTCGATCCGTGCCCAAACACCGTCGGCGGGCATCTAAATCGGACATGGAAGGAAGGTCGGAATCCCGGATTCGAGTGCCCGAAAGTTCTCCGACGAGGAACGCCTCACCAGTTCTCACGATCGACGAATACCTGCGTGAACGATTGATGCCGGTCGAAGGCGGGATTCCCCACATCCCCGGCATCGAGATGTTTGGCAATTCGATTCCGGCGGGAACGGTCGGAGGGGACCTTTTTGAGTACATCAATTTTCAACAGCGTTATGACATTGATTCACGGATTCAGCAGGCTCAGCGCCTCTCGAAGGAGTTCCTCGAACCACTTCCTCCCGGCACCGCCCTGCGCAATTCTGTCGATGATCTCGTGCAGTGGCTGAAGACGACGCCCGGCTACAGGCCCGAGCGGGAAACAGAGTATCGGTTCGCGAGGAGCGCCGAGCAGGTGCGTGTCGCCGAAGAGCTGCATAATCTTTATTCCACGGCGGGTGTTCTGGTGGTAGATGCACAGGGGCACGGCATCATCTCTGCCAAGATTGCATCGACCGTGCATGACACATTCCATGCCTTGATGCTCACCGAACTCGATCGCTACGGCAGAACAACGCCCATGCTGCTCGACAATCTCAACCTGCGACTGGCGCAATCGGTGACCGCCCGCAACGCATTAGGAGTCATGGAGAAGGAGGATGCACGCGAAAACGCGACTTTGCTGTACGGCGAAATCCGCCCCGGCGGTGATTTCCGCTTTGCGAATTTCGGGCACCCTCCACCCCTGGTGTTTTCGGCGGAGTATTCCAAGTTCATGAACGTCAACGAAAGCCGCATGGTGCAATTCCTTGCCCTCGGTTTGCAGATCCCGGCAGATCATCCGGATCGTAAAAAGTACTACTCCCTGAACTTCCGGCCAGCCGAGTTAGATGCTTCCGATCTGGGTGAGATTACGCTGATGAGTCCGGGGGATATTCTGGTTCTCTACACCGACGGAGTTTACGATGGCAGCGACAAACATGCGCGTGAGCTACTGGAGGTGGTCGTGCGCGAGCACCACCGCGAGCCGGCAAAGCAGATCTGCAACGCCCTGCTGGATCATGCGGTAAGGCAGGATGACCGGCTTCGGCAGAGCGGCGATGCGGACTTGATCGACGACAAAACCGTGGTTGTCCTCAAAAGAACTTAAATGATTTCCCACCCGTTATGGCGAAACACCGCCCCGGCGGCAGAACCTTGCTTATACACAGCCGTCGGTTTCAAAAGCGCATGGCCATCAGCTTCTCGCTCAATTCCACTGAATCGTGTCGATGTGGCTGTCGATTCCGACGGCTTCGGCCATCAGCTTTCGTGCCCGTGCCAGGGTGTCTTCCGGGCTGGCATGGTCTCGGCCGCCGCAGGTTTCAGGGGTGACGGATTCTATGGAGGAAATCGTTGTTGTCATGCTCGTACCAGGGTCAAGGGACACTTTCGTCTAATACACTTGTTTGCTCAAGTTATCGCATAATCATCATCGTCGCGCCATCAGCTGTAAAGATCAGACCACGGATGCCAAAGGAGAGTGTCTATGACAACGTTGCGCCGTTCGACTACGATCAGTTGCGTAATTCTTGGGGTGTTGTCCCTTGTTGCTAGTTCCCGGGCGCAAGAACGCGCGCCGATTATGGAAGACATCGCCAAGGCCTACGGTCTGGATTCTTACGATCAGATCACGGCAATCCGATACACCTGGGATGGAGAAATCCCCGGGCTTTTCAAGGTAAGTCACAAATGGGAATGGGAGCCCAAGACCGGCAAGGTTTCATACGAGAGTACGGACAAGGACGGCAAGCCGGTGAACGTCACCTACGACAGCTCTCAACTCGGCAGTCAATCCGACCAGGTGAAAAACCAGGTCGAGCCGTCGTTCGTGAACGACAATTACTGGCTCCTGTTCCCGTTCCATGCCTATTGGGACAAGAGCGCGACCATAACCGATGAAGGTACAAAAAAGCTGCCGACTGGCGCCGGAACGGCCACGCTGGTGTCGGTAAAGTATCCCGCCGAGGCCGGTGGTTACACACCCGGCGATACCTGGGACCTCTACGTTGGGAAAGACCACCGCATTCGGGAAATGGTCTATCACCGCGGCGGCGATAAGAAACCGAGCCTCGTCACTGCTACCTGGGCGGGCTACAAAAAGGCTGGCCCACTTCTCGTTGCAACCGAGCACCACGGTACGGCCGATGGCAAGCCCCTGCGCGTTACGATTTCGAACGTGGCAGTGAAGCTTGCCGGCTCTGACAAGTGGATAGACGCGCAATAAGTGCTGAGAGGGTTTAGTTACGGGATAAGCGATCTGCGAGGGTGAGGTGCCTGGCTTCGTTCTGCCCCTGGCACCCTCACCCCGTCCCGTTATCCTTTTCCATCCGCTATCTGCAGACACACTTGAAAACGGGTGTCGCCCGGTTTCGACCTTACGTGAACACTTCCTTTGTGCTTACGCACAATTCGTTGCACGGTGTCGAGTCCCAGGCCTGTGCCCTCTCCCACCCCCTTCGTCGTGAAGAAAGGCTCAAAAATGTGGGCTTCGATCTCTGGCGAGATTCCCGGACCGTTGTCGCCGATCTCAACCACAACATGTCCGTCCTCCCGAAAGGTTCGGACTCGCAGTTCGCCTTTGCCGTTCATGGCATCGATCGCGTTATCGATAAGATTGGTCCAGACCTGATTCAGCTCGCTTCCGAACGAATCGACCAGCAGCGGGACGGGCTGATAATCCCGCATCACGGTGACTCCGCCTTTGAGCTTGTGGTTCAGGATCGTCAATGTCGTCTCCAGACTTTTCACCACATCAACGTTCTGGACCGGTGCCTGGTCCATAAAGGTGTACTCCTTGATCGCCCGCACCAAATCAGAGATCCGCGATGTGCTGTTTTCAATCTCCTTCAGCAGGCTTGAGATCTCGACCGAAGCGGCGATTCGCACCAGCGCGGCTCGCACCGTGTTTGCATCGAGATTCTCAAACAGGGATTCAACCGCCGAAGGCTTGACTCCGTTTTGTGCCAGCTCGGCTGCCAATTGCCAGAGGTCGTTTTGCCCATGACTTCGCAGCAAAGAATCAAATCGGTCTTCCAGGTCGCTCACTGCCAGAGGATCTGGCGGAGGCTCATCCCGCTGCAGGAACGAGGATTCCAGCTTCTCGATCTCCGCTTTCTGCGCGGGAGTCAGTTCGCGCCGGCCCAGTTCATGGCTGGCATCCTTGATGCGCTTCAGGGTTTCGCGCAGTTGCGCCGCAGCCCGCTTGGCGGCCGCAGCAGGATTGTTCAACTCGTGAGCCAGTCCCGCAGAAAGCTTACCCAACCCGGCGAGCCTCTCACGCTGCTGTTCCCGGCGCGTGGCCTCACGAACACGGTCCGCCAGTACGCCCACCAGGCGTTTGATGAGCTCCGGCATTCTGTGCATGAGCTCGGGAAACAGAGACACCGGAAATCGCAGAATGCGGCTTTCGCTTAACGCTCTGCCCGTAACCGTGAACTGCTTCATCCGGGAAAATGGCAACGCCCCGGTCACGTCACCCACTTGACCGGCAATCACAACCGTTTCGCCGCCGAATTCGCCTTGCCACTCAAACTGACCCTGAAGCAAAACGAACATGACATCCGGCGGATCGCCTCGCTTTACATATATCTCGCCGGCTTTAAGGTGCTGTTCCTGGGAGTGGCTGAGGAACCACGCAATCTGGTCCTCGGGCAAATCGGCAAATGCCGGAACGCGCAACAGTTCTGATTCCAATGAAGTCGCCATTAGACCTTGCTCAAGTACTGATGGATGAACTGCACCGCGACGGAACCTTCGCCAACTCCCGAAGCCACCCGCTTCACCGATCCGTGGCGCACATCCCCGACCGCGAAGATACCCGGCACATTGGTTTCCAGGAGGAAAGGATCACGATCCAGCGTCCACCCCTTCACACGCTTGCCGTCCCGAATCAGATCCGGTCCGGTCAATATAAAACCGCGATCATCGCGTTCGACTAAATCGCCCAGCCAGTCCGTCCCTGGCCTGGCGCCGATGAAGATGAAGACCGAGTTCGCCGGAACCCGTTCCACCT